>Ga0137418_10005270_pt1 | contig 11844 bp, 11 predicted proteins | sample CZODoug3_1_2_16f_FD_122242 | JGI IMG/M metagenome (GOLD analysis project Ga0137418, IMG submission 122242) | Vadose zone soil fungal communities from Angelo Coast Range Reserve, California, USA - CZODoug3_1_2_16fungal (Hybrid Assembly) | ecosystem: Environmental > Terrestrial > Soil > Vadose... | reverse complement strand
CGTGGAATCTACCGTAACCGTGGCGGCTGCGTTCGATCCAACTTTCACCTGGAATGTCCCAGCCGAAATCGTTGTGCTGCTGGTCGTAAGCGCTCCTGATTAGCTACGCCGACTTCATCACGTTGCTGTTCGCATTCTTCGTGGTGCTGTACGCCTCTTCCCAGGTGGACAAGCGGAAGGTGGGCCGCCTCGCCATGGCCATCCAGGTGGCGTTTCAGGAGCTCGGCGTGTTCGATACCTCGAACACTCACATCCCGCTAAGCGACATGGAAGCGATTCCATTCTCCAACGTGCAGGCCGTCGAAAACGTGGAGCGCACCGCGGACATGGAGCGCGTCGTTCAACCGATGAAGGGCATCCTTGCGCCAACTTCCACACCGACGCCGCTGAAGGATATTCAGGCCGAGCTGGAAAAAGCGCTGGCCCCGGAAATCAAGAAGCACGTGGTGGACATCAAGCCCAAGAAAGAAGGCCTGGTCGTAAGCCTTCGCGAAATGGGATTTTACGAGAGCGGCTCTTCCACCATGCGCGCCTCGTCAGTCGAAGCCGTCGACCGCCTCGCGCAGGTAATTATCCCCCGCACAGAAAATCTCCGCATCGAAGGCCACACGGACAATATTCCGATCCACAATGCCCATTTCCCGTCCAATTGGGAGCTTTCCACCGCTCGCGCCACCGAGCTTGTCCGCATGTTCATCGTCCGCTACCGCGTAGAGCCCAATCGCCTTTCCGCCGCGGGATTCGCCGAATATCATCCGGTGGACGACAACGGCGTCCCGGAAGGCCGAGCCCGGAATCGTCGCATTGATATTGTGATTCTGAATCCGGCGTTACAGGAAAGATCCCCCTTTGCCACGCCGGCCGCCGCTCCGGTCGCTGCGCACCCATCCACGGGACCACCCGCAAGCCCCCCTGCAACCGCGGCTTCATCAACCCCAGTGCGGCAGTAATCAATCCGCAGCGTTTTCGAAAGCGTTAGTTGACAGTTCCGTCAGCCCAACGCAGACTGGCTTTACCCCCTTCCAGAAATTTGTCCTGAGTGAGCGACCATGCGCCTTCTTGTCGCTGAAGCCGACACGTCTCTGGCGGAATTCCTCCAGACCCGGCTGCAGCAGGAACACTTTGCCGTACAACTCGCCTCCACGGGAGACCAGATCTCGAAATTTGGCGAGAAGAGCCTTTTCGATCTGATCCTCCTGGATCTGAACCTGCCTGGCGTGCCCGGCCCCGATTATTTGCGCCACTTGCAATCCCGCTGGCCGGAAGCGCCAGTGGTATTACTTTCCTCCGCCAGCTCGGTGGAAGAACGCATCAAGGGCCTCGACGCGGGCGCGGACGACATAATCATGAAGCCCTTCGCGTGGTCGGAGTTGGCGGCTCGCATCCGCGCGGTGTTGCGCCGGCGCAACCGGCCTTCGCGGGAAGTTTTTCAGTATGAGGATCTGGAAGTGAACCGTGTTTCTCACGAAGTGCGCCGTGCCGGCCGCGCCATCGACCTAAGCCCCAAGGAATACGCCTTGCTGGAATTCCTGTTGCGGAATCCCGGACGTCCAGTATCCCGCGCGGCAATCATCGAAGAAGTCTGGCGGATTCACGGCGACTCCATCACCAACGTGGTGGACGTCTACATCAACTACCTGCGGCGCAAAATTGATTCCGGCGCCGACCACCCGCTCATTCGCACGATTCGCGGCGTCGGTTACCAAATCGGTGGCAACCACCACGCCGTCTAAACCGAACTGAAAGCGTACTAGTACTGTGTCAATGTGAGACTTCCTGACTCACCCTCCAGCAACTATTTTTCCACTCCCGGGTTATACCCCTCAGACAGCCGCCCAGCGTCATACTACTGACGGTTCTTTGGTCCGGACCTCGATTCGGACCGCAGTCCAGGGGAAATGAGTTATGAAACCCAATCTGACCGGCAAGCAACTGATTGCATTGTTCCTTACATTGGCCGGTTTGCTGTTCTTGGTGACTCCGGTCATCCGGGCACAGGCGCAGGAAAACGTCGCCAACGTCACCCCGCAGGACACTGCTGACATCGGGCCCAGCGCTGACGACTCCCAGGACCCGCCCTCCCGCGTAGCGCGCCTTAGCTATATGGACGGCTCCGTTTCCATGCAGTCGGGCGGCACCGGCGATTGGGGCTCGGCAGCAAAGAACCGCCCCGTAACCATCGGCGACAAACTCTGGACGGATAAGGATTCACGCGTGGAGCTTCAGGCCGGGCAGGCTTCCATTCACCTCGGCAGCATGACCGCCCTCTCTTTTCTTAACCTCGATCAAAACGTGATTCAGATGCGCCTTGCCGAAGGCCACGTGAATTTCCGCGTGCGCGAACTCCGCCAGGGCGAAACCTACGAGATTGATACGCCGAATCTGGCGTTCATCGTCCGCGAAGCGGGCGCTTTCCGCGTGGACGTGAATGAGAACGGCGACTACACCACTGTGACCGTAATTCGCGGCAAAGGTGAAGTAGCCGCCGCCGGACAGACGTATCCCCTGAACGCGGGCGAGCGCGGCGACGTCAGCGGAACCGATCAGAACGTGAAATATATTCCAGGCTCCGCCTCCGAGCCGGATGTGCTCGATCGCTGGGCGCAAGAACGCAACATCAAGGAAGATCAGTCACCGTCAGCGCGTTACGTCAATCGCGATACCGTCGGCTACAGCGATCTCGACGACTACGGCACCTGGAAGGAAGAGCCGGAAGTCGGCAACGTCTGGGTTCCTAACAACGTCTCTCCGGGTTGGGCTCCCTATAGCGACGGCAACTGGGCCTATGTCGCACCCTGGGGCTGGACGTGGGTTGGCTACGAGCCTTGGGGTTTTGCGCCCTATCACTATGGCCGCTGGAATAATTTCGGTTCGTATTGGGGCTGGTGCCCGGGCCCGATTTATGCGCCTCCCTATTATGGCCCGGCATTCGTCGGATTCCTCGGCGGCGGATTCGGCTTTGGAGTCGGTTTCGGATGGGGCGGAGGTTACGGCTGGTTCCCGCTCGGTTGGGGCGAGCCGTTCCGTCCGTGGTATCACTGCGGTCCGGGTTACTGGAATCACGTGAACGTGTACAACACGCGCTTCAACCACTTCAACGATTTTCACAACGTCAACAATTTCCGGAACTTCAACTACCGGTATGCCCGCAACGTGAATGCGGTAACCACCGCTTCGCACAATGCCTTCGTGAACGGCCAGGCGATCAATCGCAACGCCACGCACCTTTCGGCCAACTCGTTGCGTAACGCGCGGGTCGCAGGTGGCGTCAATGCTTCGCCGACGCACTCCAGCTACTTTGGCGCGTCGAACACGCGCGGCCGCATAGCGACGCCCTCGGCCAGCGTACAGAATCGCAGCGTGGTGGCGCGGTCAACTCCGGCCGCCGCCGCTTCCCACATGCCGGTTCGAACCATGAATTCTGGCTCTTTCTCCGCAAACCACGGTGGCAACAGTCCCGCGGGCAACGTTAGCCGCGGCGGGAACACCGCGCAGGGCTTCAACAACGCGCGGCCGTCGCAGCAATCGTCCAATCGGCCGCCGTCCGCGGTGCAGTCGCAGAACGCGCGACCCAATGGTTCGTTTAGCAACAATAATGCGCGCCCGAACGGTTCATTCAACAACAACGCCAACGGTTCGCGTCCAAGCAGCTCCTTGAATAACAACACCTCGAGGCCGCCAGCTTCCGGCCGCAGTTGGAATGCGCAGGGCAATACGACAGATTCTGGCCGTGCCCCACAGGGCTTTGGCAGTTCGAACCGTGCCGCTACGCCGCAGACGGCGCGCATGAGTTCCACCGACCGTCCGCCCTGGGCTCGCGGCGGTAATAGTGGCAACAGCAGCAGCGGAGCATCCAACGCTCCGCGCAACTTCTCATCTTCTAGTGGCAATTCAGGTGGCAATTCCGGCAGCCGCCCGCCCGCCTCCTACAGCGGTGGCAACCGCTCGTACACGCCACCTGCGTACAACAACAATCGTTCCTCGGGCAATTACAATTCGTCGCCCAATCGGAGCTACTCGGCGCCGCGCAGCTACAACGCACCTTCGAACCGAAACTACTCGGCCCCCCCCAGCAGCGGCCCTGCACCGCGCAGCTACTCAGCGCCTCGTCCTTCGGGCGGCGGATTCAGCGGCGGTTCGCATAGCAGTGGCGGCGGTGGAGGCGGATTCCACGGCAGTGGCGGCGGCGGCGGTGGTGCTTCTCACGGTGGAGGCGGTGGCAGCTCTCACGGTGGCGGCGGACATCACTAATTCAAACATTCTCTAGATTTCACCAGGCCCGCTCCATTCTTCACGGAGCGGGCTTTTCCGTCTAAGCTCTTCTATCTCTTGCCTTTTTAGGAACCTCACCACCACGTGCCACAACTCTCCGCTCCTTCCCGTGTTAAATATAGTGACGCAGGAAGATCCCGCCCCAGGCTTCGTTCGAAGGGAATGGTTCAGGTGCATGCAAGGCGATACCCTCCGAACGCGGAGGTTCTTCCCGGCCCATCCCAGGCACGACGCAAAACCCAGAGCCGAAAAGCGTCAGGAGAGAAGAGAACAACATGAAGACACGCGCACTGAAGTGGCTGTTCCTCATCCCCCTAATCTTTGTTTTTGTTCTGACGGCCGCAAAACCAGCCGTGGCCCAGGACGACGGTGATGATCCACCAAGCCGTGTAGCCCGCTTGAGCTACACCAACGGAGAAGTTTCTTTCAGTCCCGGCGGCACCGATGATTGGGTGGCCGCAGCTGTGAACCGCCCCATGACCACCGGCGACAAACTCTGGACCGATCAGGGCGCCCGCGCCGAACTCCATGTGGGTTCCGCGGTGATCCGCCTCTCTGGCCAGACCGGATTTTCTTTCCTGAACCTCGACGACCGGATGATGCAGATCCGTATCACCGAAGGCACCATCAATCTTCGCGTGCTTCGCCTCGAAGACCAGGAATCCATTGAAGTGGACGCACCCAACCTTGCGTTTTCCGTCCTGCGTCCCGGCCGCTATCGCATCAACGTCAATGAAGCCGGCGACACCACGGTCATCAATGTTCCCGAAGGCGCAGGCGAAGTAACCGGCGGCGGCTCGGCCTACACCATTCATCCGGGCGAGTCGGGCTATTTCACTGGAACCGATTCGCTGAATGCAGACATGCAGGGCGCAGATCGTGACGACGATTTCGATCGCTGGTGCAGCCAGCGCGATTATCGCGAAGAACACGCGGTGGCGCGCCGCTACGTTTCCGATGACGTGATCGGCTATGAAGACCTCGACGATTACGGCGGCTGGCGCCAGGTTCCGGAATACGGCACGGTCTGGTTCCCGCACGTTACCGTAGTTGGATGGGCGCCGTATCGCTACGGCCACTGGGCATGGATTTCGCCGTGGGGTTGGACGTGGGTGGATGACGCGCCCTGGGGCTTTGCTCCATTCCACTATGGCCGCTGGGTGAATGTTCGCGGCGGTTGGGGATGGGTACCGTGCCCGCCTCGCACTGTCGCCGTCGTCTATGTGCGTCCAGTCTATGCGCCCGCGCTAGTCGCGTGGGTCGGCGGACCGCACTTCGCCGTAGGCGTTGGTGTCGGCGGAGGAGCCGGCGTAAACGTTGGATGGTTCCCGCTGGGGCCGCGTGAAGTTTATGTGCCGTCCTATCATTCGAGCCGCACCTACATCAACAACGTAAACGTTTCCAATACGACGGTGAATCAGACCGTGGTCAACAATTATTACAACACCACCGTCATCAACAAAAACGTTACCAACGTAACGTATGTGAACCAGCGTGTCGCAGGCGGGGTCACCGCGACTTCCGGCCAATCCTTCAGCTCCGCTCAGCCCGTTGGGCGCAACATGGTTCGGGTTGATCAACGGGAAGTGGCCACAGCGCAGGTAGCCGTTAGAGGGCCCTCCGTCGTGCCGCCGAAGCAGGCTGTTCTTGGTGGCGGCGCCGCCGTGCGTTATCAGCCGCCCGCTGCGGTCCAGGCGCGTGCGGTCGTCGCGAAGACGCCTCCTCCGCCCGCTCCGTTGCCGTTTGCGCAGCGTCAAGCAGCTATCAAAGCCAATGAAGGGCAGCCCATTTCGAATGCGCAGGTCCGCCAAATGCAATCCGAGCAGCCACACAACAACGTAATGCCGGTGCGGATGGCGCCGCCAGCCAGAGTGGCCACGAGTCCGCAGCCCGGAAACGTGCAACCTGGAAATGCGCGGCCCGGTAATGAGCAGCAAGGAAATGCGCAACGAGGAAACAGAGGCATGCAGCAGAACAACAATCGCCCGCCGAGCGCCAACGTCAATCCGAATATGAACGCGCCGGTAAACAACAATCCAAACGTTAACGCCCCAGCGAACAACAATCGGCCGGCGAATGCCAACGTGAATCCAAACGCGAACGCCAATCCGAACGCCAACCCAAACGTGAACGCTCCGGTAAACAACAATCGGCCGGCGAACGCCAACGTGAATCCAAATGCGAGCGTCAATCCAAATACCAACGCCAACCCGAACGCGAATCCCAATGCGAATTCGAACCCCTATCGGGACCGTCCTCCCACTTCGCGCCCGGCCAACAACGTGAACCCGCAACTGGAACAGAAGCACCAGGAACAGATCCAGCAGTTGCAGCAAAAACAGGATCAGGAATATCAGAAGGTCCAGCAAAAGCAGTATCAGCAGCAACAACAACAGCAGCAGAAAATCCAGCAGCAGAATGCCGATGCGGCCAGGCAGCAACAACTCCAACAGAAAGAACAGCAACTACAGCAGAAGCAGCAACAGCAGCTTCAGCAGGTCGAACAAAAACACGACCAGCAGCAGCAACAGTTGCAGCAGAAACAGGCAGCTGAGCACGCGCATTCAGCGCCGCCACCGCAAAACAACAAACCTGCCAAAAATGAAGACAAAAACAAGGATAAGGACAAAGACAAACCGCCACACCGCTGATGCCCACCATCGTTCGCGGACTCAGTTGGCAAAGAGCGCTCCGTTTATGGAGCGCTCTTCTTTTTTGGTGGAAGTTTGCAGTGCGAGTGAAAGCAACCTCTTAGATGATTCTCAGGGGGGCGGAGCTTTAGCTCCGCCATGTGGAGCCCCCAAAATGGGCTTTAGCCCCTGAGGATACTCTGCGTTCACAGGAGCCATTTGTGAGAGGAGCCCAGCCGCCGTCATTCCTTCCCGACTTCCGCCGCTGTGTTATCTTGAAAAGTAAGCTCCATGGCCATCTCTTCTCTCGATCCCGTAACGTTTCGCAGAGTCGCCGGCACCTTCACCACAGGCGTCACCGTGATTACCGTGGAACGCGACCCCGGCGTAGTCCATGGCATGACCGCCAATTCCTTCACGTCGGTTTCGCTGGATCCACTTCTCATTCTCGTCTGCGTTTCTCACGAAGCCCGGCTTCTTTCCTTCCTCAAAACGCAGCGCCGCTTCGGCGTCAGCATCCTGCGCGAAGGCCAGCAATCACTCTCCGAATATTTCGCGAAAATCGAACAAACCACGGAAGAAGACGCACGGCTGGGCATTCGGTATCGCTGGACCTCCAGCGGAATCCCGCTCCTGGAAGGCGGGCTTGCCGAATTGGCATGCAACGTCGTCGGTGAACACCCGGCCGGCGATCACACCATCTTCGTCGGCGAAGTGGAATCAATGGAGAGCCACGATGGGGAACCTTTGCTCTTCCACCGCGGCCAATACCGGCGCCTCGCTCCGTAATCTTGTTGGAATTTACCGGAAAAGGCTCCGCAGTAAATTCTCCAACTCAACTTCTCTGGTCAACCGCCAGGCCGCCAAAGAGAAAAACACCTGCCGCGAGTGCATTTCCTCAGCGATAAGCATCCTTGCGATGGCGGATGGCAGTGACTTCAATGGTGTCATCGTTTTTCAGATCGAAGAAGACTCGGTAATCGCCGCAGCGGAGACGGAAGCCGGTGAGTGGAGGCTTCAGTTTTCTTACATTACCGGTACGGCTGGCGAGGTAGCGGTCCAAGCAATAAAGAATCTGAATGGCTGGCTCGCGGTCGACGGCTCGAAGATCGCCGCGGGCTTCTGGGGACCAGTGGACCGTGATGCGCTCAGGCGCAGGCGATTCGGTCACTTCTTCAGGCCGAACTCGCGCAGAATTTCCTCGTGAGGAATGCCTTCACCGCTGGCGAGCGAAGCGCGGGCGCGCTCCAATGCAGCCGCTGTTTCAGGCGTGAGTTCTTCCTCTTCCACCGCGGCTCGAGCCAGCGAGCGAGACAGCGGTTCGACCATTACTTCAAGCAAGGTGCGTACCGCGTTCAGCTTTTCGTCAGGCAGCATGTCAAGCAGCTCGTGGGCTTGCTGCCGTACTTGCTGGGAGTTCCGTTTCAATTTCTTTTCCTTCCCTGCTCTCTTCAAACGATGCACTTCCAACTTCTGCCCTTATCTCTCCGAACTTCCGCTCGGCCGCGCAGGCTCGGCAGAATCTCCCAATTCCTTGCGATGGCTTTTCACTTCGCGCAGTGCGTAAATTGCCTTGTTCTGCGATTCGTAATAAGTGCGCGAGCTGATCTCTCCCAGCAGTCCCATGGAGATAAACTGAATTCCGCTGACAAACAGCGCAATCGAGAGCAACAGTAACGGCCCGTGCTCCGTCATGATGTTCTGGTGGTAAAAAATCTTGCTCCCCACCAGCAGCAAGCCCAGCACAAATCCGCTTCCCGTCCCCGCAAGCCCCAGCATGCCGAAAAATTGCAGCGGCCGCGTCGAATAATCCAGCAGAAACTTCACCATGATCAGGTCGAAGAACACGCGAATCGTCCGCCCAATTCCATAATTGGACTTGCCGCTCTTGCGATCCGGATTCGAAATCGGCACTTCAGCGATGCGCGCTCCCGTGGAGCTCGCCAGCGCCGGAATGAAGCGGTGCAGTTCGCCGTAAAGTTGAATCTCCTGGAGAATTTCCCGCCGATACGCCTTGAAGGTGGTCCCGAAATCGTGCAACTCAATACCCGAAAGCTTGGCCATCAGCCAGTTCGCGATGCGGCTCGGCACCCGGCGCATCAGCCAGTGGTCCCTCCGCTGGTAGCGCCACCCGCTCACCAGGTCGTAGCCTTCCTCAATTTTTTCCAGGAAGCGCGGAATCTCTTCGGGGTCGTGCTGCAGATCGCCGTCCATCGAGATGATGATTTCCCCGCGCGCAAAATCAAATCCCGCTTTCAGGGCCGCCGTCTGCCCGAAATTCCGGCGCAGCCGCACCACATTTACGCGGCGATCGTGCTCGTAAATTTCCGTAAGAACCTTGTAGGTGTTGTCTTTGCTGCCGTCGTCCACAAACACCATCTCGTAAGGCTCTCCGATCGAATCCATCACTTCGGTCAGCTTCATGTACAGCGTCGGGATGTTCTCCTGCTCGTTGAAGAAGGGAACGACAAGGGAATATTGGATGGGTGCGTCACTTCTCATACGGACTTCTCAATGCCTCTTTCTCCAAGTTAGAAATGCAGCCGTGCCGTTCGCCAGGGCTGTGAAATCCGTTTTGGACGCGGCTAAACAGCCTGAGCCAGGAAACCATAGTTTATCAGGCGAATCCCCCGCGTGGCGACAATTTTTCTGACCGACGTGTCGGTCAAAATCTCAAGTTCCGTCTGCCGCGAGCCCTGCAGCCGGGTCTTGGTTTTCCTCAAATCGTCGTCCACGTAACCCGGGTGGCACATCAATTCGGTGGTTCCGTCCGGAAGCGTTTCCAGCAGCCGCTCCACCCCTTCGCGCGTCAGCACCCCGGTCTGCGCGATTCCGCAGAAATAATCCGTCGAAGAAATCCCGGCGCGCTCCGCCATTTCCCGCGCATCTCGCGCCAGCAGTTTCAACCCGCGGGCTTGCATCCCCTGCTTCAGCAGCACGCTGGTTTTCAGTTCGCCCACGGAAGAGAGCGCCGAGCGCAGCCGCGATTCTTCATGTGCGATTCGAATAGCCGGAATCCCGTGCTTCCGAGCCAGGCGCAGCGCCACCTGAAATAAACCCGGAAGCATATGCACGTGCTTGTGTCCGTCGAGATGCGTGGGCGAAATCCCGGCGCTTTTTATCTTCGTGATCTGCGCGTCCCATTCCCGCTCGACCTCGTCCAGCGGAAGACTCCGCGCGGCGATGCGCAAAAGCAAACTTTCCGGCCCGCCTTCCAGGTTGCCGGCCTTGTTCAGGAGCCCCGGAACGCTGGCAGCCGGAGCCGTCGGTGGCCCATCACTCAAATTCAAATGCACGCCGACGCCAAGTTCAGGATGATTGCGGCGCACGGCGAGTCCCGATTCAAAGGCGCGGCCATTTGCCAGCAGGGAAGTGCTGGTTACCAGTCCGCGCCGGTGGGCATCCGCGATTCCGCGGTTGATCCCCTCGGTCCAGCCCAGGTCGTCGGCATTCACTATCAAATTCTTCAACTTACGCTCATCCCTGTCCTTTCGGACAGCTACTCTTTCGTCTGCACTGCCATATTCGTACCATTGACCGTATTTCTCTCTAACTCTAGCATGGCCATCAAGAGGAAAAATGACGGTCAAACTCCGGGAACTCAAAGAAGCAGGAGTGCGCTACGGCGAAAAACGCCGCGGACGCCGCATGAATTCTCGCGTGCCGATTCGCCTGGAATGGGAAGGCGCTGATGCCAAGCGCAGAACCGTCGAAGCCATCACGCGCACCGTCAATCCTTACGGCTGCCTCGTCTTCCTGACGGAAACACTCGAACTCGAGCAGCGCCTGGCGCTCGTGAATATGGCAACGCAAACCAGCAACGCTGCCATCATCGTCTGGAAAGGCAATCAGCAACCCGAGGGCTGGGAATACGGCATCGAGCTTGTGGCGCCCGACATGGAATTCTGGGGGATCGAACTGTGACGCCTCCGCAGAAATTGAACGCCGCGCCACCCGTCGCTTCTTCCCACAATGTGAAGCGCGGAGCAGCTGTGGCTCGTCCGCAGACGGCTGAAGAGCGCCGCCGAGCGCAACGCGTCCTGCTGAAGATGCCGGTGATCGTTCACATTCCCGGGAAAACAACTCCGCTGCACGGATTTACGCATACGGTCAGCGCCAGCGGCGCAATGATTGTCCTGCCCGAAGGCATTCCCATGGGAACCAAGCTTTCCGTCGAGAATCCCAAGACCTCAAAAAAAGTGGAAGCCCACGTAGTGCGCCCGCCGCAACTGAACTCCGAGGGCTCGCTAGTCCCCGTCGAGTTCACCACGCCGTCCCCCCAATTCTGGAATATCTTCTTCCCGCCCAACGCCAGCAACTAGATTTCCTTCATTGCAAGTTGATGGTCACCTGAATCGAGTGCGTGTTAACTCTTGTTGCGCCGCGTCCATGGGATGACGTCTCCTCGCTTATACCTAAGCAAGCCTGCGCAAGGAGGCACGGCAGGAAAAAGAAAAAGGCGCCCCGCGTCTGCGGAGCGCCTTTCTTGGCTCGAGAATTAATTATTGAACGGTGATTTTGGTGGTCCCGGACGAAGCTGCGTAATTCGTGTCGCCTACGTAGCTGGCCTTGATGGTCACGGTTTTACCGCTGCCGCCACCTCCGCCGCCGCAGCCCGCAATCGCCACCGCCAGCAGCGCAAACGCCAGGAATCCCGCGTAAGCATAAGTGCGGCGCCGCTTTTCAGGCATCCAGCGCCAGCCGAGCGCAAAGAATACGATGCTCAGCAAGGCAAACAACACGGGAAGCAACGGCAGTGTCGGCCTCGGATCATTCGTCGGTGGTGGAAACAGTGCGGAGATTGCCACGTTTGGCAATGTAGCCGTGCAAGAGGATCCCGCGTTCACGGTCGCGCCCGAAGGTGTGCAGGTCACCGGCGCACCAATATTGGTGCTTCCGTTCTGGAATTGGATGGTGCCCGTCGGCCCTTGCGCAGAGTTGC
>Ga0137418_10005269_pt1 | contig 11844 bp, 16 predicted proteins | sample CZODoug3_1_2_16f_FD_122242 | JGI IMG/M metagenome (GOLD analysis project Ga0137418, IMG submission 122242) | Vadose zone soil fungal communities from Angelo Coast Range Reserve, California, USA - CZODoug3_1_2_16fungal (Hybrid Assembly) | ecosystem: Environmental > Terrestrial > Soil > Vadose... | reverse complement strand
TATTTACCTTTTGAACTTGTCCATAATTAGAAAAATTCTTGAGAAAAGAATTTAATTATTTCCCTAAAAAATAATCTGATTGTTTTTCACAACCACAATCAGATTGCGTTTGGAGGAAAGAACAATAAACAAAATCAGATTCTGTAATTACTTATTTACCATCTATGCAGATTAAACAATAATCTATTTATTTTCCACAGCAGTATTCAAAATATTTCCGGAGGAAATATACTATTATGTCCCAGGTGTAGGCTGCATTATCATTACTGTGTTTTGAATGAGCCAAAAATAGAAGTTTTCCAGGAAAGGGAATTACCCACAGCAGTGCTACTAAGATCGTAATGGCGCGGTGCGCCAATCCCCGACTTGTTTGCGATGGTAGTGAGAGGAAAAATACATGTACAATTAATATACTACAATTAAAACTAATATAATTTTATGGGGAGGCACCTGTGGAAGATAAAAATGAAGCATGAGATATTTTTATTTTACATGATAATATATTGTCCTACAGAGGATATTACAGCGGACACACTTACCGAACATTTGCCTAGCATTAAAAAAATACATTTTGCTGCCGCACTCGGGTTACATTCGACTTGAAGGGGGAGTGTAGAATTATCAAGATCGAGCAGCCTCGCACAAACTCGCATACCTATTTGGGAATATGACACAGCCACTGCCGTTACTCTTTTCCGAAGAAGTTTTTACTTCAATTATGCTTACTCATACTTACAAATATTCGTACAGACAGTCCCAGTATATTCCTATCATCGTTTCTTAGTACTTAGTAATACAGTATTCCGTAGGGTATAAATAATGCAATGTATGTACAACTTACCTTGCCCAAATTCCTATTATATTTTCTCTATAAATGTGCCAACTGCACGCATGGTGAAGCCCACGGTCACAGTTGCCAGCATCGCATTGCACCCCCCACCCGCTTAATTCCTCCATAAATATAAGACTTCTGGTTTGGGGGCCTTGTTAGATTTTTTTTGCGCACGTACATAGATCTGTTATATTTCACGTCATTTTCGGAAAGACATACATCTTTAATTCGATCCATTCAATCGAACATGAACGTGGAAGGGAGTGGACATATACACTTGCAAATACAATCAATCCAATAGACGCGAGCAGGCGGATAATATATGCTGAAATGAATGGAAGCAGCAATGTATACGACAGGAATGAGATACAAAGAATAACGAGATGCAGAACGCAATGGCCGAGGCTGAAGCGGCAAGCGCTTGCTGGATAGACCTCGGATCGTTGTGCGACTCCCGAGTCCAATAATACTGGGGGCTCTAAATCATCAGAAAAATGGGCCCTGTCACAAGGTGCCCCCCCTAACATTTGATTGTGTGGCCACAGTTCAGCTCTCAGGCTGAGATGGGGTCATTGTGTAGCTCGCTTTACTGTGATAAGTCAACGAGGTACAACAAGACAAATTACGAGCTGCTCGAATGAGGACAATAAACAAAACAATCAACGAGAAAATTTTACAAGACAACATCTAGCAGGATATGGGCAGGCACGAAATATAAGGACCAGTAAAGAAAAACAAATATAGTTAACGAAAAAACACATCCCTTCCTCAACCACAAGTAGATTCAACCCAGTACTTGACCATCGTATGCGGGTCAGTCGTCTTCTGCCGCTTGCAGAGATGCCACACTGCACTTTCAGTGAGGGTCTCTTCACTGGAACTAGACCCCAACTTCCGTTTCTGCTTGATGGTAACTCCTGTCGACTGCTTATATGTATTGGAACCTCTAGGCCGGCCTTTGGATGCACGGGAACCGGTGTGAGAAGGACTGGGCTGGCTCGCATAAGAATCATGCGCAGAGTGCGGCTGCGATCGTGTGGTACGTTTGCTTGTCAATGAAGACGTATCCATATCATCGTCGTCACGTTTCCTCTTCTTCTTCCGCCTCTCTTCTCTCTCTATCTCTTCCCAAACCTTCGCCGCCTCCTGTGCATTCTCAAAAAGTGCCCATGTGTCGCGCGAGAGCTCTAGCTGGCCTTTTAGCTCCACATAAGAGTCACTTGTCTCCGACTGATAATAGTCGAGTGCGACTTGATCGAGATTGAGATCTACACATTTAGGACCAGCGTTGAGGACGGCATATGGAGGTGCGACATGGCATTCGAGTTGGGGAAGATCATGATAAGGGTGGCAGTAAAAATTCCATGTTCCATCGCCAACCATGCGTCCTATTGGGTCGGGCTCGAGACTTGGGAGCGGCATTAAGCGATAAAGTGTTTTGGAGTCGATTTTCCACTGCGGGAGTTGAATGTCAGTATATGGATGGTTTTGGCCCCAATAAAAAATCAACTTTGGTGGTAAAATCCTCGACGCGATCTGAAGCAGGATCTTCCCTCCAGGCAAGGGCCGATTTGACGTAGCGATTGACTTCCGCCAGAGAGGCGGCGTCTGGGAGTAAAATACATTTACGAGCATCAAAGGCAGTGCGCCAGTCGGATTTGACTGTAGAATGAACATAAGCACCCTGATGATTGAAGAAGAATGCCACGAACGGTATAAGAGATTTTTCCTGCTGTCAACATGAAACGTGAGAAATGGTAGCCCTAAGCAGTACTCGTAGATGGTCAACTTGGGAAACATGAGTCACGAACACACTGCAAATAGATGAAGTCTTACCTGATCGTATGTGCTCGCACGCTGAACTACATGAGCCAGAATCAAACTGAGTTTCGAGCGAGTTACGAGGCACCGCTGAGAGGCTTCGCCATAAATTTCCGTGTACAGTGCCTGGATTGCAGCACGAACATCTGGAGGAAGGTTGCCTGCTGTATTTGAGCGATTGGAGGGTGAGATGAATAGGCTATATTCAGATGTGACATGGGGAGGACGATCGGGGGAGTATTCATCGTGACTGCTTTCGCGAGGTGGCGAACTCGATATCAGGGTTTCATTGTTAGACGCAGATATTGGATTTTCGTTGCTGGCCAGAGACGTAGGAGAGCGAGCGAACATATAGAGACATATAGTCCAAGTTCACAATTCGGAGCGGAACGGAGCTGTTTACCCGAAATGGTTTCCACGTGGTCGACTCGCGAGCTAAAACGACTTTGAACTAAGTTACCCCATACGCGACTTTTGGTTCAAAAACCAAAGAAACGGTGAATGCTAAAATGTCTTTCAGGCCATCATTATCAATAACAGTAATATTTGCACCTCTATTTGCTTGCGAGGAGGTGCTGCGGGCCGAAACTGGCTTCCCAGTGCCTTGTAACTTCCACCTGTACGTTGCCTGTACTACGCACCAATGTTTGCCTATCGAATGTTTTGGTAATGCCAATTTGGCGGGTTCGACTGTAAGTTCAGAACTTGATATTTTTTCTGCATTTGCCAATTGTCTCATTTTACTCCAGCTGCTCTACTATTTCTGGATGGGACAAGGGGTGGATTAGCAAGTGGGATAAGAGCAGCAGGGTATTATTGGGTATACAGGTAAGCCATATGTGTTATTTACCCTGTCACTACTCACTGTTGCCACTCGGTGTTTGTCAACAGAACATATCACGACCCCTTGCCCACTCCATTCCGCTCCCCCTGTCGTCAATACAACCGACAATGCCACAAAATTCTATACTGCTCTAACACGGGACAAGTTAGTCGGGGGGCACGAGAACTTTATGGGTAGTTTACCGGTATGTAGGTTTCAATTCCGTGATACTTCTAACTAATACCATACACTCTTCGTTTACAGAACGCCACCACAGCTCCCATTACTTTTCATCATCTAACGCTAGCGAAGGTAGCGCCCTTGTTTCACTTGCCTGTAAGTCGTGTCCATCACATGATGACCAACAAATGCCACCATGCGCTCACGTTTGTTAATCCAATACTTGTCCACTGCATCACGCTATCGTTCGGTCGCATAATTATCTCGAAACTCCAGTGCGTGCTTCTTTCTATTGACCGCTTAACTAAGTAACGTCGTTGCGTTACTTTGAGTTGTTTTGTTAATGTTTTTACACGATGAATGACTGTCATTCCTCAATGGAATAATGCTAGAAAGAGAACGGGGACATATGTAGTTGAGCTAATACTTAGAGACAAAGAGCGACTGTGCTTTATAAAGTAAATTGAAGTCGTAGGATAAGAGCGAATGACTAGGAACGAAGAAATGCCAAAATCATGCACTAATAATGTTCCAGGAGGCGGGGGAATAAGTAACAACATAAAGATGCGGAATTGTAAGGGAGAGTTACATTTATGGAAGAAGCCGTCCAGGAATCCACAAACCGTTGGTAAAACGTTTTATTTTTGCCTTCCGCCGCTTTCCGATTTCCATCGATTTCGATTTAGTCGGGCTTAACACGCCATATAACCGCGGCCGCCGCGATACTGAGGATCACGACGCAGAATGCAGCCAAGAGTTTGGTTGCGTACTGCATCGAATACCAAAGATGTCAGGGGGCAGTTGGATAAAGAGGAAGGAAGGTTATGACTGCGTACCGGGTCTGTCAAAGGAGGAGGCCTGACAATATTTTCACTTCCAGGCACCTTCACCATTGAATCAGCAGTGGGCGAATCGGCCCAAGGTGGCCGATGCACGCTGGATTCCGGAGTCTCCAGCTGATGGATGCCATGCAAATCCTTCGAGCTGAGGGAGCTGGGATTGGAATCGGTCGAGGCTTTCCGGAGACTGTCGAAATCGGCGTCGCTGGAATCATCGAGGAGAGATGGCATGTATGGTCGTCCGAGAGACGGGTAGAAGTGGTGCTGTGTCCACTTTCTGCAATCACCTCAGGCTCAGCCCCTCGAGATGCTGATCTACCTCGTACTCGTCTCGAGCTGGCTTTCTTCCTCCTCTCCCTCGGCCTATTCGAATCGACATTCAAACTGCGTGGACTGGGCGGTGTAACCAGCCCACCACGCACGCTCCCAGAGAACCCCTTAATCACATCACCATTCCGCAGTCCCAGTTGTGTCGTCGCTGCAACACAGCTAAACATACTAACCCGGCATCAAATTTGGCAGCTGCCGTGCCGAGATTCGTCTCGACGCTCTTGACTTTTGATCCCACTCGTGACATGCAGACGCTAGGCATTCGCGTTCTGAAGCCTATTCCTCTCGTACTGGCCTTGGACGGATTGTGTCCAGTCGTTTAGCATCTGGGTAAGTGACTCCGATGGATGTGGTGCTGTTATAGAATCGGACACTGTCTCCATTGGGGGAGGTGATGGAAGTTGAATTTGGGAGGACCTGACGAGATCTTCGAGCGCCGTAACTTTAGATTCCCGCGCAGAGATCGTGCTCTGCGCAGCGGCGTGTGCGTGTTAAATTACTTGAGAGTGCGACCGCGGACTCCAGCTGGTCCAGAACAGCCGATGGCATGGGGCTTGACCGACGACGTGGTTCGTCATCTTCCTCGAACGGTATGTGGCTCATGCCTAACCCCATCGGCTCAGGTGTTCTCGACCTCGTAAGTTCAACCCGTCGTCTCCTTCTCTCCTCCCCCTCATTGTCCTCGTCATGATGCTGCTGCTCCTGCCTCGCTATTTGATGCTCATCTTCCTCTTCCACTCTCTCCAGTCCACGAGGTACGATGGTTCGAATGCTCCTCGCGTCATCATCATCGGATCCCATATCAGCACCCCTGAATTCTCCGTCCTCTCGCTCACGAGCACGATCTCGCGAACCTCGCCCAGACGACTTTTCGACCAATTGCCGCAAGAGGCCGACCTCTTGTTTGATAGTGTCGGGTTCGGCGAAGACGTCTTCAAGTGCGCGTACCTTATCTACGTGACTGGCGAGCGACGACTGCGTGTCGTGCAAGTGTGTTTGTATGTCAGCAAGGGTTGGGGCCATAGGTGATGTTGTCGACGGTTGGGCAGGTTTGGGCAGGTCTTGATTTTAAGCTGCTGGTTGAACAAGAGGGAGCGCCGATGGGTAAGGTGGTAGATTAGATGGCTATTAAATAAGAAAAAAAGGCTAGGTTAAATTTGTAATATAAATAATATTAGTGACGCACCAGCGATCTGCCGAGAGTCGCGTGTATGTCATCCATCGCTCCAGTGAGATTGTGTAGTTCGGCACCCGTCTCGTGGATCTTCTGCAGTTCGCCCTGTGACCGACTCAGGATGTGATCGAACGCCAGACCGCTTTTCCCTGGCGCCCTCACTTTCCGGCTCCCCATGCCTCCCATTCCCCCAAGACCCTGCGGTTGCATCAGAGGTCTCCGAGCAGCGCTAATGGAATCTTGGGCAAAAGAGTTAGTCTGGGAAGGACGTCTGGCGGCACCGGATGGGGAAGATGATGAAGGGCTAGCTGACAAATTTTGTGCGCCGTACTGGCCGTGCTGATGTTGCTGCTGAAGTTGGTGTTGTTGACGCTGTTCCGCACGTGCGGCTACGAGGGCGTCCTGTTCGGAGAATACACAAACCACACGAGCAGCGACTTTATGATGGATAATCGTTTTGTTGTCTTCCCCTACGATATCGATCCCGAAATGCAGGGTGCATAATGATAGGAGAATAGGAGAATGGTATGAACCTTCAACAAAGAATTTGGCTGGAACAAATATTGACGTTCAAATTAATAAAACTCACCTCGTCCATTCAACGACGAGCTCTCAGATAAATACCACAAGAAGGACCACTACCCAAAAACCACCTTCAGCACCCAACCACAACCCATAAGATAAAAATAAAAATAACCACTCACCATCTGCATACTACCCCTGATCGTACTCCCCAACGACAACGCCATCAACACACAAAACAACCAAAAAAAAGCACATTGACATGTCTCTCCACCGCAGTCCTTTTCACAGGCGTCGCCGTCGCGTTCCGCATCACTTCTTCAGTAAATACGATTCCGTATACCCAGGGTGCGTTGCGGAGCTGGGTCCAGTGTAGGAGGAATTGGTCTGGGCCTAGGGGGCTGGCTTGAGTACGCTGACGGAAGTAAGTAGGTCGATTGTGCCTTCGTAGATGTAGAGGTTGTTGTTGGGCTGTTCGGAGCGGAGGAAGCCGTGCAGGGCCGTTACGAGTGGTGGGTTGTGAGCGACGAGGTTGACGGGCATGCTTCAAGTTCGTTTCTCTATAAGACGACGATCAGATCAGCAACAACACTGACTTCGAAAGCTTGCTGCGGACTCACTCACCCAAATTCGACGTCTCGATATAACACAACCCCTCCAGCTCACTCGAGCTGATGAGTATCAAATCTGCCGGAATGAAATCATTACTATCTACACGAACGACGTCGCTGACTTGGATGTCTTTCCATTCCTTCTCCTGGAATATCGAATCGCCAGTGAGGGTCTTGGCTCTGCGCGCGTTGAGCTCAATCTTTGGAACAGCGCATCACTCCAAATGTAAGTAGTGTCAGGGTGCGAGACCTGCACTTACATGGGGGACAAGTTGGGGGAAGATACGGCGCGGTTGTGGGGTTTAGGGTCATGAAAAGTGTTTCCAGCTTTTATGGCACAGGTGATAGGGTCGAAGTTCTTGAAGCATGTATTGTTGCCTATGGTATTTGTGGAGAGTAATTGGTATGAGTTTGTGTGGGGCAGAAATAGCGAAGTACGAACAAGATATAAGAAAGAATGTAGAAAGAAAGTAAAGAGATGGCAGTTGGTCTCTGTACTGATCATATCCGGTCAGGGACCGCTGTAGTTAAGGCGTACTTTGAGGTTTAGGGTGTTGCAGGTGTCATGGGCGTAGATAGAAAGGTCTCGAGGGTGCCGAGATAGCGTTTCGAGTTGAGATTTAGCGCTACAGTAGGTCAGATAGGGTACATGAACGAATAGAATTGACCCACCAAGGTCCCCAGTAGCACGCCACATAAAATTTCCATGACCCTCATCGAGATATGTATGCATTGGGGTATCCCTAATCACGTCTGGTGCCTGGGCCTGCGCATCAAATTTTGCAGCTCCAGCACTGCAGTTGGGCTCGAAGGTCTTTACAGAAGACCGCTGTCTTCGGACAGACTTTCTCCAGTCGTTCGGCATCCGCGTGAGTGCCTCCAACGAAGAAGGTGAAAGTGTGCGAGGGGCATGTTGGCGCTGACTCGGTGCTATGAAGTTGGGCTTGGAGGTAGTTAAGGGTCAGTACTGTGTGCGACACAACAGTGTCGTGTTCGTCTGTGGTGCATTGAGAAAGGAGAATATATGGGAGATTCGGTGGCTACAACACCCTTTAGCTGAATTGATAGTCAAGATGAGATGCCGGCTCGTCTAGTATGTCCTTCGCAGCATTAAAACTTCCTTCAGTGACTTCCTCTTCTCTGGGCCTTCATGATAGCCCATAGCCCTGCATCTTCTAGGAGCATAATTGGCACCCGATGGAAAGGGAAGAGTTACCGTTGGTCTGCAATCGACGTCTGGAGGGTCGGGATCAGTTAAAATTGTGGGCACTTATCAAAAAAGAAATGATGAGCTGAATGAACAAAAACGAATAAGGTATAAAATTACTGCGCTTTCATTGTACCCCTCACGTTCTGTTGAATGGGTTATGATGACAATGAACAGACGATGACTATTCTTCGTCGCCGTCGTCAGGATGGAGGTGTGGCTGTGCCACAGTGATCAGCTCTGTCAACTGGCTCTCCACCGTTTCCCATCATGTCGTTCCCAAATTCACAATCACCCCCCAGACAGCATACCACACTCAGCCACGAATCTCCGGTTCATGCAAAGAAAGTCCATTCCAGTCGCTCCTACCAAAATGGGTTACTCGACGACGCTAGACTCGCGGTACTCGAGGACCTGGGCTCTCGCATTCCCGAGATTACTCTTCAGGCTTTCATAGATTTCTTAGCGCCTCCTCAGCCTGATTTCAATATTGAAGCGACGATGGAGATGCTGAAATCAGACGGCGAAGGCATTCTTACAGCTTCAGGTCGATGGACAGCATATGAGAAGGAGCCGAAAGATCAAACTGGTAAGGAGGATGCAATATTTAAACCGATGCCGGATATCTTCAAGAAAATCGTGGATTCTATAATCGCAAATTCGAGTTTTAACTTGACCTCACGAGACTGCTCCACCGATTTCTTGCAGAACCCCACCATGGCACCGATGTCTGCTGACAGGCATAATGCTACCCGACCTGATGGGTATCTGCTGGTGAAAGATCGAATTCAAGGAGAGACTGTATCATGGGCTGACGTAGTTCTTTCGTGCGAGTACAAGTGCAAGGATGGGAACGAACAACTAGACGATGTAAGTGTTCATCGGGCAATCTGGGGAGTTGTGGTAGCTTATCATTCGCGTTAGGACGTGCGCAAGTGCCTATGGAGCATGCAACACGTCATGCGTGACGATCCGTGTCGCCGAGCTACGTTTGGCATGACCGTTGAAAATGCTACGACAAGAGTCTGGTTCTGCTGCCGCTCTTCGGTTATCGTCAGTGAGGCATTCAATTTTATCACTGTGCGTATTTTTTCTACCAGGTGATTTTCGTATAATTCGGCTCACTGAAATACAACTAGCAACCTGAAGCGCTCGTTAAGCTATTCGCCGCCTTTGCCTTCGCCGATAAGACGTCACTCGGCTTTGATCCTACAATAGAACGTGTTCCAGGAGTGCCGATGCAGTTTATCATTACTATGTATCCCAATAACGACAAGAAAAACCTCCGGAGGTTTCGGACTACAAAAATCATATCTTCATATGGCGCTGAACCCCTCCGAGGTCGAGGTACTCGCGTTTTCGAAGTTATCGAAATTGACGCGCATGATAGGGAGAAAGGTTTACCTGTTGTGCTAAAGGATATTTGGATCGATCACGATCGTACGAGGGAGGGAGACATTCTCGCTCAATTATACGACCAGGCTGACGATGACGATAAAAAACTTGTGGAAAAACATTTCCTCACCACCATCTGCCATGGAGACGTTTGGACTGAGTCGGATGTCCGCGACGATACCGAAAATACTCTCATGCGTGGATTGAAAGTTACTACAGATCACGATTTTGAACTGCAACGGAAACAATTGGTGCTCGAGAAACACGAAGCTGCCACTGGATCGGAAGGGCTTCGTGCAACCAGTCGTCTTCATGTCCCCCATCCGCACCTGAAATATGCACATAAGACACACTATCGCATTGTTTTCAAGGAGGAGGGCATCACTGTAGACCTTATCCCAAGGCTCCCCGATGTCATGATAATTCTGACTGGAACTGTTACTGGTGCGTTTTTATCTCATAATCCCGTCTATCCAGTCTAATCTTGTTACTGCACAGCTTTGCAACTGCTTCGAAAGTTGGGGTGGGTACACCGCGACGTCAGCATAGGAAATATATTGTCATACCAAGGAGAAGCCAAGCTGGCCGATCTGGAGTATGCGAAGAGGGTTGGTGAGGTGAAGAGTCACGAAATGCGGACGGCAAGTAGATCACCTTTCAATTTGTCCAATGAACCACTGATCATGCCTCAACAGGGTACTATGCACTTCATGTCAATCGAAGTTGCTGAGCAGGAATATCTATTTCGTCCCCCCCTTCCCCACCCGGGCGCCAGCTTTACCGAAATAATGCAAGGGATACAGCAAACCGATACACGAAATGCCACGAGCAAAACGCAGGATGAACCTGCTGCTGTGCTGTTTTCCCACAACCACTTGCACGACCTCGAATCGTTGTGGTGGGTGGCGGTTTGGATGGTTTTTTACAACCATTTATCGAAATCGCAGCAGTCAGACGAGTGTCTTTCCACCAATATTCGAGATGTGGATCACCAGCTTGGCCTAGCCCGCATCCTATTCCCGCCTGTCTTAGAGAGTTCCCGTCGCCAAAACGGTTTCCAACTATCGTTCACGAAAAGGTGCGAAGCTTTACCGATCAATAAGAAAATCATTTGCGGCTATCTAGAAGGTCTTCGACAAATTCTCGTCAAGCATTATCTCGCGATTGAGTCAACATTCCCACAATTTATCAACTCGAGCACTTCCAAAGATGATATTTATGACGATTTTAGAACGGCTTTCATAGATTCTCGTCAAAAATATTCCGACTTCGTTTTAGCTTTCATTCCCGATGTAAAGCGAAATTTGAAGCGAGCCAGAACGGAATCCACCAATGACACTGGAGTCATCACGAAGAGAAAATAACGATGGCATGTCCGTTTGGGGTAGTTAACGGACCGAATAATGAAACTGTTTCTGCACACTTCTTCACGCAAGTCCGTGCCCCTTTGAGTCTAAAGGATAAAAGAACTCCAAAGTATGATGAACCTTAACCGTATTCCAAGTTAGTTTCCAACAAAGTATGATGGTATGGATATCCACTGTGTCTGTGTAGTGTGCATGCCTGCTCTATCCGTCATGACGGATGGCGGATGACGGTCGGTCATGGAGGGTGTTGCCGTATTCCACAAACAAAACAGGCAGGTTGTTTCTAATCCTTCTTGGATGACTTCACCGCATGCTATGTCTCAAAATATGTTTTCTGAATGACATAGGGTAGGCCCGTGCGGTCCCGGAGGGTCGGAAAACCGAGAAATGAATGGTTCCGTGGAGCGGTAGGCAGACGAATATGCGTGCGTCTTACAGCACTTTACCACGACTCCAGCCTTCTGTAACCTTAGCACTCGCTATATGATCCCTAATGGTGACAAGTCATCCATCAGCGTACTCCATAGGTAATGGAGCCCAAAGGTGAGCGTGAACTCGTGATGACCCTTTTCGGGAATAGTAGAATATGGCAAGAATGTGACAAAATTGTGCGTCTGGATCAACATCATGTTTGGGAAGAGGTTATGTTCGGAGGCCGTAAATATTCCCAGTGAAAATCGCACGGAAGGAGGCCGAACAGTGCCGAATGAGATAGTAATGATAGCAGTCCAACGAAGCAAGTC
>Ga0137418_10005268_pt1 | contig 11845 bp, 9 predicted proteins | sample CZODoug3_1_2_16f_FD_122242 | JGI IMG/M metagenome (GOLD analysis project Ga0137418, IMG submission 122242) | Vadose zone soil fungal communities from Angelo Coast Range Reserve, California, USA - CZODoug3_1_2_16fungal (Hybrid Assembly) | ecosystem: Environmental > Terrestrial > Soil > Vadose... | reverse complement strand
CTCCGTCAGCGGCACGAACACTTTCTCCTCGACCTCGCGGTAGAAGGCGTGGCCGATCTCTTTCTTGGCGACCTTCAGCTTCGTCTTGCCGGCTTCCTTCGCGAGATCGTCGATCGAGGCGTCGATCTGCTTGATCGCGGCGTGTGCGGTTTCGAGCGCTTCGACGACCTGTTCTTCGGTGACTTCCTTCGCGCCCGCCTCCACCATCACCAGGCCGTCCTTGCTGCCGGCGACGATGAGATCGAGCTTGCTCTCTTTGCGCTGCTGGAACGTCGGGTTGATGACGTACTGGCCGTCGACGAGGCCGACGCGGACGCCGGCAATCGTCTTCTCGAACGGGATCGCCGAGATGGCGAGCGCGGCGGAGGCGCCGGTGATCGCGAGCACGTCGGTGTCGTTCTCCTGATCGGCCGAGAGGACGAGCGCGATGATCTGCGTCTCGTACCGCCAGCCGGGCGGGAAGAGCGGTCGGACGGGCCGGTCGATGCACCGGCTCGTGAGCACTTCCTTCTCGGCCGGCTTGCCTTCGCGCTTGAAGAAGCCGCCAGGAATGCGGCCCGACGCGTAGGTGTATTCGCGGTAGTCCACCGTCAGAGGCAGGAAGTCGATGCCTTCGCGGGCGTTGGCGGCGCGGCAGGCCGTGACGAGCACGACCGAGTCGCCGTAGCGAACGATGACCGAACCGTGCGCTTGTTTGGCGAGCTTGCCGGTTTCGAACCGGAGTGTCTTGTTGCTGATGCTGATTTCGCGCGTATGCATAGGCAAAACTTCGAAGTACGAACTGAGAGCTCAGAACTCGCGCGTAGCGGATTGCTACTTGCGGATGTTCAAGCGCTTGATGAGATCCGAATAGCGTTGGGCGTCTTTGGCCTTGAGGTAATCGAGCAGCCGGCGCCGCTTGCCGACCAGCATCAGCAGCCCACGGCGCGAATGATGATCTTTCGCGTGCGCCTTGAAATGCTCCGTCAAGTAGTTGATGCGCTCGCTGAGAATGGCCACCTGCACTTCGGGTGAACCGGTGTCGGCGTCGTGTGTCTTGTAACTACCAATGAGCTCGGTCTTGCGATCTTTGCTTAGGGCCACTCGCTGCCTCCACGCGCGCCCCAGACCCCGACGTTGTGTGGTCGCGGGGGGCCACCCCGCCTCGGGACCGGATGCGCCGTATGACCGGAAAGTCCTTAGTCGAGCAAGATCAACATGTTACATCAGGACCACCGCGGGATGCAAAAGTCCGGGGCTGCGCGATGGGCGCGCGATGCCTACGAGCGCGCCTGAGGGATCGAGGAGGCGGAACAGCCGGGATTCGGGATTCGGGATTCGGGATTCGAGGTTAGGGACTAGTTAGGGATTAGGGATTAGGGATTAGTTTAGCGATTCAGGATCAGACATTCCGCCTGCTGAGTGCCGGAACGAAGCTCGGGCCGTACGAAATCCTCGGGGCGCCTTCCGGCTCGCCAGCACGGCGTGGTGCAAGTGAACGTCGGACAGCACGTCCGCAGACCTCGCGTGACGGCGGCGATTGCAACCGGATGCCGAGTTCCGCGCGTCCGGCGCGCTGCTGTCAGTCGCCGATGACGAGGCGATCGATGACCTTGGTCACGCCGGCCGTTTCACGCGCGAGCCTGATGGCGCGGTCGTGCTCGTCGACCGATCGGACGCGGCCGGTCAGCGTCACCGTCGACCCGTCGGTCGTGATGTCGATCGTCCGGCCCTTGATGTTGTCGTCGAGCACCATCTTCGCCCTGATCTTCGACGTGATGGCCGCCTCCGCCGCCGTCTCCTTCACCTTTTCGGCTGCAACCGCCACCTTTTCGCCGACCTCAGCGCCCTTCGCGCGTGCGGCGTTGACGTCGATATTGCCCGTAGTCCCGACAGGCGCCGGCGGCGGCGCGCCCGGATACCGCCATGAGGTATTGCCGCTCCAGTAGCTGAACGCCACGAACGCGACGAACACAAGAAGAACAGCAGCCAGCAGTGCTCTCATGGGTGGCCTCCACGGCGTTCCTCTTCAAGCGCGTTGCCACCAGATACGGTCCAGCTCGGGTGCACGCGTTCGACGCGGTCCGGCTGAAGCTGGACACGACGTGCTGGGCACAGCCGTTGCGTGAGCAATGCGTGGAGGTGGCGTATGTCCGCTGTCGAGCTCTTGATGGCGTGGCAATACCCGAGCATCGGCTCAGCAGTCATCGTTGCTCTCGCACTGGCCGTGTGTCTGCTCGTGCCGTACTTGGTGAAAGAAATCCGCAAGGGCAAGGTCAGCCTCGGTCCACGTCTGCCGTACGGGGCGAGCGAACCCCATCCGGGACGGCGCGGCAACCCGGCGCCGGGACATCCCGAAGCGCAGGCGGATCCCTACGATCCGCGGGCGAGCCGCTAAGAGCCGCCGAGATTGCTGATTGCAGATTGCTGATTGATTGAAGATTTGCGGCGCAGAATCAACAATCAATCTGCAATCTGCAATCAGTAATCAGCAATTCACCGCAGCGCATCTTAAATCCTTAAATCCTTAGATCCTCAGATTTCATGAGTCCCCTTATGAGCCCAACACGCCGCGACTTCCTGACCGATCCTGTCGAGGATTCGGCCGGCGTGTCCGGCGCGGGATCGATGGGCGTCGGATTCGGCGGCAGCGGCACGGGCTGCAGCGGCACCGGGCCTCCGGGCGCGGCGGGCACCTGCGCCCATTGACTGACCGTCCGCGCGACTTCGTCTCGAAATAACGAACAGCGCGCCAGCCGCGCCGACGCCGTCGCGGGCTCGAGTCCTCGCGTCGAGTTCGATGAAGATGCGTGCGCGCAAACGTGTTGTGCGCCGAGGCGCGGATCGTCGGCGTGGTCGAGACCGCGATCCAGGCCGCCGAGGCTCGCCTCGAAGTTTGGATCGTCAGCCAGGGACTTCTTCGAGGGCGGATCGTTCACCGCCAACAGTCATACCTGTAATCCCATTTCCATACTCGCATGCGTCTTCGAGCGACTCTGGCGCCTGCATCGTGCTTCGAAATAGCACAGACTGTTCCGAAACAGCTCACGGACACTCCAAGTGACTGCCAAATAGAGACCTAGAGTCGACCGTCGTCGCCTTCAAACGACGTTATTGTCATATATAGGTACATAATAATGTAAGGACGGCGCTCGGTTACTGCGGTTAAGCTACCGTAAACACGTTACTTATGCTTATGGCAGGGCTTGGCGTCAGAGTTGCTGCTGTCGCCCCCAACGGCAGACGTCTAGGCGTCCGCCCGCTTTCATAAAATGGCCGGCGATCCGTCTGTCAACGCGTCCGCCTGGCGCAGCGAACTTCCGACCCTTACCGGCCGCGCGGTGACGCTCCGCGAACCGGTCTGCCAGGATCTGGGGCCGCTGGTCGACCTGTTGTCATTGAGCGACGCGACGCGCTTTTGCGTCGACGAGCCGGTCACCGGGCTCGCCGTGCAGGAACTGATCGAGCGCGCCGCGATTGAACGGGCGAACGGCATCTCGATGACCTACGTCATCACGCAAACCCACACGCGCACGGTCGTCGGCCTGATGCTGGTGCGTCAGCTCGATCCGTGCTTCGAAGCGGCCGAGTGGGAATGCACGCTCGCGCCGTCGGCGCGAGGCAGCGGCGTGTTCATGGAGGCCGCGCGGCTGGTCGGCTCCTTCGTCTTCGGCACGATCGGTGCGCATCGCCTCGAAGCGCGCGTGCTGGTGCAGAACGGGCGCGCCAACGGCGCGCTGCGCAAGCTCCGCGCGGTGCAGGAAGGCGTGCTGCGGCGCTCGGTGCGCCGCAACGGTGAGTACTTCGATCAGGTGCTGTGGTCGCTGCTCAAGGAAGACTGGGGAGAGCACTGGGTCTCGACGGCCCCGCGCGTTCACTGATGGCGCAACTCCCGCGTCCTGCCCGCCTCTACGTCGCCGCGGTCATCGCGGTCGGGCTGACGCTGATGGTGCTGCGCCTGCCGGAGGCGACATTCCGGCAACCGGTCCTTTTCGTCGCGCTGCTGCTGCTGTCCTCGATGTCGGCGGCGCTCAAGGTCCATCTCCCGCTGACGAAGAGCGGCTCCACGATGTCGGTGTCCTACGCGGTGGACTTCGCGTCGCTGCTGCTGCTCGGGCCGCACGAGACGATGCTTGTCGCCGCCGGCAGCGCGTTCAGCCAGTGTCACCTGAAAAGCAAGGAACGCAATCCGATTCATCGCACGCTGTTCAGCGTCGCTTCGCTGGTCATCACCGTGCAGGTGGCGGGGCTGGCATTCGCGCTGCTCGGCGGCACCGGTTCGACGATGCCGCTCGCACACCTGGCGCGGCCGCTGGTCGGCGCCGCGACGGCGTACTTCCTCCTGAACACCGGGCTGATCGCGACCGCGATCGCGTTGTCCACGCGCAGCCCGATCATCGCGACGTGGAACAACAACTTCCTGTGGAGCGCGCCGAGCTACTTCGTCGGCGCCGGCACCGCGGCGCTGGCGGCGTCCTTCGTCGCCCACGCCGGCTATTGGGTCGCGCCGCTCACTTTCGCGCCGCTCTACCTCACCTACCGCACCTACAAGGTCTACATGGGCCGCATCGAGGACGAGCAGCGGCACGTCGAGCAGACGTCCGACCTGCACCTCGCGACGATTGAAGCGCTCGCGCGCGCGATCGACGCGAAGGATCAGACGGCGCAGATGCACATCCGCCGCGTGCAGGTGTACGCGGCGGGCCTCGCCAGAGCGTCCGGCCTCTCCGAGGGCGAGATCCAGGGCGTCAAGACCGCCGCGCTGCTGCACGACATCGGCAAGCTCGCGGTGCCCGAACACATCCTCTCCAAGCCGGGGCCGCTGACACAGGAAGAGTTCCAGAAGATCCGCATTCACCCGCAGGTGGGGGCGGAGATCATCGCCGCGGTGCCGTTCCCCTATCCGGTGGCGCCGCTGATCCTCAGCCATCACGAGCGCTGGGACGGCAAGGGCTATCCGCAGGGGCTGGCCGGCAAGGACATCCCCCTGGGCGCGCGCATCCTGACGATCGTCGACTACTACGACGCCGTCACGACCGAGCGTCCGTATCACAAGGCGCTGACCAGCGAGAGCGCGGTGGGGCTGCTGAAGCACGAGGCCGGACGCGCGCTCGATCCGAAGCTGGTGCTGCTCTTCATCGAGATGTTGCCGTCGCTGGCGGCCGAGTTCGGACCCGAGCAACTCGCCATCGAGGAGGCGGAGCCGACGCCGCCGCTGTCCGGCTCGACCGCCGTCGGTCTCGTGCCCGCCAGCACGGCCAACGCGTTCGAGAACATCGCGCTGGCGCATCGGGAGATTTACGCGCTCTACGAGATCGCGCAGTCGATGGGCACGAGCCTTGGCGTGTCGGACACGATGGCGCTCATCTCGTCGAAGCTCTTGAAGCTCGTGCCGTGGTCGGGCTGCGCGCTGTTCCTTTACGATGCCGGAACGGAGAAGCTGACCTGCCGCTTCGGCGCGGGCGTCGACGCGCCGCGGCTGCTCAATGCCTCAACGGCAGTCGGCGAGGGTCTGTCGGGGTGGGTCGCCAAAAACCGGCGATCGCTCCTCAACGCAGACCCGCAATTATCGTTCATGGCGGCCGGGGTCTCCGAGCCGACCATCCTGAAGGCCGCCGTAGTCTGCCCGCTGTATTTCGACGATGTGTTCATCGGCTGCCTGGCGCTCTATCACACCACGCCGAACTATTACGCCGAGGATCACCGTCGGCTGCTCGAGCGGGTCGCGGAGCAGGCCGGCGCCGTCATTCACAACTCGATCGTCTTCGAGCAGACCCAGGAAGATTCGCTGACCGATCCGCTGACGGGGCTGCCGAACCGCCGATCGATGTTCGTGCACCTGTCGCGCGAGCTCGCCCGCGCCGGACGCCTCAAGAGCGAGGTCGCGATCATCGTCATGGACATCGACGGGTTCAAGTCGATCAACGACACCTACGGGCACAACGTCGGCGACTACGCGCTCCGCGAGGTCGCCTCCGCGCTGCAGGGCGCGCTGCGGCCCTACGATCTGTGCGTCCGCTACGCGGGCGACGAGTTCATCGTCGTGCTGGCGGAGTGCTCGCGCGAAGCGGCCGAGATCAAGCGCCGCGAGCTGCAGCACCGCATCGCCGACATTCAGGTGGAGGTGCGCGCGGGCAAGCGCCTGCGGCTCGGCGCGAGCGCCGGCGCGGCGGTGTTTCCGTACGACGGCGCGACCTACGAAGAGCTGCTCGCCGACGCCGATCACCTCATGTATCGCGACAAGGCCGCCCGCCGCGGTCTCATGCCGCTGCCACCCGCGCCCGGCCCGGAAGATTTCATCGCCTCCGAGATGTTCGAGCAGGGCGGCGTGGTCCATCCGCCTCCTCCGCTTCCCCGCAGAATCGCATAACCCGAACGATCAGCCCACCATCCGCCGCTGCTCGTTTCGCGCGCCGGCATTCGGCGCCTGACGACGGGCGGATGTATCGTCGGCCTGTTCGAAAGCGCGACGTTCGCCGATGCAACCCGAGACGCCGAAGCCCGGCGATGTCGTCGTCGCGTACAGCGATGGCGTCACCGAAGCCTCAACACCGCTGGCGAGGAGTTCACCGACGAGCGCTTGATCGAGACGGTCGAACGGTTGCGGGATGAGCTCGCCGAGGCATCGTCGCCGGCGTGATATCGGCCGTGCGGCTGTTTTGTGGCGAGGAGAGACCGAACGACGCGTCACCACCGCGTCGTGCGGTATGTGCCTGGCATTTGAAGCGGCCGGCAGCGCCGGAACGAGGTGCTCGAAGGCCGGCAACGCTGGAGCACGCCGAACCCGCAGAGAGAAGCTACGTCGCTCTGCGATCTCGGCCGTCTCGGCGGTTAGCTACAATGGACGGCGTGCAGAAAGACGACCTCGTCGAGCGGCGGCAGAAATACATTCAACGCCAGATCGCCCTGGACAGGACGGCGGTGAACGTCGAGTTCAGCGCACGCCGGCCGGAAGGCAGCGGCTCGAAGAATCGACACGGGATGCCGAAGCTGCCCGTCGGGCAGCACGAGGTGAAGAACTGGCCGGTGCTCGACCTCGGCGAGCAGCCCGACGTGTCGCTCGACACCTGGAAGCTGGAGGTCGGCGGCCTCGCCGACAATCCGTTCACGCTGACGTGGGAGCAGTTCCTGGCGCTGCCGCAGGCTGACGAGGTCAGCGATTTCCACTGCGTGACGACGTGGAGCCGGTTCGACAACCGCTGGCGCGGCGTGCGCTTCAGGACGATCGCCGAGCTCGCGATCCCGAAAGAGGACGCGAAGTTCGTCCTCTGCACCGGCTACGACTTCATGCCGGGCACCCGCGTTCCTTATACCGTCAACGTGCCGCTGGCGCGCGCCGTGGACGATGACGTCCTGCTCGTGCACACGTGGGAAGGCAAACCGCTCCCGCGCGAGCACGGCGGCCCCTGCCGGATGATCACGCCCAGGCTGTATGCGTGGAAGGGCGCCAAGTGGATCCGCAAGATCGAGTTTCTTGCCGAGGATCGCAAAGGCTTCTGGGAGGTCCGCGGCTACTCGAATTCCGCGGAGCCCTGGTTCAACGATCGGTATGCGACAGACTGATGCTCAGTCCGCGTCATTTCGGCTCGAACCGATAAACCAGATAGGTAATCGCAGGCCCATCCAGCTGGCTGAAGCGATGGGGCATTCCCGCCGGAATGATGATCACGTCTTTCGGGCCGACATGCTTCGCCTCGCCGCCCTTGTGTGTGCCGGTCTGGCTCGGCCCAGCGTTGAGGCGCGTGAGATCGGTCGGCGTCGCGCCTTCGAGCGATCCGCCGGTCACGAGAGTGCCTGATCCCTCCATTACCTGATAAATCTCTGTCACGCGGTTGTGAATGAGGGCGCTCGTCTCGGCCTTCGTTCGGCGCAGAACCGCGAGCGACGCTTTGTGCCCGCCCGGCACCTCGGTCGCCTTGACCGGCTGGTCGACCACGTTGTTAGCGGTCGACTGCTTCACCGTCGTAGCGATTTCCTCGGCGCTGATGAACGTGCCCGAGACTGCCTGCTGCTCCGCCGCCACCAGACCCATCACGAGCGCGAGTAGTATCAGCATGCGCGTGATTATAGGGCGCCCAGCCCCAGCCCCATTTCTCCTGTGGCACAAAAAATGAACCTCGGCCATGCCGTGCGAGTGTGGCCAGGGGATCCTTACCCGCTGGGAGCGACCTGGACCGGCGTCGGCGTGAATTTCGCCCTCTTTTCGGCGCATGCCACGAAAGTCGAGCTATGCCTCTTCGACGCGCCTGACGCGTCAAACGCGCGCATATCTATTCCGCTTCCGGAACAAACCGACATGGTCTGGCACGCGTTTTTGCCCGACGCGCGTCCGAACCAGCTCTACGGTTATCGCGTCCACGGGCCGTACGACCCGGCGATCGGGCATCGCTTCAATCCCAACAAGGTTGTCATGGATCCATACGCGAAATCGGTGGCGCGTGCGGTCCACTGGTCTGACGAGATGTTCGGGTACGAGGTCGGGCACAATGACGAGGACCTTTCCTTCGATGCCCGCGACAACGCCGCCTTTGCGCCGCTCGCCGCGGTCGTCGATTCCGCGTTCACCTGGGGCGACGACCGGCCGCCTCGCACGCCGTGGCGCAACACCGTGATCTACGAGATGCACGTGCGCGGCTTTTCCAAGCAGCACCTCGGGATTGCCAGGCATCTGCGCGGCACCTACGAGGCGCTGACGACCGAGCCGGCGCTGGAGCATCTGAAAGCCCTCGGCGTCACGGCCGTCGAGCTGATGCCGGTGCACCATCACGCGCGGGATCGGCACCTGGAGGAAAAAGCCCTCTCGAATTACTGGGGCTACAACAGCTTCGGCTACTTCGCGCCGGAGCGGCGGCTCGCCGCGTCGCGCACGCCGGCGGGCGCCGTCCGCGAATTCAAGCGCATGGTGCGCGCGCTGCACGCGGCCGGCCTCGAGGTCATCCTCGACGTGGTCTACAACCACACCGCGGAGGGCAACCACCTGGGACCGACCCTGTCGCTCAAGGCGATCGACAACGCGTCCTACTATCGGCTGGTCGCTGACAACCCGCGGTACTATATGGATTTCACGGGCTGCGGCAACACGCTGAACATGCAGAGCCCGCAGGTGCTGCAGCTCATCATGGACAGCCTGCGCTACTGGGTCATGGAGATGCACGTCGACGGGTTCCGGTTCGACCTCGCGAGCGCGCTCGCCCGCGAGCTGTACGATGTCGATCGGCTCGGCGCGTTCTTCGACATCATTCATCAGGATCCGGTGCTCTCGCAGGTGAAGCTCATCGCCGAGCCGTGGGATCTCGGCCAGGGAGGATATCAGGTCGGCAACTTCCCGGTGCTCTGGACCGAGTGGAACGGGAAATATCGCGACTCGGTGCGCCAGTTCTGGCGCGGCGACGGCAGCACGGTGTCCGAGCTGGCCACGCGTCTGGCCGGCAGCAACGATCTCTACGCGCACAGCGGGCGCCAGCCGTACGCGAGCATCAATTTCATCACCGCGCACGACGGCTTCACCCTGCACGATCTGGTCACCTACAACGAGAAGCACAATGAGAGGAACGGCGAGGACAACCGCGACGGCGAGAACAACAACCTCAGCTGGAACTGCGGGGTTGAGGGCGCGACCGACGATCTCGAGGTGCGGACGCTGCGCGAGCGGCAGAAACGGAACTTCCTCGCAACGCTGCTGCTGTCGCAGGGCGTGCCGATGATCAGCCACGGCGACGAGCTGGGTCGGACGCAGCTGGGCAACAACAACGCCTATTGCCAGGACAACGAGATCGCCTGGATCGACTGGAATCTCGGCGCGGACGGCCACGCCCTGCTCGAGTTCGCGCGGAAGCTGGTGAACTTCCGCCGCGCGCAGCCCACGCTCCGGCGGCGGAAATATTTCCAGGGCCGCAGCATTCGCGGCGGCGAGGTCAAGGACGTCGCGTGGCTCGCGCCCGACGGCCGCGAGATGGACGACGCTGCGTGGCACGCGAGCTCGGTCCGCACGCTCGGGATGCTGCTGTCGGGAAGCGCGATCGAAGAGGTCAACGAGCGCGGTCAGCCCATCACAGGCGACACGCTGCTCGTACTGCTGAACGGGCACCCCGACGCGGTGCCCTTCACGCTTCCGTCGGTCGAGGAGGACCATACCTGGCAGCGCGTCTTCGATACGTTCGATCCGAACGCGGCGAACCAGGTGTGCCAGCCCGGCGTCCGTTACACGCTGCAGGGGCGATCGGTCGCCGTCCTCAAGATCGTGTCGCCGAGCCGAGAGCGGCGGCGGCTGTCGGACGTCGAACGGGCCGCGCGGCTGCAACCGGCGGCAATCGAGGGTTGATGACGGTATGGCTGCCACCACCCCGCACCTGACGGCCCCGTTCGACGCCGCCTCTTCGGCGCCTTCCGCGGCCGAGGATGATCCGCTCTGGTACAAGGACGCGGTCATCTATCAGGCGCACATCAAATCGTTCTTCGACTCCAACAACGACGGCATCGGCGATTTCCGGGGCATGACGCAGAAGCTCGACTACCTCCAGGGTCTCGGCATCACCTGCGTCTGGCTGCTCCCCTTCTTTCCATCGCCGCTGAAGGACGACGGCTACGACATCGCCGAATACCGGAGCGTCCATCCGAGCTACGGGACGCTCGAGGACTTCACGGCCTTCGTAAGCGCCGCGCACGAACGGCACATCAAAGTGCTCATCGAGCTGGTCATCAACCACACCTCCGATCAGCATCCCTGGTTTCAGCGCGCGCGGCTCGCGCCGCCCGGCTCGCCCGAGCGTGCGTTCTACGTCTGGAGCGACACCGATCAGAAGTTTCCCCAGACGCGGGTCATCTTCAGCGACACCGAAAAGTCGAACTGGACCTACGATCAGGTCGCCGGCCAGTACTACTGGCATCGCTTCTTCTCGCACCAGCCGGACCTGAACCACAACAACCCGGCGGTGGTCGACGCGGTGATCGACGTCATGAAATTCTGGCTCGATCGGGGCGTCGACGCGCTGCGGCTCGACGCGGTGCCGTACCTGTGCGTTCGCGAGGGCACGACCAACGAGAACCTGCCCGAGACGCATGACGTCTTGAAGCGGATGCGGCGCGCGATGGACGCGGCCTACAAGAACCGGATGCTGCTCGCCGAGGCAAACGGATGGCCGTCCGACGTGCGCGCGTACCTCGGCGACGGCGACGAGTGCCACATGGCGTTCCACTTCCCGCTGATGCCGCGCATGTTCATGGCGCTGCGGCGGGAAGACCGGCACGCGATCACCGAGATCCTCAACCAGACGCCCGACCTCCCCGAGCACTGTCAGTGGGCGCTCTTCCTGCGCAACCACGACGAGCTGACACTCGAGATGGTGACCGACGAAGAGCGCGACTACATGTACTCGGTGTACGCCGCCGATCCGCAGATGCGCCTGAACGGCGGCATCCGGCGCCGCCTGGCGCCGCTGGTCGAGAACAGCCGGCGGCGCGTCGAATTGCTCAACGCGATGCTCTTCTCGCTCCCGGGGACGCCGATCATCTACTACGGCGACGAGATCGGGATGGGCGACAACATCTACCTCGGCGATCGCAACGGCGTGCGCACGCCGATGCAGTGGAGCAGCGATCGCAACGGCGGGTTTTCTCGCGCCGACCCGGCGCGCCTCTTCGCGCCGCCGGTTCAGGATCCGGTGTACGGCTACCAGGCGATCAACGTCGAGTCGCAGGAACGGTATGCGTTCTCGCTTCTCAACTGGATGAAGCGGCTCGTCGCGATGCGCAAGCAGCACCGCGCCTTCGGCCGCGGCACGCTCGAGTTCGTCGGCTGCCCGAACCGGAAGGTCCTCGCCTACCTGCGCCGCGACGACCGCGAGGCGATCCTGATCGTGGTCAACCT
>Ga0137418_10005267_pt1 | contig 11847 bp, 11 predicted proteins | sample CZODoug3_1_2_16f_FD_122242 | JGI IMG/M metagenome (GOLD analysis project Ga0137418, IMG submission 122242) | Vadose zone soil fungal communities from Angelo Coast Range Reserve, California, USA - CZODoug3_1_2_16fungal (Hybrid Assembly) | ecosystem: Environmental > Terrestrial > Soil > Vadose... | reverse complement strand
ACCAGCTCGAGGCGCGTGTCGTCGGGGCCCTTCATGAACGCGATGCGCGGGCCCTTGGGGTTCTGGATCGGCCCCTCGAGCAGCGTGGCGCCCAGCCCCTTGAGCCGCGCGATGTCGGCCTCGATGTCCTGCGAGTCGAAGCCGAAGTGCTCGAGGCCGTGGTGCGGGTTGGCGTCGCCGGGCCCGAGCCGCTCGTTCGTGCGCGCGCCCGAGATGTTGACGGCGAAGCCGTCCTCGCTGGTGCAGCGCACGAAGCGGTCGCCGAACACGCGCGTCTCGTCGTTGACGATCTTGAAGCCGAACGCGGTGACGTACCACTCGGCGGTCTTGCGCGGGTCCGGCGCCTTCAGATGGATGTGGTTGATCCGATAGGGCATGGCTGTCACCTCCGGGCCGCTATCGTACAATGCGGCGATGCGACTGGGCCTGGCCCTGCCGAACGCGACTCCCGACGGCCGTCCCCTCACCGGCCCCGCGCTGATCGCCGGAGCGCGCGCGGTCGAGCGCGCCGGGTTCGACAGCCTGTGGTGCTTCGACTCGATCGGCCGCGGCTTCATGATCCCCGACCCGCTCATCGCGGTCAGCGTGGCGGCGACGGCCACCGAGCGCCTGACGCTCGGCACCGGCATCCTCCAGGTGCCCCTGCGCCGTCCGGTGGAGCTGGCGCACCGGATCCTCACCGCGCACCTGATCTGCGGCGGCCGGCTGCTGCTCGGCGTGGGCGCCGGCTCGACGAAGGCCGACTTCGACGCGGTCGGCGTCGACTTCGAGACGCGCATGCAGCAGTTCGAGGAGGCGCTGGTGGTGATGCGCCGGCTCTGGCGTGGCGAGAAGGTCGGCGACGCAAAGCTCGAGCCGTGGCCGGCGGCGGTCGGCGGGCCCAAGCTCCTCATCGGCTCGTGGGCGGGCAGCCGCTGGATCCCGCGTGCGGCCAAGGACTTCGACGGCTGGATCGGCTCGGGCGCCCGGAGCAGCGTCGCGGCGCTGCGCGACGGGATCAAGCGCTTCCGCGAGGCCGGCGGCACACGCGCGATCGCCACCAACATCCCGGTGGACCTCGAGGCACCGACCGCGCCGATGCCGGATGAGGGACAGTTTCACCTGCGCTGCGACCCGAAGACCGCCGCCGAGCGCCTTCGAATGCTGGCCGACCTCGGCTTCGACGACGCGGTGCTCGTCACACGCCGCTACGGCGACGCCGATCTCGCCGCGCTCCGCGCGCTCTTGAAGTGACGATTCGACGCGGCGGGCGACACGCTGACACGCGTGCCGGCGCCGACACCTCGCGATGGCGTCGTTTCACGGCGTTTCGTACCCGCGGCCGCACGTGGCACTTTTTCTGCACGACGCGGCGCCCCGGGAGGACCGCACTCATGAACCGCACCTGCACGCTGGTCGTCGCCTTCGCGCTGGCTGTCGTCGCGCTGACTGCGGGCATCGCCGCCGCGGGCGACGTGAACGTCAACGTCGGTTGGCCACCGCCGCTCATCATCGAGCAGCCGCGAGTCGTCATGGTGCCGGAGACGAAGGTCTACCGGGCCCCCAACCTCGAGTTCAACGTCTTCCTGTTCGGCGGCAAGTACTACAGCCTGCACAACGACCGGTGGTTCATGACGGTCAGAGCGGGCGCGCCGTGGACACCGGTCGTCGTCGAGAGGATCCCCGTCGAGGTCCGCGCGGTGCCGGTGAAGTACTACAAGATCAAGCCGGACCACGCGAAGAAGATGAAGCACAAGGACAAGGACAAGTACGACGACGACGAGGACGACGGCCGCGGCAAGGGCCACGACAAGGGCTGTCCTCCCGGTCTCGCCAAGCAGGGCCGCTGCTAGAGCGCGTCCGCGATCGCCTTCCCGAGATCGGCGGTCGTGTCCTTGCCTCCGAGGTCAGGCGTCCGCGGGGCGCCTGACTTCGGATCCAGCACGGTCTCGATCGCGCGCACGACGGCCGCGCCCGCCTCCGGGTGGCCGAGGTGCTCGAGCATCATCGCCGCCGCCCAGATCTGACCGATCGGATTCGCGATGCCCTTGCCGTAGATGTCCGGCGCCGAGCCGTGCACCGGCTCGAACAGCGACGGAAACGCGCGCTCGGGATTGATGTTGCCCGAGGGCGCGATGGCGATCGTCCCCGTGCAGGCGGGGCCGAGGTCCGAGAGGATGTCGCCGAACAGGTTGGAGGCGACGACGACGTCGAACCAGTCCGGGTGCTGCACGAAGTGCGCGGTGAGGATGTCGATGTGGAACTTGTCCCACTTCACGTCCGCATAGGCCTTCGCCATCGCCTCCACGCGCTCGTCCCAGTACGGCATCGTGATCGAGATGCCGTTGGACTTCGTGGCCGAGGTCAGGTGCCGCTTGGGACGCTTCCGCGCGAGGTCGAAGGCGAATTTCAAAATCCGGTCGACGCCCTTGCGCGAGAAGCACGACTGCTGGAAGACGACTTCGCGTTCCGTCCCCTCGTACATGCGGCCACCGACGCTGGAGTACTCGCCCTCGGTGTTCTCGCGCACGACGAAGAAGTCGATGTCGCCCGGCTTGCGGTCGACGAGCGGCGAGCGCACACCCGGCATGAGCCGGCACGGGCGCAGGTTCACGTACTGATCGAAGTCACGCCGGAACTTGATCAGCGAGCCCCAGAGCGAGACATGGTCGGGCACCTTCGCGGGCCAGCCGACGGCGCCGAAGAAGATCGCGTCGTGCTTGCCGATCTGCTCTTTCCAGTTCTCCGGCATCATCGTGCCGTGCTTCAGGTAGTAATCGCACGACCAGTCGAAGTGATCGAGCTGCAGCTCGACCTTGAACCGGCGCGCCGCCGCGTCGAGGACGCGCAGCCCCTCGGGCACGACCTCCTTGCCGATGCCGTCGCCGGGGATCACCGCGATCTTGTGCTTTGCCAACTCACCCTCCCTGGCGGCGTCTCGACCCGCGTCGAGCCATCGCCCTGATAGACGTAGCGGAACGTGAGGCACCCGGGCCGGGCGCCCGGACAGTAGTATCCGACGATTTCCAGCTTGGCGTAACGTCCCTCCGCCGTGCGCACCGCCCACACGTGCGGCTTGGGGCTCAGCACGTGCGAGAAGAAGCCGTAGCGATACCACGACGCGATCGCGGGGTTGCGCGGCTCGGCGCGGCCCTCGTTGGCCAGGTAGCCGTCGGCCGGCACCGCGCGCACGTCGTCGAAGCGCGTCTCGCCGAGATCGCGGATCCCGGCCCCGAGGCCGGCGACGATCGAGTAGCGGCGGAAGGCGAGGTCGCCCTGTCCGGCGTCGATCACCGAGCCCAGCCGGAACGAGAACGCCCGCCACGCGTCCGGCGCCGTGGCGTCCACCGTATAGAGGATGGGGCCGACGAGCGCGGCGCCGGACTCTCGCGGCGTGGGCGGCGTGGGCGCGTAGGTCGGCACGCTCGGCTGGCGCAGTGTCAACGTCACCAGCGTCACCGTGGCGACGACGATGGCGGCGATGACCAACGCCGGAACGAGCCACTTCATGCGCGAGATGCTAGCATCGGGCGCGACCCATGCTCGCCCGTCGCTGGTCTCTGCTCGTCGTGCTCACGTGCTCCTACGGTCTCGGTGCCTTCGGCATGCTCGGCGTCTCGCCGCTGTCCCCGGCGCTCATGGAGGGCTTCGGGCTGAGTCGCCTCGACGTCGCGTTCATCGTGCCCTCGGTCTACGTCGGCGGGCTGCTCTTCTCGCTGCCCGGCGGCCACCTCGCCGATCAGTGGGGCGTGCGCCCGACGCTGCTCGGCGCGCTGGCCATGGGCGGCGTGGGACTGCTGGCGGCGGCGCTGGCGCCGCACTTCGTCGTGTTCCTGCTGTGCCTGGCCTTCGCCGGGTCGGGCTGGAGCATCGTCAACCCGGTGCTCGGCAAGGCCATCGTCGATCTCTTTCCCGTCACCGAGCGCGGCATCGCGATGGGCATCAAGCAGATGGGGCTCACCCTCGGCGGCGGGCTGTCGGCGCTGGTGCTGCCGGCGATCGCCGCGCACTGGGGCTGGCGCGCCGCCGTCGCCGCGTGCGCGGCGGGAATGACGGTGCCGGTCGTCTTCGCGTGGCGGCCGCTGCGCGCGCTGGCCGGGCCACACGCGGATGCCCCGCGTGGCCGCGTCGCGCGCATGGACTGGTGGTGGACGCGGCGTCCGGCGCTGCTCGTGCTCTTCGGCGCCGGGGTCGTGCTCGGCATGGTGCAGTCGGCCGTGCTCGCCTACCTGCCGATCTTCAGCGTCCAGGCACTCGGCTTCACGCCCGTCGGCGCCGGCGTGCTGATCGCCGCCTCGCAGATCGGCGGCGCCGTCGCGCGCCTGGGACTCGGCATCGCGAGCGATCGCTGGTCGTCGGGCCGCCGCCCGCCGTGGCTCGTGCTCACGTCCGCCCTCGGCACCGTCATCTTCCTCGTCTACGCCTGGGTGCCGACGGCGAATCCGCTCGGCGCCGCGCTGCTCGCCTTCTTCGCCGGCATCGGCGCCTACGGCTGGGTCGGCATCTACTTCATCATCAGCGCCGAGGCCGGCGGCGCCACGCAGTCCGGGCTGCTGAGCGGCGTGTCGTTCGCGGCGATCGTGATCGGCCTGCTCGCCGGCGCGCCGACCTTCGGCCTGGTGCTCCAGGCGTTCGACTCGTACGGCGCATCGTGGACGGTCTTCGCCGGCCTCTCCGGCGTGGTGGCGCTCGTCGTCGCGGCGTTCGGCGCGGCGATCCACCGTGAGTGCCGGCCGACGCTGGCGCGCTGAACGCGTTATGCTCTGCGCCATGCCGAACGACCTCTCCATCGCCGCCGCGCTCGGCGCGCTCCTCAAGGAGCGCAAGCAGACCCTCGCCGTGGCCGAGTCCTCGGCCGGCGGCCTCATCTCCGCCACCCTGCTCGCCGTCCCCGGCGCGTCGGCGTACTTCCTCGGCGGCGGCGTGATCTACACCCAGGCCGCGCGGCGGGGCCTGCTACGCGTCGGCGACGATGCGGTGAAAGGCATCCGCTCGAGCAGCGAGCCCTACGCGCAGCTCAAGGCCAAGGCCGTGCGCGAGCTGATGGGCGCGACGTGGGGGCTCGCCGAGACGGGCGCGAGCGGGCCGACGGGCAACCGCTACGGCGACGCCGCGGGCCACGCGTGCATCGCCGTCGCCGGCCCCGTCGAGCGGGTGATCACCGTCGAGACGGGCGACGCCGACCGCGAGCGCAACATGTGGGCGTTCACGCGGGCGGCGCTGAAGCTGCTCGAAGACGCTGTGCGCGCCGCTCGCTGAATCGAGGAGCGCCCCGGGTTTCCCGGGGCGCTCCGAGCGTTGGGGGGGTGTGGGGGGCCATATCGGGGCCCCCACGTCAAACGTCGAAGCGCAGCAGCGTGACCGAGTGCGCCGGCGCCATGATCTCGAGACGCGCGCCGCGCGCCTCGAGCTTGCGCTCGCGGACGTCCACCGCGCGCGGGGTCTCGAACGAGTTGGTCGCCGTGACGTCGGCCCCGTTCACCTCCCACGCGCTGACGGCGCCGGCGACCACGGCGCCGCCGAGGTCGAGCGTCACCGGCAGATCGCGGTCACGGTCGCGGTTGACCAGCGCGACCGCCACCGCGCGCCCGGCCTCGTCGCAGGTCGCGCTCGCGTCGACCAGCGTGAACGGCCCGAGGTCGGCGACGTGGTGCACGCGGCCGCTCGGCGACTCCTGGTCCGGCTTCAGCGCGTAGGTCTCGCCCTCGACGTGCACGTCGAGGGCGACGTCCTGCACGTGCTCCGCGTAAAGCCGCAGCGGGTGATAGATCGCCTGCAAGAAAAGCCCCCGGGGATTGGTGAAGATCGGCGCGATCGCGTTGACGAGCTGGGCGAAGTTGGCGATGCGCACCGTGCGGCAGTGGCGGATGAAGCCGTTCAGGTAGGTCGCGACGGCCAGCGCGTCGGAGAGGTTGTAGCGCTCCTCCACGCCGCCCACGCGGTCCTCGTGGCTGCGCGTTCGCCACCAGACGTTCCACTCGTCGAACGCGATGTGGATGGGATGCGCGATCCGCTGCGCGTAGCGCACGCGCTCGATCAGGGCCGAGCAGATCCGGATCGCGCGCTCGGCCTGGTGCGACTGGAACACGGTGGCGTAGTGGTCGGGGCCGCCCGTGTAGAGGTGGATCGAGTGGAAGTCGATGAGCTCGGCGAGGCCGGACAGCGTGATCTCGTCCCACTCGCTCCAGCCATTCTGACCACAGCCGATGAGCTGGATCGACGGATCGGTGCGCTTCATGACCATGGCGAACGCGCGCGCCTTCTTCACGTAGTCGTGCGCATTCATGTTGCCGATCTGCCAGCCCCCGTACATCTCGTTGCCGAGTCCCCAGTAGCGCACGCGATAGGGCTCGGCGTGTCCGTGCTGGCGGCGCAGATTCGCCCACGAGGTGTTGCCGGTGCCGTTGCAGTACTCGACCCACGCCTGGGCCTCGTCCATCGTGCCCGAGCCCATGTTGACGCAGATGAACGGCTCGGTGCCGAGCACGCGGCAATACTCGATGAACTCGTCGGTGCCGAAGCGGTTCGACTCCTCCGCGTACCATGCCAGCTCGCTGCGCCGCGGACGCCGGTCCCGGGGCCCGACGCCGTCGAGCCAGTGATAGCCGCTGACGAAGTTGCCGCCCGGCCATCGCAGGATGGGAATGCGCAGCGGCCGCGCCGCGTCCAGCACGTCGCGCCGAAAGCCGCGCGCGTCGGCGAGCGGCGAGCCCTCGTCGTAGACGCCGCCGTAGATGCAGCGGCCGATATGCTCGATGAACTGACCGAAGATGCGGCGATCCACCGTGCCGAGGCGCCGCGCGAGGTCGATCGAGATGCGGGTCATGACTCGCGGAGTCTAGGTGCGGCGGCCCGACGTGTCAACGCGCGGGACGCATGCTAGAGTCTCGCCCATGCAACATCACCGACTGCACCGTCGAACGTTTCTCGCCGGCGCCGCCGCCACCGCGACGGCGGCCGCGTGGCCGCGCCACGGCGCCGCCCAACCGAAGGCCACCATCACCTACTGGAACGGTCTCACCGGCGCCGACGGCAAGGTCATGGACGACCTGATCGACCGCTTCACGCGCGAGACGGGCATCCGCATCGAGCAGCAGCGCCTGCCGTGGGCCGACCTCTATCCGAAGCTGCAGGTCTCGGTGCCCGCCGGCGAGGGCCCCGACCTCGCGCTGATCCACACCGTCGAGGTGCCGCACTTCGCGAACGACGGCGTGCTGGAGGCGATCGACGAGGCGGCGGCCGCCGGCAAGGGCTTTCGCGGCGACGACTACCTGCCCGCCACGTGGCAGGGCGGGACGTTCCAGGGCAAGCGCTACTCGCTGCCGCTCGACGTGCCGCAGCACCTGCTCTATCTGAACGTGAAGGTCATGAAGGACGCCGGCCTCGCCGGCGCCGACGGTACGCCGAAGGTGCCCGCGAGCCGCGACGAGCTGGTCGCCATGGCGAAGAAGATCGCGAAGGCCGATACGTTCGGCTTCGCGATCGGCACCAGCAATCCCGGCCGCTACACGTGGGGCTTCCACAACCTGCTCTGGCAGAACGGCGCCAACATCTACGCATCGGATCTCAAGCGCCCCGGCGTGAGCGAGCCGGCGGCGCTCGAAGTCGCCGAGTTCTGGTCCGGCCTCGGCGGAGCCCTGGGCATCGCGCCGCCCGCCAACGCCAACTGTCGCGACGCGTTCATCGCCGGCCGCCTCGGCATGTGGATCGCCGGCTCGTGGAACTTCACGGGTCTGCGCGAGGCGAAGGTGGACTTCGCGGCGGCACCGGTGCCGCGGCTCTTCAAGCAGCCGGTGGTGTGGTCGATGCCGCATCAGTACGCGTTCCCGAAGCCGAAGAGCGCCGACCGTAACCGGCGCGAGGCGGCGTGGACGCACATCCGCTGGATGACCGATCACGTCGCCGAGTGGACGCTGAAGGCCGGCCAGGTCTCGGCAAGCCGCAAGGCGCACACCGATCCGCGCGTCACCGGCGATCCGGTGCTCAAGACGCTGCTCGGCCAGGCGCCGAACTGGCAGGTCGGCCAGCCGACGCCGAAGTGGGTCGCCGCCGAGAACCTCACGCGGCCCGTGATCGAGAGCATCTACACGGGACAGAAGCCGGCGAAGGCGGCGATGGAGGACCTGGCCCGCCAGATCAGCGCCCTGCCGGACTGAGCGTGACCCGCGGCCGTCGCCGGCAGACGGGGACGGCCTACCTGTTCCTGGTACCCGGCCTGCTGCTGTTCGCCGTCTTCCGCCTCTACCCGCTGCTGGAAGGCCTGCGGCTCTCGTTCACCAACGCGCGGCTCGGGCGCGCCACCTATCAGTTCGTCGGGCTCGCGAACTACGCGCGACTGGCCGACGACACGCGCTTCGGCGTGAGCCTCTGGAACACCGCGTTCTACACGGTGGCCAGCACCCTGCCGATCCTCGCCGTCCCCCTCGGCCTGGCCCTCGCGCTGAACCGTGGCGCGCTGCGCACCGTGCTGCGCGGCGTGTTCTTCTTTCCGTTCACGCTCTCGGTGGTGACCGTCGGCCTCGCCTGGCTCTGGCTGCTCGATCCCGTGGTCGGCCCCTTCACCTATTACCTGCGCGCGCTCGGCGCGCCCGCGCGCTCCTGGCTGGCCGATCCCGCCACCGCGATGTGGGCGATCATCGCGACCACGGTCTGGTGGGTGACCGGCTACTACCTCGTGATCTACCTCGCCGGCCTTCAAGATATCCCGCGCGAGCTGTACGAGGCGGCGGCGCTCGACGGCGCCGGCGGCGCGCGGATCTTCTGGTCGGTCACGCTGCCCCTGCTCCGCCCCGTGCTCCTGTTCGTCCTCGTCACCCACGTCATCGGCTCGTTCCAGATCTTCGGCCAGGTGTTCGTGCTCACGAGCGGCGGGCCCGGCGACGCGACGCGGACCGTGGTCCAGCACCTCTACGAGACGGCCTTCCAGAACTTCTTCCAGTTCGGCGTCGCCTCCGCCATGGCCTGGGTGCTGTTCGCGATCATCATGGTGTTCTCGATCCTCCAGTTCCGGCTGCTGCGCGGGCACACGGAGTACTGAGGGGTGCGGCGCCCGCGTGTTCCCGAGCTCGCCCTGACCCTCGCGCTGAGCGTGCTGGCGGTCGTGTGGCTCGCGCCGATCGTCTGGGTGCTGGTGACGTCGCTGAAGCTCACCGCCGACATCGTGCGTCTGCCGCCCGAATGGATTCCCTGGCCGGTGACGGCGGAGCATTACCAGGAGGTGCTCTTCAGCAGCTCGCGCACCGCGCGGATCGGCCGCGCCTTCGCCAACAGCCTCGTGATCGCGCTGGGCACGGTCGCGGTCGTCGTCGTCACCAGCGCCATGGCCGCCTATCCGCTGGCGCGCATGCGCTTTCCCGGGCGCGACGTCGTCTTCACGGTGCTCGTCGGCAGCCTGATGATCCCGAACGCCGTCGTCCTGGTGCCGCAGTACGTGCTGGTGCAGCGTCTGGGCTGGCTGAGCACCTACCAGGGGCTCATCGTGCCGGAGGCGGCCATGACCTTCGCCTTCGGCGTGTTCCTGCTGCGGCAGTTCTTCCTGACGATGCCGGGCGAGCTGGAGGACGCGGCGCGCATCGACGGCGCCAGCGCGTGGCAGGTCTTCTGGCGGATCGTGCTGCCGCTCTCGCAGCCGGTGCTCGCGGCGCTGGCGATCTTCGCCTTCCGATCAGCGTGGAACGACTTTCTGTGGCCGCTGATCGCCGTGAACAAGCCGGAGATGTTCCCGCTGCCGGTGGCGCTCGCCCTGCTGCGCAGCGCGTACAGCTCCGAGTCCTACGGCCCGATCATGGCCGGGGCCGCCCTGAGCGCCCTGCCCCTGCTGGTCGTGTTCGTGGTCGCCAACCAGCGCATCGTCGAGGGCGTGCGCGTCAGCGGCCTGAAGGGCTGAGGGCGGCGCGCCTACTTCGACGCGACGATCTTGTCCCAGAGCTCGCCGTACTGCTGCTTGTACGGCGGCCAGATCTTGTCCTCGGCGATCTTGCGGAACGACGCGACGTCGGCGGCATTCACCTTCATGCCCCGCGCCTCGAGGATCTCCTTGGCCTTGGCGAAGTTGTCCACGCTCTCGGTCAGCTCGCGCACCTTCTTCTGCGCCTCGCGACCGACCTCCATCACGAGCTTCTGCTGCTCGGGGGTGAGGCCCTTCCAGGCGTCGAGGTTCATCACGAGCAGCGTCGGCCCGTAGTTGTGGAACGTCATCGAGACGTACTTGCTGACCTCGTAGACCTTGAGCGCGTTGATGTTGTAGATCGGCAGGTCGGCGCCGTCGATGACGCCCTGCTGCGCGGCCGAGATCACCTCGCCCCACGGCATGGGCACCGCGCTGGCGCCCAGCCCGTTGACGGTGTCGGCGAAGACGCGGCCCTGCTGCACGCGCATCTTGAGGCCCTTGAGGTCGGCCGGCGTGTTGATGGGCTTGCGGTTGTTCCAGAAGTGGCGGAAGCCGTAATCGTAGAAGTAGATGATCTTGACCTTGTACTTCTTCTGGAAGGTGTCGTCGAGCTGGCGGCCGATCTCGCCGTTGAACATCGCGTACGCGTGGTTGTAGTCGCGCACCAGGTAGGGCGTGAGGAACACGCACAGCTCGGGGAACACCGTGCAGGCGGCGCCCACGGGCGTGCCGAACGCGATGTTGCCCGACTTCACCGCGTCCATGATCTCCAGCTCCTTGCCGAGCAGGGTGCCGCCGTGGAAGACGACGTTGAGAGTACCGTTGGAGCGCTTCGTGACCTCGTCGGCGAAGTACTTGTAGCCGATGGCGCCGGACTCGGGCGGCGGCATGATGTGCGCGAGGTCGAGCTTCTTGGCGCCAGCCTGCGCCTGGCTCGGCGCCGGCTTGACGCTTCCGCCAGCGAGCATCACCGCCACCACGACCGCCACACACGCGACGCTACGCTGCCCTCGGCTCATGGACGCCTCCTGTCGGCGTGCGACGTTCGCGCGAACGCCGAAGGTTGTCAAGCACGCGAACGCAAAATTCCCTTGACAGCTTTCGCGGTCGTCGATCGGTAGCGATCCGCCGCCATCGGAGAACGCAGATCCAGCGGGCCGCACTGACGCTGCAATGGCCGAATCGGCCGGTCGGATCAAAAAACATCGATCGCCCAATGATCGCGTGTCCTGGAGCGTCCGCGGAGGCCCGAAAATCGGGGTGTAGATTCGGCGCAGAGTCATGGAGGACGGCCGATGAAGATCAACACTTCCCAGCTTGTCCCAACGCCGGAGCCCGTAGTCGAGCTCGACCGGCTCGGCGACCAGATCGCCGAATTGTCCGCCCACCTCGACGCCGCGACCGCGCACTTGCTCGACCTCATCCGCGATTTCGATGCCCGCGCTGGCTGGAACACGGGCTTCCTCTCGTGCGCCGCCTGGCTGTCTTGGCGTGTCGGGCTCGACGCGGGCGCGGCGCGCGAGCGCGTCCGGGTGGCCCGGGCGCTGGGTACACTGCCCCGTCTGGCGCAGGCACTGGCTCGCGGCGAGCTGTCGTACGCCAAGGTTCGGGCGCTCACGCGCGTCGCCACGCCGGAGACCGAGGAGCGGCTGCTCGCGGTCGGCAGGGCCGGCACCGCCGAGCACGTCGAGCGCATCGTGCGTGGCTGGCGCCGGGTCGATCGACAGGCCGAAGCGCGGGAGACGACGCGGCGCCACGCCAGCCGCGCGCTGCATGTGTATCAAGACGAAGACGGGATGGTGGTCATCCGCGGACGGCTCGAACCGGATGTCGGCGCCGTGCTGAGGCAAGCGCTGGATGCGGCCCGCGAGGTGCTGTATCAACGCGCGCGCGGCTCGGACGCAGGCGCCGGCATGATAAACAAAAACGTTCCCGCGGAAACGTTTCCGGCCGACGTTTCCGCGGAGCCGCCGACCATG
>Ga0137418_10005266_pt1 | contig 11848 bp, 12 predicted proteins | sample CZODoug3_1_2_16f_FD_122242 | JGI IMG/M metagenome (GOLD analysis project Ga0137418, IMG submission 122242) | Vadose zone soil fungal communities from Angelo Coast Range Reserve, California, USA - CZODoug3_1_2_16fungal (Hybrid Assembly) | ecosystem: Environmental > Terrestrial > Soil > Vadose... | reverse complement strand
GGCATCTGAAAACCACACCACTCACCACGGAGGACGCGGAGGACACGGAGGAAAGGCAAGAGCAAGAAATTAAGTTCGGGTGAAAACCATTCATTGGCTCATGATCGATCGCAGCAAAAGTTGGCGGCACAGGTTAGCGAACAGTTACTCGCTTTTGTCCCCAACTTGCTTTCCCTCGTTTTTGTCTTTCCTCCGTGTCCTCCGCGTCCTCCGTGGTAAGCGCTCTTCCTAGCGCTGAATAGTCAGGACGGTGAAGCCTTCGCCGATCAGTTCACGGTTGATCGGCCCCTTCAGCCCGGCATCGCGAAGCAGCTTCTCCTGCTCTTCGCGGGTCGGAATGACGTTGCCCCACAGCAATTCCTCGAAACCGGTCTGCAACGGAAAGCGGAACTCGGGCCGGCGCATTTCCTCCAGCGTCGAGGGATAGGTTTCGTCCACGATCACCATCCACCCGCCGGCCTTGAGCGTGCGCGCGGCGGCACTCACCACCGCCGGCCGCACGCTCGGAGCGATCTCGTGCAGCACCTCGATCATCACGCAGGCATCGAACGCCCCCGTGGCATCGTCAACCTTCTCCTTGTGAATCGCGATGCGCTCGCCAAGCCCCGCCTTGTGCACCTTCTGTCGCGCCTGCGCCAGGCTGTCGTCGTCTATGTCCACGCCGGCACAGCGCGCTTTGGGAAACGCCTTGGCTGCCTGCAGCAGGAAGTTGCCGGTGCCGCAGCCGATTTCCAGATGGCGCCGCCGGCCGCCAGCTTGCCTGCAAGTCCCGCGAGACCCGGAAGGATCTTCTTCGCGGTGACCACCTGCAGCCCCTGGGTGGATTCGGCGATCGCCTGGTTGAAGTGCTCGCCCCTGCCCTGGAACGGCTTGACGGTGCCGGTCCGGAACGCTTCGCGGCAGCGGTGGAAATCCTCCGCCGCGACTTCGGTGCCGAGCCGGACATAACCGCCCAGATAGCGGGGATGGGTCGGACTGGCAAGAATGAGGTCGAAGTAAGGGGCGAGCCGGTACTTGCCGGCGTCATCGGCGTCCAGAATCTCCAGGCCGTACGCGGTCTTGCACCAGACCTCGACATACGGTGCATGCAGGCCGAGATGCCCGGCCAGTTCCCTGCCGGTCAGCCCCGGCTTTTCGGCCAGCGCCCGGAACAGCCGGAGATGCACGCCGACGTCGATGAGGTGAATGGTGTTGAATCCGCGCCGCCACTCGAAAATCCTGGCGACCTGCGAGTCCGCTGTGATCTCCCTGTTGCTTTCCGCCATTGCCGCTCGCTCCCCGTTCTGCATGTTTGTGCGGCAAAGTATACTGGCCCGATCCAGAAGTGACTGCATCCGTCTTTCATGACTTGAAGCCGTGCGGAGGCTGTTCGATGAGCGGTGCAAAAAATCTCCTTGTCCTGCTGCTGTTTGCCGCCCCGGCGGCATGGGCGGTGCCCGAAGTCGACCAGCCTGCACCCGCGCTCAAGGGCACGTTTTTCTCCGGCCGGCCTTTCGACCTGAGGGAAATGCGTGGCAAGGTGGTGCTGGTGAACTTTTATTCCAGCTACTGCAGCTTCTGCGCCTACGAGATCGGCAACCTGGAGACCTTTTATGAACAGCACCGCGACCATGGGTTCGAGGTCATCGTCGTGGGAATAGACCAGCCGGAGGATCGCCACCGGGTCGAGCGCATGGTGGGCTTATATGGCTTACAGGGCGTGATGGTGGACGATCTTTCGGAAAGCGGCTTCGAGCGCAGGTATCCGACGCCGACCGCATTCGTAATAGATCGCAATGGGATGCTGCGCAGCCGCACTTGGGGCAGCAAGACTCCGCGTTTCTTCTCCGAGAACGTCTTGCCGCTGCTGCGCGCACAGTAACGCCGTGTGTCTGCAGTGGGTCCGTCATTGCCGCTTCACCGCAGTCGCAGGAAAGCTCGCCAGCGTAGATGCGTACAGCACGACCGCGACGATCAATACGGCGTCGAAGCCGGCGTGGATCGCCAGCACCGAAGCCAGCACCGCACCGGCCACCGCGGCGCAGGCATTGATTCCCCACGCCCAAGGCACCCATGCCGGCGCTCGCGTGGCCAGCGCCTCCAGTCCCAGCGGAAACGGCATGCCCATGCTCAGGCCGAGCGGCAGGATCAGCAGGACGGTGATTGCGATCCTGCCCGCGTCCGGCAGCGCTATCAGCGCGTTGATGACCCCGGGCAGCCAGATCAGATAGACCCCGCACAACAGCACGATCGCCGCAATCGGCGGCACGAGCAACACGAAACCCGACGCGACCTCCTCTGCCAGATGCCGCGACAGCAGGCTGCCCAGGCCCGCGCATAGCATGAACGCGAACAGCACCACCGCCACGGCATACAGCGGGTGGTTCAGAAAAAGAACGAATTTCTGGATGAACGCAATCTCGACGAACATGAATCCGGTTCCGAGAGCGGAGAAGTAGGCAGCAGTGCGCCACCGCACTCCCGCGCCGATGCGCGCACCTGGGCTGCGCAGTCGGGCTAGCGGCAGAAGGATCAGTGCCGCGCCCAGCACGAGCGCCTGCACCAGCGTGGCGATCAGCAACGGATATCCCCAATCCAGCAAAGGCAAGCCGCCGCGGTCCCGCAATTGCAGCAGTTCGGGCAGCGTTTTCCAGCGGAAAAAATGGAAGAAATAGGGGCGGTCGTCGGTCGCGGGCGCGATGTTGAACTTGTAGCGCTCGATAAAGTCCGCGCGTTGACCGCCGAGCAGCGCCACCGCGCCCTCATAGAAGTAAGGCCGTTGCAGCCGGTTGAAGGTATCGGCGTCCCGGGCGCGCATTCCCGGATGCCACACGAGATCGAAGCCGCGGCTTCTGCAGAACTCCTGCAGTCGCGCGACGTCCTGCGGCGTCAATTCGCCGTTTTTCACGATCAGAGTGGCGGTATTCCAGCTGCGGATCATCGCCAGACGTGCGCCAGGATCGCGCACGTTCTCGTTTTCGAATGCTACGACGGCGGTCGCGAACAGCTTCAATGCATCGCGCGGCGGAAGATCGACCCAGCGCGTCATCGCGAGATAGCCGCCAGGCCGCAGCCGCATGAGATAACTCTGCAGCGCCTCGACGGTATAGAGGTAGCTCTCGTTCAGCGCGTAAAGCCCTGCCGCCGACGCGCCGAACGCATCCAGCAGTCCGAGCTGGATCACGTCGAAATGGCCCCGGCTCGCGGCCGCAAAGCCCCGCGCCTCGGCAATGTGCAGGTGCACGCCGGGCCGGCTGTACGGGCGCCCGGAGAATTCGCCGAACTCGCGCTCCACCAGATCCACCATTTGCGGGTTCAGCTCCACCGCGTCGACCGATGCTGCACCGTGATACAGCGCCTGCAGCACGTCCGTACCGGCGCCCGCTCCCAGGACCAGAACCCGCGGTGTGCTGGTCAGGTGATAAGGCAGCGCCGAGGTGAGGTAATCGACATAGACCAGTGGCTCGCGGATTCCATCGTAACGGTTCAGCGCACTGAAGCCCTCGCCGTCGGTGAAGACCGCGAACTGGTCGGGCGGCGGCTGCGGCGCGTTAAGGCTCAACCCGGGCGCGTGCCGGAACGGCACTGCGTTGCTCTCCACCACGGTCAACTGACCCAGAGGGCTGGAGCGCTCCGCCCGCACCTCCGCGCCCATCACTTCGAGCACCTTGCTGAGGCTCTTGTACTGCGACATGCGCAACTGCCCGAGCGGCGTCTGTGCCGCGACCAACGCGACAATGGCCAGCGCGAGAGGCGCCAGAGCCGCGGCGCGCGGCCTCCCGCCGGCGCTCAGCCAGAAAAGCGCCGCTGCGACCGTACCGAGCTCCGTCACGCAAGCGAGAACCATCGCCGGTTGCAGGGCGAACAGTGCAAACATTACCGCCAGGCTGCCGAATGCAGCCCCGACGAGGTCGAAGGCATACACGCGCCGCGCCTGCGCCGCGTAGCGCGTGAACGCAAGGCATACGCACACCGCGGCAAGGAAAAACGGCACGAACAACAGCATGTACATCGCCAGCAGCCACAGCGGCTGCCGTACATCCCAGAGGAATTCCAGCGCGTTGAAGGGTAGCGCTTGCGCCAGCAGGAAACACCCCATCGAGCTGACCCCGAAGGCCGCCGCCGCGGATGCAAATACCTGCGCGAGGCGTTGTTCGAGTCGTGGCCGGAACAAGGTGACCATCGTGCCCGCCGCGCCGTAACCGAGCAGCGCCACGCTGATGATCATGTAGGCAAAGTGATGCCACTGAATGATGGCGAACAACCGCGTGAGCAGGATCTCGTAAGCCAGCGCGGCCGCCGACACCAGCGACACCGCCACACCAAGTCCGGGCGGCAGCGTCCGGGGTTGTGTGGTGTCTTCAGACATGGTGCGCGTTGCCGGAGTGTCGCGGCGCCAATTGCTCGAAGGCGGTCGGCGCGGCAGCGCGCGGTCAGTGCCTGCCGGTAAGGGGAACGAAACGCACCGGCAGCATCTGTCGGCTCACCACCGAGCCGTCCGGCCTTTTCTCGATCATCATCAACTGCTGGGTGAGGAAACTCGTACCTACCGGTATAACCATGCGCCCGCCGGGTTTCAGTTGCTGCACCAGCGACACCGGAACGTGACTCGCGGCCGCGGTGACGATGATGCCGTCGAAGGGCGCCCGGGAGGGCCATCCGTAATAGCCGTCGGAAACTTCCACTTCCACGTTGCGATAGCCGAGTTGCGCGAGCCGTTTTTTTGCCAGGATTCCGAGCGGTTCGATGATTTCCATCGTGCACACCTCCCTGGTGAGTTCCGCCAGCACCGCCGCCTGGTAGCCCGAACCGGTGCCGATTTCCAGCACCACGTGCCCCGGCTCGGGCCGCAGCAAATCGGTCATCAGCGCGACGATGTAGGGTTGCGATATCGTCTGCCCGTGGCCGATCGGCAGCGGCCGATTGTCGTAGGCGTCGCGCTGCTGTGCCGCCGGCACGAACTGATGGCGTTGCACCCTTCCCATGACTTCGAGGACTTGCCGGTCGAGCGTGCGGTTTCCTGTTTCCAAGGGAGTCGACGCCGACATGCGCTCGATCTCTTGAACCATCTCACGCCGCGCCGCGGCGTAATTGTCCTCACCGCCGGCAATGCTCGCGAAGAACAGCACCGCGAATAGTCCGCCTCTGGCGATCCGCAGCAAAAGGAAACGAAAGATGGGAAGGCGAGTGCACCACATACTCGGGCACAAGTATGGAGGCAAACGGCGTGGCGGGAAACGGCAGGTGTCCGGGGCGGCAGGCACGGCAAAACGGGAAGGCGCTACGCGCTGGTGGCGGTCGCCCGTGTCTCCGACGCGACTTTGATGACGCGTGTCCAGCTGTAGGGATCGGGTGCACGCCCATACTGGATATCGGTCAACCCCGTGAACAACCGCTGCGCAACCGGCCCCGGCTCACCGCTGCCGACGGCGTAATCGCGGTCCTGGAAACCGAAGCGGCCGACCGGCGCGATAACGGCGCCGGTACCGATGCCGAACGCTTCGGTGATCCTGCCGGCCTCTATGTCGCGCAGCACGTCGCGGATGTCGATGCGGTCCTCGGTGACGCCGTAGCCGAGATCGGGCGCGAGCTTCAGCAGCGAATCGCGGGTGATGCCGGGCAGGATGGCTCCGGACAGGGCCGGCGTGCGGATGTGCTTGCCCTCGTAGACAAAGGCGATGTTCATAGCGCCGACTTCGTCCACGTAGCGGCGGTCCACGGCATCCAGCCACAGCACCTGCTGATATCCCGCCGCAAGCGCCTTCTCGGTCCCGGCCAGGCTGCCCGCGTAGTTGCCCGGGGTCTTGGCTTCGCCGGTGCCGCCGCGCACCGTGCGCACGTACTGGTCGGAAACGAACACCGATACCGGCTTGAAGCCGCCGGAAAAATAAGGTCCGACGGGACTGAGGATGATGTAATGCAGAAAGTCGCGGCTGGCGCGCACTTCGAGCGTGTTCTCGGTGGCGATCATCACCGGGCGGATATAGAGCGCCGCCCCTTCCTGCCTCGGCGTCCAGGCATGGTCGAGCCCCACCAGTTCCGAGATGGCCCGAACGTGCTCCCCGATATCCACTCGCGGCATCGCCATGCGGCCGGCCGAGTTGTTGAATCGCTCCGCATTCTTCTCCACCCGGAACAGGTTGAGATTTCCATCGGGGCGGCGATAGGCCTTGGTGCCCTCGAAAATCATCTGGCCGCAGTGAAACACTTCTGCGGCGGGATCGAGCGCAAGCGAGCGGTACGGCCCTATCACCGCATCGTGCCAGCCCTTCTGCGCAGTGTAGCGTTGCGTAAACATGCGGCTCGTAAACACACGCCCGAAGCCGAGCTCCTTCGGAAGGCTCTTCGGCACGGCACCGTCCACCGGCTCCACGCGGATTCTGATTCCGGTCATTCCTTTTTCTCCTCGAGGAAATGCGCCGTCAGCGCCCTCCATTCATCATCCAGGGTCACGTCCGCGGGTTTGCGCCCGGCGCGGCGATACCAGTAGCCGGCGTTGGACAGATCGCCCTCGACGCGGTGCAGATGGGCATGTACCAGGGCGGAGGTGGTGTCGTTCTCATGTTCCTGGACGATGGCATGCGCGCGTTCCCAGTCTCCCTTGCGGGCGAACCACAGGGCCTCCAGCATCGGGATCAGTCCCGACGGCGGCTTATTCCGCAACGTCGTGCGCTCAAAATCTTGCACATTCATGGCGGGGGAGGGAATGGCAAGGATGAAGGCGGAAGGATGAAGGATGAAAAAGAGCAATGCCGCGTGAGCATAGATTACCTTGTGGCTGTTCCGTTGCCTTTTTTTTGCGTCCTCTCTTTTTGCCTCTGCGGCCTTTCAACGCCCTTATTGCCGGCCGTCGGCCGGTCTATGCCGTCGTCGCGCTTTCATCGAGCTCGGCGCCCTGATCGCCGAGAAACTCCTTCTTCACATGCCGGGTGCTGTAACCGTTGAACAAATGGCCGAGCAGCCCGCGGTCGAGGTCGCTGGTGCCCATGAACCAGTCGGCAACCGGGTAAGTCAGGTTCATGTTGTGCTCCATCATGATCGGCTGGCTGTGATGCGCGGCGTGGTGCCGGCGGATGGTGTTCACCAGCGGAAAGTTACGCACGAGCCAGTTATCGCGCACGTGGCAGCACAGATGGAAGGTCTCGTAATTCAAGTAGTAGATCGGCGTGAGCATCATCAGGATGTAACCCGCATTCGGCGACCACAGGTAGCCGAGGACAATCGCCGCCGGCAGCGTCAGCAGCATGAACACCAGCAGCGCGTACGGGGGAAACAGCACGATGCGCCATTCGCGGTTGGTGTCGTAGGTCATCACCTGCGCGGTGAAATACTGATGGTGCTGGTGGGTGTGGCGGTGGTGGACCGGCATGAGGATGCCGCCCAGGCCCTTGATCGGCCGGTGCATCGCATTCCTGTGCAGCCACCACTCGTTGAAATTGTAGAACACCAGAACAGGGATCACGAACAGCAACTCCCAGATCGTCGGGTTTTCGACCTGCGACGCGCAATACCAGACCACGGCGATGCCGGGCACGAAGATGGACAGCAAGTGCCCCCAGCCGTTGTACCAGGAAGCGATGTTGCGCTTGTATTCGTCGCGGAACGCGGCCTGCTTGGGTGTCAGCACAGCAGCAGTCATGGTCTCCTCCGGTCATGCGGCGCACCCTTGCCGTGCGCTCGTTCGCTGGTTTGTCCGGTGATTTTAACCGTTCTGCGGCCAGGCGCGTCGAGGCTCCCCGGGCGTTTGCCTCGGAACCATGGTTACGCTATGGTGCGTGCTTATCAATTTCGCCCCGGATCATGACCACCGCAACCGCTGACTCTTTTCGCCGCGACGCCCAGGTGATCGGGCTGGTCGGCCTCGCCCACGGCACTTCACACTTCTTCCACCTCGCGCTTGCGTCGCTGTTTCCCTGGCTCAAGGACGCGTTCGTCCTGAGCTACGCCGAACTGGGGCTGCTGATGACCGTGTTCTTCATCGTATCGGGTGTGGGCCAGGCGCTTGCCGGATTCGCGGTTGACCGCTTCGGTGCGCTGCCGGTGCTGTTGAGCGGAATTGCCCTGCTCGGTCTTGCCGCGCTCGGACTGGCGGCCAGCCAGAACTATCCGATGCTGATCCTGTTCGCCGGCGTTGCCGGACTGGGCAACAGCGTGTTTCATCCCGCCGACTTCACGCTGCTCAACAGGCGGGTGACCGTGCCGCGGCTCGGACATGCGTTCAGCGTGCACGGGCTGGCGGGGACGCTCGGTTGGGCGTTGGCGCCGGTGTTTCTAGCCGGCATCGCAACGATCGCCGGCTGGCGCCTGGCGCTTCTGGCCGCCGCCGCGCTGGCATTCGTGGTTCTGGCGGCGCTCGCCGTTTTCCGCGATCTGCTCGATCCGCGCGAGGTGCAGCAAGCGGTGGCGAAACCTTCGCGAGGCCCAGGTGGCAGCATTCTCGGCTTCATGTCGGCCCCGGTGTGGATGTGCTTTGCCTTCTTCCTCATTTCGTCGTTTTCGTTCGGCGGAATCCAGAGCTTCGCGCCGGCGGCGCTGCGCGATATTTACGAGATTCCCTTTGCGCTCGCCACGGCGTGCATCACCGCGTACATGCTGGCAAGCGCCGGCGGCATCGTGGTCGGCGGCTTTCTGGCGGCCAAGACCGCGCATCACGACAGGATCGTCGCGGCGGGCTTCGCCGCATCCGGCGTGATCGCGGTGCTGGTGGCAACCGGCATTTCGCCCGCAGCCAGCGTTATCGTGCTGCTGGGATTGATCGGCTTTGGCGCCGGCATTGTCGGCCCTTCCCGGGACCTGCTGGTCCGCGCAGCCGCGCCCAAGAACGCCACCGGCCGGGTTTACGGCGTGGTCTACTCGGGGCTGGACATCGGGCTGTCGATCGCACCCACTCTGTTCGGCCTGCTGATGGATTGGCAGCATCCTTCGTGGGTATTCATCGGCATCGGCCTGTTCCAGGTACTGGCGTTGTTCGCGGCCCTGGGCGTGGGCGGCACCGCAATCAAGCGCAGTATGCAGGCCGCTTAAGTATCCGGCTGTACGGATATGCCGTCAGCCTTCCCTAGCCGGCGTGCGTGCAGGCGATGAACTCTCAAGCAATCGCCGTCGAAGTGCGCGCTGCGGCGAAAGTCTTCGCCAATGGCGTGCGCGCCCTCGATCCGATCGACCTGGTCGTCCGCGAAGGCGAAATCGTCACCCTTGTTGGCCCTTCCGGGTGCGGCAAGAGCACGTTGTTGAGATTGATCGCCGGACTGGTGCAGCCAAGCGCAGGCCGCATCGGACTCTCCCCCGAAGCCCGGTCGGCCGGACTGGCGTTCGTATTCCAGAACCCGACGCTGATGCCCTGGGCGAGTGTGGAACGCAATGTCCGCCTGCCGCTCGACCTCTGCGGCGCGGAACGGGTCCGGGCGCAGGACAAGGTAGGTCACGCATTGGAACTGGTGGGCCTGAACGATTACGCGCGCTTCCACCCGCGCGAACTTTCCGGCGGCATGCAGATGCGTGCCTCGATCGCGCGGGCACTCGTGACCGGGCCGCGGCTGCTGCTGATGGACGAGCCCTTTGGCGCGCTCGACGAAATCACCCGCAACCGCCTCGACCGGGATCTGTCCGAACTATGCGCCCGCGAGAACCTCACCGTCCTGTACGTCACCCACAGCATCTACGAAGCAGTATTCCTGTCGTCGCGGGTGCTGGTGATGTCCGCGCGCCCAGGCCGGATATTCCAGGAAGTTGCAATCGACGAGCCGCAGCCACGTCGCGACGCTTTCCGCATCACGGAGAAATTCGGACGCCTGAGCGCCGGGCTTTCTGGCATGCTGTCCGCCGCCACGTACGAGGTGCGCGCATGAGCGACAGGAAGTGGCTGCAGGTCTGCGCACCGATTGCGGTCGGCATCGCGATCATCCTGGTCTGGCATGCGCTGGTGGTCGTAAACGAACTGCCTCCATACATCGTGCCTTCCCCCTTCCTGGTAATGAAAACGCTGGCGCAAGACTGGGGGCTATTGTCAGGCTCGCTGCTGGTCACGCTGCAGGTCACCGGTGCTGCGCTGGCAATTGCCGTCGTGCTCGGTGTGGCACTTTCGATCTTGTTCGTGCAAAGCCGATTGATCGAAGCGAGCCTGTTGCCCTACGCGGTGATCCTGCAGGTCACGCCGCTGGTGGCGATCGCACCGCTGATCATCATCTGGGTGGACGAACCGCGTACCGCCCTGGTGATCTGCGCCACCGTGGCGTCGATTTTTCCGGTGATTGCCAACACGACCATCGGCCTGCGCAGCGTGGACCCGGCACTGCTCGACCTGTTTCGCATGTATGGTGCGTCGCGAATGCAGACGTTGATCCGGCTGCGCATTCCCAGCGCCACACCCTATTTCTTTGCCGGTCTTCGGGTGGCGGCGGCGCTGGCGCTGATAGGCGCGGTGGTTGCGGAGTTCGTCGCCGGTACCGGCGGCACGCAGTCCGGGCTCGCCTATCAGATTCTGATGGCGGGGTTGCAGCTCAACATTCCCCGCCTGTTCGCGGCGCTGATCCTGATCACCCTCACCGGTATCGCGTTGTTCCTGCTGGTCACGGCGCTGGCCAGAATGTCTTTGCGCCGCTGGCACGAAAGCGAACTGCCGCAGGAGCGGTGAGCCGGGTGACTGCGCGACCGCGGGGAGCGTAAACTCGGGATTGTTCCGACGGAGCCCACAACGATGACAATCCTTGCCCGCCTGAGTCTCGCCATCCTGTTGTTTACCACCACTGTGGCGCATGCGCTCGACAAGGTCACCTTTCTCACCAATTGGTACGCCGAGGCCGAGCATGGTGGTTTCTATCAGGCGGTAGCCGAGGGTATCTACGAGAAATACGGCCTGGACGTGAAAATCGGAATGGGCGGCCCGCAGGTCAACGTCTACCAGTTGCTGCTCGCTGAAAAGGCCGATTTCGTGATGGGCTACGACGTCGCCACCATCAACGCGGTAGAGCAGAACCTTCCGCTGATTACCGTCGCAGCTAACTTCCAGAGCGAACCGGTGGGACTGATCGCGCATCCGGACGTCGAGAGAATCGAGGACCTGAAGACCCGCACGCTGCTGATCGGCCAGGCCAGTGAAACGACCTATTGGCCGTGGCTCAAGGCGAAGTACGGCTTCACCGAGGCGCAGAAGCGGCCTTATGCGTACAGCGTCCAGCAGTTCCTGGTGGACAAGAATGTCGCGCAGCAGGGCTACATCACCTCCGAGCCCTACGCAATCGAGAAAGCCGGCATCAAGCCGAAAATATTTCATCTTGCCAAGTACGGCTATCCGCCCTACGCGCAGACCGTGGTCACGCTTACCAAGACGGTGAAAGCCAAACCGGACGTGATCAAGCGCTTCATCGAAGCGTCGGCGCTGGGCTGGAAAAGCTATCTGAAAAATGCCGCGCCGGGCAATGCCCTCATCAGGAAGGACAATCCACAGATGGACGACGACCAGATCGCCTTCAGCATCGCCAAGCTGAAGGAGTACGGCATCGTCGACGGCGGCGACGCCAAAAAGCTCGGGCTATTCACCATGACCGACGCGCGCTGGAAGCAGACCTTCGCGTTCATGCGCGACGCCGGGCTCGTGAAACCCGACGTCGACGTGCACAAGGCCTACACGCTGGAGTTCGTGAAGCAGATCAGGGTGCTGCCGTAGGCCGCGGACCGGCCATGATCGTCGTCGCCCGCGACTATCGACAACTACGTGCGCGGCTTTACTGGCGGGCTCGCTACGTACGCGGTGCAGTTGGCCGACAAGGGATTGCGCGAAGCCGGCGTCTTGCCGGACCCGGTGAAGCCGACCGCGACCCTGGCCGATATTCCTGTGGTCAAGGCATTCGTCATTCGCTACCTTCAGCGT
>Ga0137418_10005265_pt1 | contig 11848 bp, 5 predicted proteins | sample CZODoug3_1_2_16f_FD_122242 | JGI IMG/M metagenome (GOLD analysis project Ga0137418, IMG submission 122242) | Vadose zone soil fungal communities from Angelo Coast Range Reserve, California, USA - CZODoug3_1_2_16fungal (Hybrid Assembly) | ecosystem: Environmental > Terrestrial > Soil > Vadose... | reverse complement strand
CGTTCGATATCGTCGAAGCAATTTTCGAACACTTTCCTGCCACCAACTTACGGCTCCACCGCTGCCATGAGTTTCCTTGGTTCCTTGGACACATTTGCTCATGGTGGAGGAGTGTGTTCCTAGGGATGACGGCGCGGTTCTGGAGTTACATTGAAATATACTGCAGAACATCCCCATCCCCACTCTCTGAGCCAGGTTTTGCCGTGGGAATTGTGGAATTCTTCCTCCGGCGCAGCCCGAAGGACCTGAACCGGGTGCTCCGGCTGGTCACCTTGATACACGGCAAGCGCTACCGCTGACGTTCAGCGGGCACCGGCACCAGCCACCCCCGGAGTGCTCAGCGCATCCCGATGACCTCGCTGCCGGGGGCGAGCGCGGGATCGAACGCGGCCAGCTTGTCGACGAGCACGGTCAAGCGGGCCCAGTCGTCGAAGATCGCCGCGGGGGCGAGCTTGGCCAGACGGTGAAACGCCTGAGCCGTGGTCCGCTTCGCAATCGCATCGGTGGGCCGTCCGGTGAGTGTCGGGACGTCGAGCTTCAACTGTGCGCAGAAGGCCGCGGTGTCGCCCTGGTGCGCGTGCCCGGCGGAGCGGAGCTGGACAAGATCCTGCCCGCGGCGGCGCCTCCTTACACGGCGCCGGCCACGTTGATGCGGAATCAGACCTGGACCGAGGGGCGCGCCCTGGAGCAGGCGTGGCAGTGGACGTGGAGCGCGTCGTCCACGGCGATGAAGTTCCTCGGCACGACCGGCCCGATTCCGGATCTCCTCGTCTCGGACGGCTCGCGCGCGCTGCTGCTGCGTCCAGGGAACGCGACGATCACGGCGGTGGGGGATTCGCCTTCACCTCCACGCGCCCTGCCGCTCGTGGTCTCGGTCGCCCCTAACCCGGCCGGTCAACAGACGTTGATCTCGGTGTTCGACGCCTCGACGCCTGGCGGGATCGGTCCGCTCGAGGTCGAGATCTTCGACGTGCAGGGAAGACGGGTGCGGAAGATCCACGAGCCCGCCGGGGGCACCTCCGTCGCCCGCGTCGGTTGGGACGGACGCGACGATCGGGGGCGACGTCTCGCCTCGGGTCGCTACTGGCTTCGCGTCCGCGCCGGCGCGGAAGAATCCACGAAAGCGGTGCTCATTCTTCGGTAGAAAATGAAAGACCGCTAGCGCGCCGCTAGGAGTACCCTCCGGGCCTCCTCTCATGAAGCTCTCACGCTCGGGGGAGCCCTGGAAAATCTGATCGGGAAGACGATCGCTCACTACCGCATCCTCGAGAAGCTCGGGTCGGGGGGCATGGGCATTGTCTTCCGCGCCTACGACGAGCATCTGGACCGCGACGTAGCCTTCAAGCTCCTCCCTGAGGAGACCCTCCAGAGCCAGGCGGCCCGCTCCATGCTCCTGCGGGAAGCCCGCACCGCCTCTCAGCTGAGCCACCCCCACATCTGCCACACCTACGAAGCGGGCGAGGCGGACGGCTACGTCTACATCGCCATGGAGCTTCTCGAGGGAGGCTCCTTATCCGAAGCGATCCCTCCCGGGGGAATGCCGCTCGAGACGATCCTTCGAATCGGATCGCAGATCGCCGAGGCGCTCACCCACGCCCACGCCAAGGGCGTCATCCATCGCGACCTCAAGGCCAACAACGTGATCGTCACCTCCGAGGGCCGGGCCGCCGTCCTGGATTTCGGGCTCGCCAAGCGCGAGCGGACGGGCGACGCGGCGTCCGAGCTCACCAGCAGCACGCCCACCGCGACCGGGGTCCTCATGGGGACGCCGGCGTACTGGAGCCCCGAGGTTCTGGGAGGACAGCCCGCGACGGCGCAGAGCGATATCTGGGCACTGGGCGTCGTGCTGTACATGATGGCTTCGGGGGAGCTTCCCTTCCAGGGACGCTCGGTCGCCGAGGTGTGCGGCGCGATATTGAAAGATTCGCCGCCGCCCTTGCGGGAGTCCGTGCACCCGGGGCTGCGGGGAATCATCGAGCGGTGCCTCGCGAAGGAGCCCAGCCAGCGTTACGGGCTCGCGAGCGAAGTGCGAGCGGCGCTCCAGGCCCTCCAGCCGGGATCGACGTTCACCGATCGGCGCGCCGGGGTGAGCCGGGGGCAGTGGCCCCTGATCGTGGCCGCCGTCCTGGTGACCGGTCTGTTGGTCTATCTCGTGGCGACTGGGTGGAAACGCGATTCCACCGCCCCGGGATCCGGTGGCGGCATCCGCTCTCTCGCCGTCTTGCCGCTCGTGAATCTCTCCGGAGACCCTGGCCAGGAGTACTTCGCCGATGGACTGACCGACGAGCTGATCACGAACCTCGCTTCGATCCAGTCCCTCAAGGTGATCTCACGCACCTCGGCCATGCATTACAAAGGGGTGAGCAAGCCGCTTCCCGAGATCGCGCGTGAGCTGGGCGTGGACGGAATCATCGAGGGTTCCGTCCTTCGATCGAACGACCACGTGCGCATCAACGTTCAACTCATCGACGCCGCAAAGGATCGGAACGTGTGGACCCAGACCTACGACCGCGACATGCGGGACGTTCTGGTGATGCAGAGCGAAGTGGGGCGCGACATCGCGAATCGGCTCGATGTCACGCTTAGTCCGCGCGGCCAGGCGCGTGCCACGCCGCGTCCGGTCAACCCCCAAGCCTACGAGCTCTACCTTCGGGGCCGGTACTACTGGAACAAGCGCACGCTGGACGCGCTCCTCCAGGCTCAGGACCAATTCAGCCGAGCGGTTCGGCTGGACTCGACGTACGCGGTCGCCTACGCCGGCTTGGCGGACACGTACGTCCTCATGAGCGTGTATTCGGGGAAGCCACCGGGGGAGAGTTATCCACTGGCGCGGGCCGCGGCGCTCCAGGCGCTGAAGATCGACGATCATCTCGCCGAGGCGCACGCGTCGCTCGGGCGGGTGAAGAACTTCTATGACTGGGACTGGACGGGCGCCGAGGCCGAATTCAAACGGGCCATCGAGCTGAAGCCCAGTCTTTCCACCGCTCATCACTACTATTCCATCTACCTCCGGGACGTGGGCCGGGCCGATGATGCGATCGCCGAGGCGAGCCGCGCGCTGGAGCTGGATCCGGTCTCGCTCATCATCAGCACGAATCTCGGCGACACCTACTACTATGCGGGGCGAGTCGATCAGGCGATCGCGCAGCACCGGAAGACCCTCCTCCTGGACGCCACCTTCCCCCCCGTGCATCTCTATCTCGGCCGGGCCCTGGAACAGAAGGGAATGTTCCAGGACGCCATCGCCGAATTCCAGAAGGCGAGATCGCTGGCGGGGAAAGGTCCCTACGCGCTCGGGGACTTGGCGCACGCGTATGCGTTGTCCGGACGGAGAGCGGAAGCCTCGAGACTTCTCGAGGAGATGCGGGAGCGATCGCGGCGTGGCGAGAGTCTGGAAACGGAGACCGCCCTGGTCCACCTGGCGCTGGGGGATCGCGATCAGGCTTTCCGGCATCTCGAGGAGGCCTACAAGGCACGATCGGGGCTGAACGATCTCCAGGTGGATCCACGGTTCGCATCGCTCCGCGGTGATCCGAGGTTCCAAGACATCCTGGTGCGGCTGGGGCTCAAGTCCTAGGGTCGGTCAGAATCGGAGGTAGTGGCCCACCCACACCGTGAAGAAATGGAGGCGCTTCTCGCCCAGGTTCGCCTCGCCGGGCCCGGGCGCGTCGTGGTACCGAACCGCCACGTCGAACGCGACCCGCTGCCGCATGTAGTACTCCATGCCGATCCCGCCGGTCCATGCGACGCCCCATCCCGATGAGATGAGCTGGGCTCCCGAGTTGGGGATTCGCAGGCGCGACTCCCATCCGGAAGGGCCCGCGCCGGCTACGGCATACGGCCTGAAGAGGGCCTCCGGGGCGCGGAGGACGAAATTGGCGGTGATCGGATACACGAAGAGCGATCCACCCGCGCCCTCGGTGCGCGGGAATCGCTGGTACCCGCCCACCATCTCGATCCCGCCGAATCGCGCCTTCACCCAGAGATTCCGCCAGAGCGAGATCCCAATCGAGGAGCCGTACCGCTCGTTGAAGCCTTCCCGTGGATAACCCAGGCTGAGCCCCAGAATCGTGGAGCCGATGCCACGCTCGGCCCAGCCGCTGCGCGGGACGAATCCCAGCCGCTCGAGGTCCCGCCGGCGGAGGGTGCCCCGCGTATCGTGGACGTAACGCGGATGCCGGAAGGCGTAGAGGTAGTACCAGGGTTGGAGCAAATCCTCGAAGTACGAGCGAACGGCCGGGATCTTGCGGATGCGGTATCCGGGGTAGGTCAATCCGGGCCCGGTCCGGTTCCATCCCGCGTTGAAGGCTGGACCGAAGGGCGCGCGATTCCCGACGTCGCTGGCCAGCATCCGGGATCCCATCGAGGGCGCGCTCGGGAACCCCCACCGGACTGGTAAGAGGAGCCATGCCCATTCCCGGAGGACCTCGGGATGTCGGCGGTAATCGATCCGGCTGGGCTCGGGCGTGAGGACCACCTGGAAGCGGCCGTAGGGAATGGTTCGCGCCGGGTTCTTTCCGCGGCCCGAGACGCTCTCGGTATGTCCGAGCCCGGCCACCGCCTCCCATTCGCCGGGGTAGGGAAAGTTCCCGTGCGAGCCGGAGTTTCGCTCGTGGGACAGGAGGCGGTTGGGGTAGTCGAGGACCGTGTAGGCGCGCCCTCCCACGTAGACCACGGGATGGGTGCCGTCCACGATTTCGGGCCGATGATCTCCCTGTGGAAGGGTCACGCTCCGGGCGTGGAAGAAGTAGTGCACCTGGTCGATGCCCGTGCGATCGGGGGTGAGAGCCACGTTGATATGCTCCCAATCTCCCTCGTGGTTCGTCATGTAGTCGTTCATCGGATAGAAGTACCAGTACTGGATGACGACGCGGTTGCGTTCGTCCACGAAGGGATGGGCGAAGACCGCCGGCTGACTCCAGGCGGCGCTGTCGGGCCCGGTTCGGAGCCGGGCGTACGCGTCCCACCATTCCCGCGGCTTCGTGCCCGGGAAATCGAAGTACCAGACCTCGAGCAGCTCCGGGTCGCTCTGCGATCGGAGCCCGAGATCGACGAGGTGGGAAAGCGAATCGAGGCTCAGGCCGCGCAGCGGCACGTCCTGAAAATCCTTGAGCTGATAGGGAGCCGCACGGACCCGGTCGAGACGAAGCGTGTCGCCGAAGATCGCGGGGTGGATCGGGAGGAGCTGTGCCTTTCCGCCGTGGACGCCGATGTCGTCCCCGGAGGGCAGGACCAGGGTGGGGGCGAATCGCCGGACGAGCGCTTCCAGCTCGGGGCGCCGCGACTCCGAGATTCCATCGCCTCGCTCCGACTCCTCGGCGGGTCCGAAGAGCGAATCGGCCGCGGCGCGGGCTCCCACGAGCGGAGGCCTCTGGTCGGCCCGGATCACCTCGAGGTAGGCGCCACGCTGGTCTCGCGTGGAGGCGCAGCCGAACGTGGATGCGGCGGCCAGCAACAGGAGCAACCGCCGGGAGGAGCCTCGCGGGACGCTCGCCATGGCCAAAGTCTCCGATCGCTGAGGGGCTCTGCACTCCACGGCCGCGGCGCGATGGTAGTCCTCGTACACGTGGCGTCAACCAGAAGCAAGAGATCACCTGCATATACTTCGCGGAATGGCGCCCCAAGGCGCGATGAATTCGGTAGCCATCATCGTCTGGAGGGGGTACGTTCTGCCTTCCCCTTGGATCCCCTTGCCTGCCGGTGCTTTTGCCACGGAGACACCATGAAACGCCCCTACTCGCGTCCCAGCGTCTCACCGCTTATCGTGTTCAGTCTTGCGCTTGCCCTCTCTTCGCCGCTGGCGCTCCTGGCGTCCGATTCCTCGGCAAGCCCCCTCCTTGGAGCCCCGTTTCTGTCTTTCGATACGGGGAGTGGTCCGGCCATGGTCGCGGTCGCCGACCTCAATGCCGACGGTATCTCGGATCTGGTGTTCGCCGACTTCGACGCGAATTCGGTGTCGATCCTGCTCGGCAATGGGGATGGCACCTTCGGTCCGCGGACGGACTACCCCACAGGGACCAACCCCGTCACGTCGTTGGGCAATCCCTTCTCCCTCGCCATTGCCGACGTGAATTCGGACGGTAAGTCCGACCTCGTCTACGCGAACTATTCCGCCTCGAGTGTTGCGGCTCTGTTCGGAAACGGAGACGGGACATTCGGGGGGCCGACAGCCCTTGGACTTCTACCCATCGGCGCCGACCCCTATTCGATTGCCGTGGGCAACTTGAACGCGGACGCGAATCCGGACATCGCGGTGTCGGACCTTTACGGCTCCGCGGTCTACGTATTCCTCGGTACCGGCGGCGGTGCCTTTGGAGCACCGTCGACCTACGCCACAGGCGACCTTCCTCTCTCCGTTGCCATTCGGGACCTGAACGGCGACAGCAAGGCCGACCTGGCGGTCGCAAATAACATCTCCGGGACGGTGTCACTCCTTCTGGGGAATGGCGATGGATCCTTCCAGGCGAAGCAGGACGTGGACGTCGGCCAGTCCCCGTCCTCGGTCTCCTTTGCGGATTTCAATTCAGACGGGAAGGTAGAAATGGTCGTGTCGAACTACTCTTCCAACACGGTTTCCGTTCTGATCGGGAATGGCGATGCGACCTTTCAGGCTCGCACGATACTCGCGACGGGTTCCTTCCCGGTTTCCGCGGCGATCGGCGATTTCAATTCGGACAACAAGCCGGATATCGCTGTGGCCAATTCCGGCTCCGACAACCTATCGGTCCGGCTCGGCAATGGCGACGGGACCTTCGGCGCTTCCACGGAATTCAACGCTGGCCATGGCACGTATTCGGTAGCCGTGGGGTCGCTCAACGCCGATGGGCATCCGGACCTCGTCGCGGCGAACATCGAGTCCAACACCGTTTCTGTCCTTCTCGGAGCCGGCGACGGAACATTCGGATCGAGGAGGGAGTTCGCCACGGAGAACGCCCCCGTATCGGCAGCCTTCGGCGATTTCGATGCCAACGGAAAGCAGGACCTGGTTGTCTGCAACTTCGCCTCCAAATCGGTCTCGGTGCTCCTGGGGAACGGGGATGGAAGCTTCCAGCCCAAGGCCGACATCACCACGCCCGCTGGCCCTCAGTCCGTGGCCGTCGCGGATCTGAGCGGCGATGGGAAATTGGACCTGGCCGTGTCGGATTTCGACGCCGATCGAGTGTCGGTCCTCCTCGGCCATGGGGACGGCACCTTTGCTGCCGCGGCCGAGCTCACGACCGGAAAGCATCCCGGATACGTCTCCGCTGGAGATGTGAACGCGGACGGAAAGCCGGACCTCGTCGTGACGAACTTTGGCGACAACAGCGTTTCGGTATTCCTCGGGAATGGCGACGGCACGTTCGTGGCGAGAGCTGACTTTGGGACAGGACTGGCCCCGCAGGCGGTCGAGATCGGCAACCTGAATTCGGATCCATCGCCCGACCTTGCTGTCGCGAATTCCGGTTCCAACTCCGCGTCCGTGCTGCTCGGCAACGGAGACGGGACGTTCGGGCTGAAGACTGATTTTGCCGTGGAGGGGAATCCCCAGTCTCTTGCGATCGGCGACTTGAACGGCGACGGAAAGGCGGATCTCGCGGTGGGGAATGCAGGTTCCAGCACCGTTTCGATCTTGCTCGGAGGCGGCGATGGGACCTTTGCCCCGGAGGCCGCGTTTCAGACCGGCCCTGGCCCTTCCTCCATCGGGCTTGCGGACCTGGACGGAGACGGTAAGCTCGATGTCGCGAGTGCGAACGCGGGGTCGAATACCGTTTCTGTCTTACTGGGCAATGGAGGCGGGGCGTTGGGGACGAAGACGGACTTCGGGACCGGGAGGGCTCCGAGCCGGGTCGCCCTGGGTGACCTGACGGGAGACGGAAAGCCGGACCTGGCGGTCGCGAATCGAAAGTCGAATTCCGTCTCGGTGCTGGTGAACAGTCCCGCCGGCCTGTTCGCGCCGGTGGCCCTGAGCACGGAAGTGGGATCTGGAGAGGTAACGATCACGTGGCACGTTCCAACCGCGAGCGGCCTGGCGTTTCGTGTCTATCGTCGCACGGCAGATACGGACTGGACGGAGATCGGGGTCGCGGGACGCGCGTCGAGCGAGGTCGTCCTCTTTACGGACGCCCAAGTGCATGCGGGCACACGCTATGGCTACCGCCTGCTGGCCAATCAGCTCCTGTCCGACGAGGTCTGGGTTCTTGTCAGCGAGTCTGGAGCCCCAAGCGTGCTCCGACTGGGACCCGGCGCTCCGAATCCGTTCGTGGCACGGACGCAACTCAGCTACGGAGTACCCGCCGCGGGGCATGTGCGTCTCGAGATATTCGATGTCCAGGGCCGGCGGGTCGCTACGGTCGTGGATCAGGTCCAGGCCGCAGGTTGGCGCGCGGCAGGGTGGGATGGCCGCGATGCGAGGGGCAGGAAGGTAGCGTCAGGAGCGTATTTCGCCCGCCTCGAGTCGGACGGCAAAGTCGAGGTAAGGAAACTCGTGATGGCGCGATAGAGGACGCTACCTCTTGAATTTCGCCGCCTCGTCCGAGCCGACGGTCGCGTTCCCGGCGCTGTAGGAATGCGCTCCCACTCCGGCCAGGTCCCCGCCGGAGACGATCAGGTACTCGTCCCGGATCGGACGTCCCTCGAACCAGCACTCCAGAATCTCACGCACCCCGGCGGCGTAGCGCGTCTGGGCCGAAAGGCTCGTCCCCGAGACATGGGGAGTCATCCCGTGGTGCGGCATCGTCCTCCACGGGTGATCTTTCGGCGCGGGCTGCGGGAACCACACATCGCCCGCGTACCCGGCCAGCTGCCCGCTCTTCAGGGCTCGCGCGATCGCATCCCGGTCGCAGATCTTGCCCCGCGCCGTGTTCACCAGATACGCGCCGCGCTTCATCTTCCCGATCAGCGCGTCATCGAAGAGATGCTCGGTCTCCGGGTGGAGCGGCGTGTTGATGGTGACGACGTCGCAGACCCGAACGAGGGACTCGGCGTCGGGATGGTAGGTGACCTCGAGCTCCTTCTCGACGGCCGGAGGCAGCCGATGACGATCGGTGTAGTGCAGATGGACGTCGAAGGGCTTCAGCCGCCGGAGGGCCGCGGTGCCGATGCGTCCCGCCCCGACCGTGCCGATCGCCATCCCCTCGATGTCATAGGAGCGCGAGACACAGTCCGCGATGTTCCATCCGCCGTCCGTGACCACCTGATACGAGGGAATGTAGTTCCGGACGAGGGCCAGGATCATCATGACGATGTGCTCGGAGACGCTGATGCTGTTGCAGTAGGTGACCTCGGCGACCGTCATGCCACGATCGATGGCGCTTTGTAGATCGACGTGATCCGAGCCGATCCCGGCGGTGATCGCGAGCTTGAGCTTCTTGGCCCTGGCGATGCGCTCGGCCGTCAGGTACGCGGGCCAGAACGGCTGGGAGATCACGATCTCCGCGTCGGGGAGCTCACGCTCGAACGCGGAATTCGGGCCGTCCTTGTCCGCGGTGACGACCAGGGTGTGCCCCTGGGACTCGACGAACTTGCGCAGCCCCAGCTCGCCCGAGACGCTGCCGAGGAGGACCCCCGGCGTGAAATCGATCTGCTTCGGGGTCGGAACCGATTGGCCGTCCGGATACCGTTCGATCTTGGGAATCCCGCTCCGGGGATAGGACTTCGGGTAGCCGTCCTTGGGGTCGTCGTAGAGCACGCAGAGGACTTTGGCCATGGGGGTGCTCCTTTCTGGCCGGGGAATCTACCTCGCTGCTACCTGGCCGCCCGCTGCGCCGCCGTGATGTGCGTCCACGCCCCGCGCTGGTTGTAGGTCACCCCGTACCGATCCTTCATGGTGCCCTCGAAATCGGCCCGCGTGACCTTCTTCCAGTCGCCGAACGCGTCGGGGTGCTCGGAGAGCAGCCAGTTCATGTCCTGCGTCATCTCCAGCCCCGCCGCGCCGTTCACGATGTAGGTGGGCACGTCGGCGCAGTTCTGGCGCCAGAGATCGAGCTGGATCTTCAGCTTATCGTAGATCGCGCCACCCAGCGTGCCGTCGCCGCTGCCGAGGGGCTTCAAGTCCCCGCGCTCCGCGGCGCGCACCGCCTCCACCAGCTTCTCGCCGATCACGTTGTTGGTCATCAAGAGCCCGCTGAAATCCGGGTACGCGTTGTAGAGCGGCTCGTACTTTCCACCCGGCGTGCGGCCGATCAGGAGCCAGCGCAGCGCCTCGTCGGATCCGACGCGCTTCACGACGAAATCCAGGCTCGGGTTCCGTTCCAAGAAAACGTTCGCGGTGATGGCCCGCGACTTCCGGTCGTAGAGCAGATGCCCCCACGTGGGATCGTAGAAGATCCGCTCGGGGAAGTAGTCGTGCGTGATCCGGCCCAGCCGGTCGATCGTGCCGCCGCCGCCGAAATCCGCGGTGACGTTCTCGAGGATCGGCTCGTTCTCGGAGAGAACGAACTTGAGTCCCGGGAATCCGCCGGTGCGCGCGTAGAGGCAGCGCTCCGTGGACCAGAAGACCCAGCCCCGCTTGCTGTCCTTGAGGATCTCGATCCAGTCCTCCTGGCACATGATCCCGATATCCGAGAACATGCGCTCCAGCTTCCCATCCAGGTCGTCTCCCGACGCGCCCTCGCGCTCGAGGTCGATCCGGTAACGGCGCTTCAATTCCTGACGCCGGTACACCTCGTTTCGCTCCGCCCAGAACGCCCCGGCCGTCGTCTTGCCGGTGCCGGTGGGTCCGGTGAACGTGGTCGCGGTGCCTTCCCGGTTCAGCACGGCGGCCCCCGCGTGCGCGGAGATGATGTCGACCTTGGACAGGATGGCCATCAACGGCGAGAGCACGCCGCGGCTCTTCACCTCGCCGTGGTAATCCGTGTTCACCGTCATGATCGTGACCTCGTCCCCCAGCTCGGAGAGCGGGCTGAAGTACACGAAATTCGACGTCACGATCGCCTTGGCCTCCGGATCCCAGAGCCGTGAATCGCGGAGCTTCGCGGGAAGCCCGAACTTCGTCGCCCTGGCCCGGCCCACCTTCTTCACGAACGCCGCGTACGCGACTTCCGAGGTCGGGACGTTCATCAACGACAGAATCGTCACCCGCGGCGCCTTCGTGGCGCCCCGATCGCGGAACCGCGCCTCGATCTGGGTCGCGATCACCTTCATCTCGGGATCGTTCGGGGGGAAGAAGTTCGCCTGGGAGGTCCGCTTGAGATACGGGACGTTGCCGCGGTGCGTGTACTGCACGCCGGCGCACGAGAACTTGCTGATCAGCGTCTTCTGCCTGGTCGCGATCTCGAGCGCCTTCAGCCACCCGTTCGCTTCCTTCACGTCCGCGCGGTGGGCGTCGTACTCCAGGCGCGTCACGAGGCGCTTGGCGCGGCCCGTAATGACCGTGTTGAACGCGTTCCAGACGGGGCCCGACGTGGGGTCCGTCCCCTTGGGGTCCCGGCGCAGCAGCACGTCGCCGCGGTCGTTGATCCCCAGCTCCTGGATCCCGGGGGCGAACTTCAAGTAGAGCCCGTGGTCGTAGACCAGCTCGCCCAGGGGAAGCTTCAGGCCGTCGAAGTTCTTCGAGTTCTCGCGGGAGCGGTGGATGACGTCGAACGGCGCGATCCATCGTTCCTGCTCGGTGATTCCGTCGACGCCCACGACGCGGAAGCGGCGGCCGACATTGTGGAGCGGGATTCCGTCGCTCCGGAACTTGTCGAGATCCAGCGCGTCCTCGCGGACCAGCGCGATCGCGCCGGAGCGGTCGCGGATGACGCGTTTGCCGCCCTTCTTGTCGCGCGCGCTCAGGTAGCCCTCGAGATCGACGGTCGGATACGCTTGTTCGCTCACGTTGATTCCTTTGGATGGGGGGCGCTCGATCCGCGCCGGAGTGGCGGCGCCC
>Ga0137418_10005263_pt1 | contig 11850 bp, 12 predicted proteins | sample CZODoug3_1_2_16f_FD_122242 | JGI IMG/M metagenome (GOLD analysis project Ga0137418, IMG submission 122242) | Vadose zone soil fungal communities from Angelo Coast Range Reserve, California, USA - CZODoug3_1_2_16fungal (Hybrid Assembly) | ecosystem: Environmental > Terrestrial > Soil > Vadose... | reverse complement strand
TCCCAGGACAACGATAAAAGCGGATATCCTCCGGTCCGCAGGGCCATCTGAACCGAGGGCGCTGCGGGTCTGTGGTCTGTGGGCTGGCTTTCGAGAGCAACCGAGGGAAGAGAGCGGAGACAGCTGCTCCAGATCGGGCAGCTTCCCACCCTCAGGCCAGATGGGGGCTCAAGCGCACCGAAGAACTATGAGCATCAGTCTCCTGGTCGCGGTCACTGACGACGATTGGTTCGAGTTACTGCGACGTCAGCCGGACCTGCCTGAGGTCAATTTCTGGGCGCCATCCGCGGCGAACTTCCGGGCGCTCCAGCCCGGCGAACTCTTCCTGTTCAAGCTACACGCGCCGCGCAACGTAATCGTCGGCGGCGGCATTTTCGCGTACGCCAACGCACTGCCTTGTTCACTCGCCTGGGAAGCCTTCGGCGAAGCCAACGGTGCGCGGTCAGCGCAGGAGATGCGCACCCGCATCGCCTACTATCGCAGGACCGTGCCAAGCGACCGCAGCGACTTCGAAGTCGGCTGACCTCTACGGAATCACCAATCGGCCAAGGGAAGTGATGGTGCAGCTGATCTTCAGGCCAGGCCAATAGGGCCGGTGAGGCACGTAGGACACAGATGCATCTATCCCGTCTTGCTGTCGTTCTCTGCCAAGCGCGACTTGATGATCTTGCCCAAAGCATTTCGCGGCATGGCCTCAACGATCACCCAGTGCGCAGAGACTGCGCGCTCAGCAGAAGTCTCTCCCAACACGTATTTCCCTGTCGCAGGTAAGGCCTGATGAGGAGCCCGTGAAGTTATCGACCGAACGTAAGCACCTGACGAACGTGTTGAAGTTGGTCGCGTACCAAATAGAAAGCGATCTGGTGAATTCGATTCGCCCTCACTACACCAGAACGGACGACGAAGGCCGTACCCTCATCCAGACCGCCCCGCAGTGCGCCGCTACGCTCGAGCCGAGCGGCACTGAATTGTGTGTCACGCGTTGCCCACTGAGTTCCGCCCACCGCTCCCAAGCCGTCGCGGCTCTGTGCGAGACCCTGAACCGATCTGAAACGTGCTTCCCTGGCACTCAGCTTCGCATGAACTTTCGCCGTCGCCGGGCACCCAAAATGATGGTAAAAGCGGACAGATTACCCAGGGGGTACGTCAGGAGTTCTGAACTTACGACGATCTGCAATGAGTCCTTCATGATTAGCAACAGATGGTACGGATCGCTCGGACTCGCCTCAAACGTGAAGTGCTCAAGCCCTGACGTTGTCGTCCTTGACATGAACGAGCAACGCCCGGGCGCCGATGGTGTCGGCGGCTTGCGCCGTTCGTATCGGCGCATCCTTGAGCAACGCTGACCCGACACCTTCTATATGGATCGAAAATGTCCACGGCCAGGCGCGCCAGCAGGATTACCGGGATCGGCTGCCGGGCCAAGCCTTTCTTGACGCGCTCCGGCGCTGCGAGGTCATCGCGCTGTTCCCTGGTATAAATTATGTGCCTTCTTGCCGATCCTGGCGCTAGTACCTACATTAGAACCCAGTCGCATCTTGATACCGGATCGGGCGGCTATTTTTTCTTTCGGCTGACAGTTAGGAAGCAAGTGCATGGCCGTCATTTCCGTCATCGTGGGAAGCACCCGCGAAGGTCGTTTCTCGGAAAAACCCGCGAAGTGGATTTTGCAACACTTGAAAAAGCGCGCTGGCGTCGACGCTCGGCCGCTCGATCCGCGCGACTTTCCGCTGCCGTTCTTCGATCAGCAAGCAACAAGCAGGAGGTCGTGAAGAGATGGACCACGGCGATCGGGGAGTCCGACGCTTTCGTCTTCGTTACGCCGGAATACAATTACGGCACGTCAGCGGTGCTGAAGAACGCGATCGACTGGGTTTACCCGGAGTGGAACCGCAAACCGGTTGCTTTCGTGAGCTACGGCAGTGCCGGAGGCGCGCGCAGCGTCCAGCAACTGCGCGAAACGGCGATCGAGCTGCAGCTCGCCCCGATTCGCTCGGCCGTTCACGTTCCTGTCGCGACCCTATGGGCTCACTACCAGGGCGGCGATGTCGAGGCTGGACTGGCGCAGATCGAGGCGCCCGCCGCGGCGATGATCGACGATCTGCTGTGGTGGACGAAGGCGCTCACGGCGGCCCGCAACGCGTCGTAACCGGTAGTAACTAAAGATCAAAGGTAGGACCCCATGTCACACATATATCTTCACGGCAAGACCGTTGCTCGCCTTCTGACCGCAGCCGTATTGGCGTATTCGCCGGCGATGCCCGGCGTCGCGGCGGAAACCTACAAGCTCGACCCCCTGCATACAGCCGTCGTTTGGCACGTTTCCCATTTGGGGTTTTCCACCCCGTCGGGGAAATTCATGAACATAGACGGCACGCTGGTTCTGGATCGGCCAAATCTCGCCGCCAGCAAAGTCAAACTCACCATCCCGATTACCATGATGGATACCGGAGTCCCGGAGATGGATGAGCATCTGAAGAGCAAGGATTTCTTCGATGCCGCGAACTATCCGACCGCCACCTTCATCAGCAACACCGTGGAAGTCACGGGCAAGGACACGGCGATCGTGCATGGAACGTTGACGATGCATGGTGTATCCAAGCCGGTGGATCTGGACGTCAGGATCAACAAGTTTGGCGAGAATGGCCACAAGGAGCCGACTGCGGGCTTCAGCGCCACCACAACCATCAAGCGTTCGGATTTCGGCATAACCTACTACGTGCCGATACTACCCGACGAGATCCGGCTCGAGATCGAGACCGAAGCCATCATCCCGAGCGCGCCAACCACCACACCACCCACTAAGTGACGCGTGGGGACGGCCATTGTCGGCAAAACGGAGCCGCTCAACCCGGAGCCGCGCGGCCTGCAGCAAAAAGGAGAATAAGGATGGACCTTCAGCTAGCAGGAAAGCGCGCCCTGGTCACCGGCGCGAGCCGCGGCAGCGGCCTCGCTACGGGCGTCGACGTACCTGCGTAAAGCGACGATACCGGAATGTAGGCCGCCTGATTCACAATATAATTATTGTTTATTACTGATATTGGGTTAACTCAATAGGACGTCAGCTCGGAGCACGTAAATTGGGAAGGCGGCATGACGAGCGAGTGTGGCCGGCGATGGGCATTTTCACCTTATGCCGCTGGTGCTATGTCGAGAGTGAGAACATCAGATAATTAGGGAGAGGACGTGATGTAGAAGGCTGGATGGGAGGCGAATCGCCACCAAAGGAGCGTAGGGTGTCGACCGGCTAGATGCACCAGGTCTCCCAGATCGTAAGCGCAGTAGTTCGGGCATCGCGTGATGTATCAGATAGCCCCAGTTTCATTCGGTATCAGAGGCTTCATCGGCACATCCTGCTCAATGAGGAGGCGCCCAATTCGTCAGGCGCCTCCGTACGTCCTGTTTTTCCATAATTAGGGAACGTTATCCCCAAGGTCTTCGCAAGCCGCTGGAGTGGCTTGCCGATGGCGATGCTGCCGCGGTGGGCGAAGGCCTCGTGGTTCTCCTCGACTTCGGCGAGATCGTAAACGTAATTGACCATCACGCCGCCGCTTTGCCGCTGACCGTCATCAGATCGGTCGGCGAGCCAATTGATGCGCTCGAGCCGGGCGCCGTTGCCGAGGTGAAAGCGTGCAACCGGATCGAGGGGTTTTCCGTTCGCAAGCTTCGCCAGCAGAAAATACCGGAGCGCATAGGGGAGGACGATCTCGCGAAGCCGTTCGGCGCCCACGGCATCGTCCCACCATCCAGGACGAGAGAGCCGCTCGGCATCCGCGGCCTCGGGCGTGTCGACGGGATCCGCACCGCTCGAGGCCGCGGCCGCGCGCAGATAGGCCAAAAAACCCGGAGCTGGCGACAGGGTGACGAAGTGCCGGAGCTGCGGCAGGTCACGTGACAGGTCGGCCGCCACCTGTCTGATCAGGAAGTTGCCGAAGGAAAGGCCCCGCAGGCCCTTCTGGCAGTTGCTGATGGAATAGAAGACGGCACAGCGCGCTTCGGCCAGATCGATCTGCAGCCGAGCAGGGTCGAGGATCCCCTGGATGTTGTCAGGAATTTCTGCCGTCAGCGCGACTTCGACGAAAATCAACGGTTCGTCCGGCATCGCGGGATGGAAGAAAGCGAAGCACCGCCTGTCGGTAGGATCGAGCCTGTCGCGGAGGTCTGCCCAGTCCCTGATACTGTGCACCGCCTCATAGCGGATGATGCGCTCCAGGATGTCCGCCGGCGACGACCAACTCAGCCGCCGCATCTCGAGGAAACCGCGATTGAACCAGGATTGCAGGAGAAAGAAGAGGTCATCGTCGACAGCGGCGAGTTCCGGGCAGGCCTTGAGATGCCCGAGGAGATCGCTGCGCATCTCGACCAATCGCGAGGTCGCGCCGGGCGCCAAGTTGAGGCGACGGAATAACTCACGCCTCGGCGACTCGACCACCTGCGTCAGCACCCTGAGGTGCAATGCCGAGCGTACGTCCAGATAAGCCTCGCAGGCCTCCTTTAGACGTTCAGCGTCGGGCGCGTAACGGTCGGCGAGCAAGCGAAAGAAGGCGAGACGCTCGCTGCTGGCCGCTTCTGCATAGCTGTCGAGAATATCGGCCGCGACTACAACGCGGGCGGCCTCACCGTTCACGCCCATAAGCGCATGGGAAAGAGCTTCCAGCCTCGCCCCGACGGATGCGATCATCCTGGCCTCCCATTCGACGAATGGCACATATTTGCGCAGAAAAGTCCGGGCTCGGCGCGAGAAACCCGTCAGCAATTGAGCGAACGAATTGGCAACCATGCTTTAGATCCCGTAGCGGCCAATCCCGCTTAATAAAGATTCCTCACATTTACCGACCGAATTTAGCACAATTTCATGAAAGGTCTATTACATCTCTCTAAAAGATTTGCACTTTGGGCGTGCGAAACCAGTGGGACAACCATGGCCGCGACTCCTTGTCGCGAGACTGGCGCCGGGTACGAAATCATCGGTCTCGCAATGCGATCACCGGAGAGTCAGGGTCCCCGAGCCTGATCGCGTGCGAGTGCGCGGCAGACAGAGCTCTCGCCGGAGTGTTTGGATCTGCGAGTCTTCCAACTGCCGTGTCCTGGCTCTTGGTCAGTAGCAGATAACTTTGCAACAACACGGATTATCGGCTACAAAGAAGGCCTTTAGGGGCAATGATGGCAGGGATCACTGTGAATAAACCAATCGTCAAGCGACGCCGGGCTAAAGCCGATGTAGAGAAAGTGGTGAATGAACCAGTCGTCAAGCGACGCCGGGTTAAAGACGATTTAGAGAAAGTGCGGTCGTACATTAAAGATGTGCGAGAAAAAGGTGAGGATCGCCTTCTCCCCGAGCGCGAGCTTGCCGAAGCGGTCGGCGTGACGCGCAGCAGATTGCGCGGTGCGCTGAAGAAGCTGGTCGACGAAGAGGTGATCTGGCGGGAGGTGGGCAACGGCACCTATCTCGGTCAGCGTCCGCTGGTCGGACCCGGCAGCGGCCGCAAAGTTGAGTTGTCGGAACTGACCAATCCACAGGAGGTCATGGAAGCCCGGCTTCTGCTCGAGCCTGAGCTTGCACGGCGGGCGGCGTTGCGCGCCCGTGGTGAGCACATCACGGAGCTGGAACTTTGCATGCAGAAAATGTCCGACCTCACCAGCCAATCGGACTGGAGTTTCTGGGATCGACGTTTTCACCGTGCGATTGGCCGGGCCGCCAACAATACCCTGCTGCTCGCTCTGCTGGAAACCATCCAGGGAAACATGGATCGGGGGACCTGGGGCGAGTTGTCCGAGAAACTGCATCACAGTTCGAGTTCAGAAGGCTCAATGCAAGATCACCTGGCGATCCTCACGCCGATCAAGAATCGTAATTCCACTGCCGCCTATGAGGCGATGCGGGCCCACCTTCTCCGCGTGCAGAACATCTACTTCGGGGTGTGATGAGAGGCACCCCCGGGTAACACATTCGCGGTCGCGCCAGTCATGTACGGATCGCGGAACGTCCGCTCATGCAGAAAGGCCGACCATCACGCTGCCTTCTTCTACTCGTACAGGGTAGGTTCGCAGGTCGACGCTCGTCGGTCCGGTGAGCGCCTGTCCCGTTCTGAAATTGAAGCATGCCCCGTGCAAGGGGCACTCGACAGTGTCGCCATCGACCAGACCTTCAACCAGCGAGGCATAGGCATGCGTGCAGATATTGTCCGTTGCATAAACCTCGCCGTCAAACAAGTAGATCGCGATGTCATGGGCCCCGATGCGCACGCGCAGCGGGCAATCGGGCTTGAGATGCTCCAGTCGTGCGACCGGATGGTAGATCAGATTTTCATCCAAGGATCGGGATCTCCCGTTCCTGAATGTATACGGTGATACGGTTAATGATTTCGATCCTGTCTGTCGTCATCAGTATACGGGCCCCTTGAGAATAGCCCAGAATTCCTCGCCGCCCTCGGACTCCATGGCGGTCTCGCCCAATGGCCCCAGCATCTCGACCGCCAGATCAGCCAGCTTTCCTTCGGCCGCTAAGTAGCCATAGTAGATCAGGCCTGCTTCACCATCCATCACGATTGAATAGCCCTCGGGCGCAAGCGCGGCCTTGGCCTGCTCGACCCGATTCTGGTTACATATGGTTGTCATGACATGGTGGATACCTTCGCCCTTGCTCTCCAGCATGTCGCGGTAGACATTCTCGCCATAGAGATACTCGACGACCTCGACCCCGAATTTCTCGCGCCGGCCAACGGTCAGCCTGAAGCGGCCGTCCACCCGCCGCCCGAAATAGTGCGCCCGCTGCGTCGTGCGCCCCACCTCATTGTCATACTCGAACCATCTCTCTATCCCAAATATCCGACGGAAGTTCTCGCGGACCGACAGGCAGCGGTGCTTGGTCAGAACACACACGTGATAGGGGCGGTCGATCGGCAGGCGATCCGCTTCGGGGACGGGAGCGTAGCGCACGACCTCTTCCACCGGCACGCCCTCCAGCGTCTCGGCACCGTCCGCACGCGGCACCAGCAGCTTCACGACGGTGCCCAGCTGACTCGCCGAATCCAGATAGTGGATATCGAGCAATCCGCCGAACTTCAGGGTCTGGAGAATCCCGATTCCTTCGCACGCAAGCTTGGGGAGGACATCGTCGAACTCCGCGGCCGTCAGGACATTCGTGCTGATGTCCTGAATGCCTGCGCCCCTCCGATCGAGGAACGCGCGAAAGCAGGTGTCGCCACGCAGTGGCTGGACAATGTCGAACCGCAGGTTGTGGGTGCCTCCCGTTGCCCACAGCAACTCGGCATCAACGTCGCCCGAGGGCGATGTAACCAAGAAGTTCTTGCCGGAAACGAGCCGTCTGACCGACCATTGGGTTATGCCGAAGAAACGAGAAAATTCAGCGAGGCTAGGTTTCAGGTCCTCCACGACCACGCCAATACCGTGGAGCTTCTCTATCGGTAGCAACCCCGCATCTGCGCCCATCAGCCTACTCCTGCAGCGCCATTTGCACTGCCTATATGTTTCCCAGACAGAGATATTTGATCTCGAGATACTCTTCAAGGCCGTGTCGCGATCCTTCGCGGCCCAGACCGGACTGTTTGACGCCGCCGAATGGCGCAACCTCGGTCGAGATCAGCCCCTCGTTCAGGCCGACCATTCCGGTTTGCAGCGCCTCCGCCACCCGAAACGCGCGACCGATATCACGGGTGAAAACGTATGCTGCCAAGCCGAATTCGCTGTCGTTCGCCCACGCGATCGCCTCCTTTTCGTCCGTGAAGCTGAACAGCGCGGCCACCGGACCGAACGTCTCTTCCCGGAAAATCGCCATGTCGTCGGTCACGCCGGTCAACACAGTGGGCTGGAAAAAATTTCCGCCGAGCGCATGACGTTCGCCGCCGAGATGCAGCGTCGCGCCACGGCGAACCGCATCCGCCACCTGCCCTTCAACCTTCTCCCGGGTCGGGCTGTCGATCAACGGACCGATCGTCACGCCTTCGTCCGTGCCACGGCCCACCGTCAGCGCCCGAGACGCTTCCGTCAAACGAGCGGCAAACGCATCATGGATTCCGCGCTGCACAAAAATACGGTTGGCGGCAATGCAGGCTTGGCCTGCATTGCGGAACTTCGCGGCGAGTACGCCTTTCACAGCCAAGTCGATATCAGCATCGTCGAACACGATGACAGGTGCATTACCTCCCAGCTCCATTGAGCATTTCTTCACCGTGTCAGCGGCCTGCCTCAGCAAGATACGTCCCACCTCCGTGGAGCCGGTGAAGCTCAACTTACGAACCGTCGGATTTCGACACAGCTCCTGTCCCACCGTCGCGGAATCTTTGGCAGTCAGAATGTTGAGCACGCCTGCGGGTATCCCGGCGCGATGAGCGAGCTCGGCGAGTGCCAGCGCGGTCAAAGGCGTGAGCGCCGCGGGCTTGACCACCATGGCGCAGCCTGCCGCCAGCGCGGCCGCGGCCTTCCGCGTAATCATGGCCAGCGGGAAATTCCACGGCGTTATGGCTGCAGCGACCCCGATCGCCTGCTTAATGATGATGATCCGGCGATTTGACGTCGGGGCGGGTATGGTTTCTCCATACACGCGCTTCGCCTCCTCTCCGAACCACTCGACGAAGCTGGCGCCGTAGCGCACCTCACCGAGCGATTCCGCCAGCGGCTTGCCCTGCTCGGCCGTGATAATGCGGGCAAGATCCTGTTCGCTCGCCACGATCAGCTCGAACCACGCGCGAAGCCGAGCGGCGCGCTCCTTCGCCGCGAGCGCTGCCCAAGCCGGCTGAGCGCGTGCTGCCGCCGCGATACCATGGGCAACGTCCGTTGCGGACATATCCGGCACCACGGCAATGATCTCATCAGTCGCCGGATCACGGACTTCGAACTTGGAGCCCGACGTCGCCGCTGTCCAAGCCCCATCGACATAGGCGCGGGACCGCAGCAGCTCTGTATCCGCGAGGCCAAGACGAATGGATGCTACCTTGCTCATACGCGGTCTCTGCCGATAAGGAATTCGCGGTCGTGAAGATCCGTCACTGGCAGTGCGAACTTAATGAGCCCCTGACGGAGAACCCGCGCGCGTCCGTCATTGACGCGCATCGATGGTTGCCGGAAAGCGCCGCCGTTGTAGCTCATGTCTGCCAATCGAGCAACGGACGACGCCGACGATGAGAAGGCCAGCGGCCGGGCCCCCGCATCAATCGTCGAACTGAACTGAAGCACCGTGGCCCTCATGAGTCACATCATTCCTATTACACCCAGTGATGTCAATAGGCATAATGATACATCTCATTTCATAGATAGCGCAAAGCATAAGTACGGGAAAGTCCTTCGTGCACCCGCGCCGGAAAACCCCGGCAACGGGCGCCGTTCAGACCGTGGGAACGGGCGACAGGTTGCCCACGTCTCCGATGAATCGACTGCTGCGTTCAAGGCGGCAATTGACGCGGCTGCGGTTGGTCGGCATCCGTATTTCCGAAGATCCGATCAATATCTAATTTTGATATAATTCAATTTCATGATAGGACCCTGTCATTCAACCCTTGCTTGTAGACGAACACACTAGTAGCCTAACCCCTGTCCAATGCACCATCATTATCAGGAGGCGCTGGAATGCCTGTCGTTCACATTCACTTGGTGAAGGGCCGATCAATAGAGAAAAAGCGCGAGCTCGCGGAAAAAGTAACATCCGCTTTGACGGAGACCATAGGGGTAAATCGAGACACTGTGGAAATTCTACTACACGAAATTGAAGTAGATAACGTTGCAAAGGGCGGAATACTCTTTGTGGATTCCAGGAAGTAAGCGCACTTAGGCCACGGGCAATGCGTGGTGAACGGCGCTCTAGAGGATTGAGTAGAAAGATCGTCTCGATAAATGGGTCCGGCCGCGGCCGCATTGTCGTATTCGCTGGCGGTGCCCGCCTTTGCGGCGGAAACCTATAAACTCAATCCTCTGCATACAGCGGTCATTTGGCATGTTTCCCATTTAGGGTTTACCACCCCATCGGGAAATTCATGAACATAGACGGCACACTTGTTCTGTATCGCCAAAATCTTGCCGCCAGCAAAGTTAATGTCACCACCCCGATTGCTCTGACCGGATACCGGAGCCCCAAAGATAGAGGAGGATCTTAAGGGCAAACATTTCTTCGATGCCGCCACCTATCCGACCGCCACGTTCATCCCTACTTCCTGTTTGCAAACCGGCAGCACACATGGTACGTTAAATCAACCAAAGTGATGATTGAATGGTGTTTAGTTACAGAAAAGAACGGCCAAGGTGCATCCGCCTCGCAGCACCCGAGGGACTTGCAGGATGGAGAGTCGATGAACACCGAGCGTACAACGCACAACTTGTCGGCACAGGAAAACGCACTCCTTGAGCGGTATAGGACGGAGCGGGCCAAGCGTATCCGCGCCGATGGCATGGCGCAATTCCGGAAGACGGAAGGCGAGTTCGCCCGCTACATGGAGGATCCGAACGCCGCGGCCCCATTGGACCGTGCGCCCCTGAATAGCGATGTCGATGTCGTAGTGGTCGGCGGCGGCTGGTCGGGAATATTGACGACGACACGCCTTCGGCAGGCCGGCGTTGACGATTTTCGCATCATCGAGTCCGGGGCCGATTTTGGCGGGGTCTGGTATTGGAACCGCTATCCGGGTGCCCGGTGCGATGTGGAGTCCTACATATACATGCCGCTTCTCGAGGAAATCGGCTACATGCCGACCGAGAGGTACGCTACGTCCGACGAGATTCGGGCACACGCCCAGGCCGTTGCCAGGCATTTCGACCTTTACCCACACGCGGTGTTTCAGACGCAAGTGACGGAGCTGCGCTGGGACGATGCCGCGACCCGGTGGATCGTCAGCACAAATCGGGGTGACAGGATTCAGGCCCGGTTCGTGTATGTCGGAAACGGCCCGCTGAACTACCCGAAGCTGCCCGGAATCCCCGGCATCGAAGACTTCAAGGGACATTCGTTCCACTCATCCCGCTGGGATTACGCTTATACCGGCGGCGATGGGAGGGGAAGCCTGGTCAATTTGAAGGACAAGCGGGTCGCACTGATAGGTACTGGCTGTTCGGGTATTCAATGTGTGCCGCCGCTCGGCGAATGGGCGAAGCAGCTCTACGTCGTGCAGCGTACTCCGGCCGTGGTCAACGCCCGCGGCAACAGGCCCACCGATCCCAATTGGGCAAGCACGCTGCAGTCTGGCTGGCAAAGGGCGAGAATGGTCAATTTCGAGTCCGTTATTGCCGGCACGGTTCGGGACGTGGACCTGGTCGGCGACGAATGGACGCAAATCTGGGAGCCGCCGGCTGCGCCGGCTCCCGGGGCCGACCCGGGAACGGTGGCCGCGATGGTCCAGAAAATGGACCTCGAGAAGATGGACGCGGCTCGTGCCCGGATCGCTTCGATCGTCAAGGACCCGGCGACCGCGGCATCCTTGATGCCCTACTACAATCGGTTCTGCAGACGGCCGACCTTCAGCGACGAATATCTGCCGAGCTTCAATCGTCCCAATGTAAAGCTCATCGACACCCAAGGCCGGGGTCTGGAACGCATTACGGAGAACGCGATCGTCTTCGATGGCCAGTCTTATGAGGTCGACTGCATCATCTACGCCACTGGTTTCGAGCTTGTAACCACCTCGCACAAGGAAGGTGGTTTCGAGATCATCGGGCGTGGCGGGACGACCATCGACGAGAAGTGGTCGAAGGCCGTGAGAACCTTGCACGGAATGTACACGCGCGGATTTCCCAACTTATTCTTTGTAGCTGGTTCGCGACAATCGGGACCGACGTTGAACTTCCCCTTCGTTGTGGACGGACAAGCACGTCACGCTGCCGCTGTCGTCGCGCGCATGTTGCAAG
>Ga0137418_10005261_pt1 | contig 11851 bp, 9 predicted proteins | sample CZODoug3_1_2_16f_FD_122242 | JGI IMG/M metagenome (GOLD analysis project Ga0137418, IMG submission 122242) | Vadose zone soil fungal communities from Angelo Coast Range Reserve, California, USA - CZODoug3_1_2_16fungal (Hybrid Assembly) | ecosystem: Environmental > Terrestrial > Soil > Vadose... | reverse complement strand
TAATGATTCATCTTAACAAAATGCGCCTCGCTCTTAGAAGTCTCGACCGGAGATTGGGCCTGTCGTGGGAGCGGTCCATGTTGGCTGAGGCGAAGGGAGAAGCCTCAGTGCCAAGTCCTGCAGGACCGCATGCGGTTGCCGGACACAGGGACTCCCGCCTCCGTATTTCTCTTTCACGCCGTTTCAAGTCTCCATTTGTAGTTTTCGTGGTCTTTCTAGGCAGTGCTGTTTCTTTCTCAAGGAGGATCAATGGCGAGTCCTGACGAAGAGATTGTCCGTGGCATTTGGGTCGGAGAGCGAGCTTGGAGCGAAATCTGCGAAAAAGCCGGGCTTAGATGTCGCCTGTGCTGTGATCCTCCCGAAGTGGAGGATGCAGAATTTTTCCTAGAGGAAGGATGTTGCCCCGATTGCGCTGCAAGGTTCAAGAAAATGATGCGTGATTGAGCATCGGCGATCCGATCCCGCCAGCCCCACTAATAACCATAACCACCAACACAGAACAATAAAACCATAAAAGTAAAAATAGCTCTGAATGGATGAAGAACTGAAGTGGGAATGGAATTTGTTTGGCAAAAAGGAAAAGTGGAAAGGAACCAAAAGAACAAATGAATGGATCCACTGTTAGTACGATTTGTGGGAAAGATGTCGAATGGAGCCAAGTGCACGCGGAAAACACGACTGTCTCCGGCGTGTTCGCACCGCTAATAAATAACGCCGCTTTCGTCGACAAGTTGCTGTTGGGAATCCACGGCAAGTTGCGGAGGCGATTACCAAAAACAATCCGCAAAACAGCCAATCTGGCCATCGGCGGGCCGCAAACCTATAACTCCACGTATCAGACCAATGCAGCCAAAGTACACCTCGATATTATTGGCGGCAGTTGGGAGGGATGGGGAAGCAGCCTCAGCTACGATAAGCAAACCGTCATCCAAAACATCAAGGCTCAATCCCATGTTGGTACCCGCGTTTTCCAGTACGTTGATTTGAACGAAATGTATTTCACCCAGAGTTCGAGCGGATTTCCCACTTACTGGACTGCAGTGAATAACACGAATTGGTGGGTTTATAACGCCGGCACGAGCGGCACGATTAAAACGCCTCATCCGGGCGGGTGGTTTCGAGCCGATCAGAGTGTAAAGGACGCCCTTCGCATCGAGGCCACCAAGGTGCCCCTCTTCACGGTCCGTGCCAGTCTGGGATGTATCTGGACCGGCGCGTTCCGTCGCCCGATGCGCACGAACGCTGCACAGTCCTTCGACATCCCCTGCCACCGGACGATCAAATCGGCCGTCCAACGCCGCAGACCCCGAGCTCTCGATCAGAACACCCATCGATCAGCGCCAGAATGCGCTGGCGATCACGCCCGCCGCCCATCTGCTGAGCCGCGGGCGCAGATGTGCGCGGCGCGAGTCGGTTGCCCCGAAGGTGTTCGCTACTCGCGGCGGGCCACCTTTTTTGGCGCCTTCGGCGGTTCCGTCAGCCAGGCGCGGACGAGCAGCGCGAATTTGCCGCCGTGGCGCGCGTCGAGGATGGACTTGCGGGTTGCCGCCGCCGCTGCTTTGTCGCCGGCCTTCTCCTGCGCCGCCGCGAGTCGGAAGCGGCACAGGTCGTCCTCGCCGAGGCACTTGCTGAGCTGCTCGATGGCGCCTTTCAGGTCGCCTCTGGCCCAGGCCATCTCGCCGCGCGCGTAGGCCAGTCCGTCGGCTTGATAGGCGTCCTGGTCCGCATCCGGCGACGCCTTCTCCAGCCGGGCCAGCGCTTCCGCCGCCTGCATGGGCTGCTTCGCGACTGCAGCCACCCAAACCGCTACGGTGAGCGCCTCGCGCGAGAGGAAGCCGCGCGCCACGTCGGAGACCGCCTCCGTCGCGATGCGGTCGGCAGCCGCCTTCGCGGTCTTCACCGCGTCAGCCGATTTCCCGCGAGCGAGTTGGACCACGGCGAGGTTGATGTTCGCGCGGACCACGTCGTTCGGGTCCTGGCCATCGGCGGCGTCCTTGGCCATCGCCTCCAGATCAGCGGCCGCCGCGTCGTACTTGTGCAGGGCCAGATCGACGAAGGCCATCTGCTCGTCGATGGTGGCTCGGCTGACCCCAGACTCGGCCAGGTCGCGACCGTGCGCCAGGTCCCCGCGCGCACCCCGCCAGTCACCGCGCATCTCATTGATGTAGGCGCGGGCCAGCCAGGTATCCCAACCCGCGTTGGGCATCGCTGTGGCCTTTTGCGCGGCGTCCACCGCCTCGTCGACCTTGCCCGCGGCCATCAGTCCGCCCGCGAGCCACGCCTGCGCCGCCGGGTCGTCCGAGCGCGCGTTCACCCATTTGCGCAACACTGCCACTTTGTCGTCGTGCTTTCCCTGCACGTCGTAGATGAAGAACATCTGAAGGTACGGAGCGCCCAGTTGTGGATCGAGGTCCGAGGCCCGCTGGAACCCCGCCAGCGCCTCGTCGAGCCTGTGCGCTACGAAGTCGTCCGATGCCAGGGCAATGTGCGCGATGGGGTCCTTCGGTGCGAGCTCGACCAGTTTGGTCGCCTTCTCGATATCAGTCTTGAAGTCCCCGTGCTTGCCCGCGTTCATCCACTCGAGCAGAGTCCGCTCCGCTTCGGACAGATCGGCGCCGGCCTTGGTCGCCTCCTCCACCTTGTGCATGGACTCGGTGCCCGCCGTTGAGCTGTTCAGGAAGACCTGGGCTGCGAGGAACTTGGGATCCTGTTCGAGCGCCTTGCGGTAGAAGCCGTGGGCGACATCGATGTTCGTCGTGAAGAGCGCGTCGTATCCGCGGCGGAATAGCTCCGCAGCTTCGGGCGTCGTGCTCAGCGGAATCTTGCCGTCCTCCGGCGCTGCAGCCGACGTCGCTGCGGGAGCTGCGGCGGCGGTGTCGTTCTTGGAGACATCTGCCGTTGAGGCCGGCTGCGCCATGTCGGTCTTCGCCGAGGCAGTGCCCTGCATCTTCCTGTCACTCTCGACGTCCTTGCCCTCGTGCGCGCACGCGAGCGCGAGCGTACAACCCGCTAGCCATCCAAGCCTGTTCATGGTTTTTCTCCCCAGGTGGAACGCGCGGTCCGCGCCGGTCCGCCAAACGCAGCAGCAGCACTCATCGCGCGTTTCGCCCGCACCGACGACGCTCCCTCAGACGGCAAAAGTCAAGCAGGGGAGCCACGCCTGAGCCGGCCGTACTCAACCCAGGTCAGCACGATGATGACTGCATCGAGGAGCGTCAGGGCGATCATCGCCAACGAATGCGACACGAAGTATCGATACATCTGATAGACGCCGAAGGCCGCAAAGATCGCGATCGCGGCTGGGTATGCCCGAAGTCTTCTGCGGTAGAGCGCCCAAACGAGGGCAATCTTGACGACTCCATGGATCAACAAATACGCGGCGGCGAAGAGTTGCGTGCTCGCTGAGAATTGCTTCGAGAGCCGGAGTAGATGCGTCGCAATGAAGTCGCTCGGATCCTCGCTCAGCTCATGCTGGGTGGCCCTTGTCAGCGCGTGGGTGATCACGCTGGATGGCACGAGGTAGAGGAGCACGCCGCCCAGGATCTCCGCTGCGCCATTGAGTCCCTTGAGGAAGATCCCGACCTCGAACGCGGCGTGGGCCGGCGATTTGACTCGTGCCATGGTCGGATCAGGCGCCTTCCAAGTCGCCGCTCCCTTCCTTCACACGACCGAGCGTAGCAGACCAGCATGCGGCCATCCATGCACTGGCCGCAGGGCTGGGCAAAAACGGTGACGCAGACAACGACTGCATGCCGCCGGTACTCCCGCCGGCAAGGCGGGGTGAATCGCCTTGCCTCGGGAGTCCGGGCGGGGTAGACACGCCCGCCTGCGGGCGCTTAGCTCAGTTGGATAGAGCGTCGGTCTCCGAAGCCGAAGGCCACTGGTTCGAATCCAGTAGCGCCCGCCAATTCAAGCTCTGTGAATCAGGGGTGCTGGAGTTTCTCGACGCGCCCGACGAGCCGAAGAAGCCCTAGTCAGGGAATTTTCGGAAACTGCCGCCGCCGCGCGGAGCCTGCTAGCGCTGTCGCGAGCGGCAAGCAGCGCCCTCGCTGATGTGCGGACGCGACCCGTGCAGGACGCTAGAGCGGCAACCGCGCAAGCGTCGAAACGGTTCCCGATCGAGCGGCTGAGCTCCGAAGGTTGCTCGCGGACATGAGGCACAGCGGGCGCGTCTCGTCGCGTGCAAGCCGGCCGCACCGACGTGCGCGTCATCTCGAAGCGACGCCAGCAACTCGAGAGCAACTGCCATGGGCCTCGGTAGTTATTTCTGAGTCGGAAGGGCGGCAAGTCGGTAAAAATGCCGTCTACCTGCTAGCGCAGGCATGTGCGCGCTGCCACAGCATATGCCTCATTTTCCTCTGAACATTGGCCGTCAACAATACGTACGTGCACGTCGGTATACGTTTTGCACAACCTGGCTGCGGAGCAATGAGGGAAAGGCGAATGCGCCAGGCTCTCCCGTCACTTCGGACCTCTTCTCCGCGAAGAGTACACCGCGTCCTCGCCAGCCGACCCGACCATTTTCAGCCGTTCGCTCCATCCCGCCGGTGGACGCTCGCTTCGGTTGCGCGCCCCATTCCGAACTCACGTTCCCTCGATCAGGGGTGGAAGCCGGACGGAGTCGAGGGCTTTCCACGCTATGAGGAAGGCAGTTTTGATGAAAGGCGGGTCTCGCTGGATGTAGGGACGCAATTTTGGAATTCACCTGATTTACGGCTCGGAGCTCCTGCGATCTGATGGCGGCGATGGACATGGCTGAGCATCACGAACAGCAACCCTTGGGAAATCAACTCGTAAGCGCGCAAGCCGCCGGCCATCATGTCGCGGGGCCAAAAGGGGGGTCTCAGGACGGCTTGGACTCAGCGTCCGGTCACGCGATCAACGGCGACCGTCTCCTGACCGTCGCCCAGATCGTCGAACTCACCGGGTACAGCGAGGAGAGCATCCGCCGCTGGATCCGCAAGGGGGCGCTTCCGATCGAGCGGATCGGTCCCTACCGGCGCGTGCGCGTGCGCTTCTCTGTCCTGCGACAGCTCTTCCCTCCATAGCGGTTGCGGCACTTCAGCGACTGTGGCACTTCAGCGGCTGGGGCACTCCACGGCCGCGAGGAGCCGCGCCGACCTGCGCGGCTCCTCCGAGGTCCACCCTATGGGGTCGTCAGGGTTGCGAAGAAGGACCAGTGGACCGTGTCGCCTCCCAGTGCGGTCGGGAACGTCGCCGGCATCGGGCCGTAGGGCTGAGCGAACCACCTGCCCGCGCCGGTCATCTCCTTGCGGAAGCTGAGCCCGCTGTCGCTGGGGAAGTACGCGAGCCAGTAGGTTCCCGCAGGGAGACCGATGGGAGCCGCGACGTTCGCCGTGTTCCAGCCGGCCCTCGGCGTGATCTCGACGGTCTCAGCTTTCTTCGCACCGGGACCACCGCCGGGACCAGTGGCGTCGTAGATACCCAGACGCAGCTTCCCCGCCGCCGTTTCGACGTAGAACGAGAGGCTCTGAAGGGTCGCGGCCTGCGCGAGCGAGGTTTGTTGGGCAACCAGCAGGTCCCCGTTGGCGCTGTCGAGATCCGGGAGGACGGACGTTTCCCCGATGGTGAGCGTGGTGGTGGGAGGAGGAGGAGGAGGAGGAGGAGGAGGAGGCGGCGGTGGTGGAGGTGGGGGTGGAGGCGAGCCCGAGGTCGTCAGGGTTGCGAACAAGGACCAGTGGACCGTGTCGCCCCCCGGTGTGGTCGAGAACGTGGCCGGCATCGGACCGTAGGGCCGAGAGAACCATCTTCCGGCTCCCGTCATCTGCTTCCGGAAGCTGAGCCCACTGTCGCTGGGGAAGTACGCGAGCCAATAGGTTCCCGCTGGGAGAGTGATGGAAGCGGTGACGTTCGCCGTGTTCCAGCCGGCCGTGGGCGTGATCTCGACGGTCTCAGCTTTCTTCGCACCGGGACCACCGCCGGGACCAGTGGCGTCGTAGACACCCAGGCGCAGCTTCCCCGCCGCCGTTTCGACGTAGAACGAGAGGCTCTGAAGGGTCGCGGCCTGCGCGAGCGCGGTTTGCTGGGCAACCAGCAGGTCCCCGTTGCCGCTGTCGGGATCCGGGAGGACGGACGTTTCCCCGATGGTAAGCGTGCTGCTGGGAGGAGGAGGTGCTTGAGCGAACGCGACCCCGGAGAGACAGACAGCCCCGGTCAGAAAGAGCGAAGGGGCCGCAAGCCTTTTCATGATAGCTCTCCAATTCACTTGCGATTCTCCAAACGGCGTTTGTCGTTCAATGATTTCGGTAAATCCTCCCAGTCGTTTTTGGCGTAGACGCCAGCCTTCCCACGATCGATCGCGGGAGGTCCGATCCTCGAATTTTGCGTGGGTTGCAGACTTCGTTCGGAGTCCAGACTCCGTTCCTACGTCCGGCGAGATCCTCCTTTCATCGGGACTGCCCTCCTTGTCATTGATGCACGGCACGAGCTCGACTCCGACCGGCTTTGCGCCACGCCTGAACTGAACGGGGAACGGAGCGGGCCCGCAGCCTCCTGCCGACCGCGGCGCGGGCGTGTGCCGGCGACTTGGACGACGTCGCCGGCCGCCGGGCCGGGACCTTCGTGCAGGAGGTGGCGACGGAGCGTGGGCATCTCGCTCTCCGACCGACCACCGACACCGCTGCAAAGTGTGTACCCGATGTGGCGTAGGGATTATTGACGATCCCTGCGCCCTCGAAGAGCGGCTTTACGGCAATTCTGGACAATTCCTCCCTGGCGCTAACGTAGAAGCAGGGCACCTCGGTCGAAGTTCTTACGGGTTTTTACCGATCCGATCGCGGGAAGAATTACCGCTCGACCGCGTGCCGTTCGGCTATGCCTGCTACCTGCGAGCGGGGCGCTGGGTGTCCGGGCGGTACCGCTGCGCAAGTGGCCGAGTGCTTGGAAGCATCAGCCGTGCGAGACGTCCAGGCACTTCACCCGGCGCGCAGCCTCGGGCTCCTCGCGAACGATGTGTTCCGGCAGGCCGCAGATCCCGATCGGGACGTCGACGTTATTGACGGTCCCGCTCTTACCGGTCCGGGGCTGGAAGACCTTGAAGAGCGAATTGATGGCAGCCTCTTCAGTCGCCTCCACGGTCACCTCGAACAGCGGGGTGAGCTTCTCGTCAGGAGGCGGCGATCCAGGGCGCGTGCTGAATGACGAAGTCGCCCGACCCATGGGTCATGGGGCTCCCAGTCCGGCCGATCTACCACGACGCAGGGTTTCTGGGAGACCTACTGAAACATCACGACCGCTGCAACAGGCATAGCCGCATTGCAGTCGCGACACCGGACACCCGCTTCGGTAATTCTTGCGGCACCTGACTGGTCAGTTGCCGTCAATTGATGATGAGCGCCTACGTCTGCTGTCGTTCCGGTGAGGTTTTTCTTCCGGATTCAGCGATCATTTGGGGTCATTTGTAGTCATTCGCCGTCAATCATTTTCTACGTCGCGGAGGTATGTCATTTGCAAAGCGCTCCGGGCTGGGGAGAAACACCATGAGCGCTTTCGGCAGAGCGATCCGCTTTTCCCGGCGCGATCTCGTCAAGCTCGGATTCGGCGTTGCAGGTGCGGCGACGCTCGGAAAGATTGTTGGTCCGCGCGCAGCGCGGGCGCAGGATCCACCGCCCACACCGATCCGGTTCACTCCGTTCACCCGGGAGCTTCCCATACCTCCCACGCTCGCCCCGGTGGCTCCCTTCGCCACGAGCTGCCAGTTCGCTACCGCCACGACCCCGAACTTTTACAGGGTGCTCATGCGCAAGGCGTTCACCGAGATCATCCCGGGGGTGCAGACCGAGATCTGGGGATACGAGGGTCTCTATCCGGGACCGACCATCCGCGGCGGGATGGGACGGCCGGACGTCGTACGGCAGACCAACGGACTCGACGTGGAAACGTCCGTGCACCAGCACGGCGGGCACAACCCGAGCAACTCCGACGGCCTTCCCGTACAGGATCAGCTCATCTTCCCCGGCGGATTCAAAGACTACTGCTACCCGAACGCGGAGGCGGGATCGAGCCGCGGCGCGGGCGATCCGAACGACAACCCGACGACGCTCTGGTACCACGATCATGCCACGGACATCACGGGGCCCAACGTCTACCACGGCCTCGCGGGCTTCTACCTGATCACCGATGCCCTCGAGGAAGGGCTCGTCTCCTCGGGCAACCTCCCGGCTCCGGCGTTCGACGTGCCACTCGTGCTGCAGGACCGCCGTTTCAACGCAGACGGCTCGCTCTTCTACAATCCGTTCGACCACGACGGCTTCCTCGGCGACGTCTTCGTCGCCAACGGGAAGGCGCAGCCGTTCTTCCGCGTACAGCGGCGCAAGTACCGGTTCCGGATCCTGGCGGGCTCGAACGCGAGGATGTTCTTCCTGCGACTCTCGAACGGATTCCCATTCCTGCAGATCGGCAACGATAGCTGGCTGCTCCCCTTCGCGATCCAGCGCGACCGCATCTTCCTCAGCATGGCGGAGAGGGCAGACGTGGTGATCGACTTCCACGACGCGCCCGACGTGGTCTTCCTCGAGAACATCCTCAGGCAGGACTCCGGCCGCGGACCAGGGGGCGACACCGACAATCCGGACGTGCGCGTGCCGGGTACGCCGCTCGTGAAGTTCGTGGTCGAGGGCGCGAACGTCGCGAACGACGCGACGATCGTAGCCGGCGATCTCCTCCGCCCGAATACGCCGATCGGCGCGGACGAGATCGTCGCGACCCGGCTGTTCGAATTCAACAGGAGCAACGGCGCCTGGCAGGTGAACGGCCGCTTCTACGATGAAAACAGGGCGGACGCGAACCCGGCGCTGGGGTCCGCCGAGCGCTGGATCCTGAAGAACGGCGGCGGTGGCTGGTGGCACCCGATCCACGTGCATCTCGAGGCGCACCAGGTGCAGAGCTTCAACGGCATTGCGCCTGCCTTGCACAACTCGTTCAAGAAGGACACGACGAACCTGGGCCCCGGCGACGAGGCGGAAGTCTTCATGCGGTTCCGCGACCACCTTGGGCGCTTCGTCATGCATTGCCACAACATCGAGCACGAGGACATGCGGATGATGATCCGCTACGACGTGGTGTGAGCCCATGGATCGCTCTCGCTTGGCATTCATCGCCGGCGCCGCCGCCGCGCTCGCCTGTCGCCGCCGGGCGGCGGAGGTCCCGTCAGCCGGGAACGAACCCTACGTCGAGACGGTGATCGGCGGCTCGCGCCGGCACTTCCCGAATCCCCTGCTCACTTCGCACGAGAGCCGGGCCGTCCGCCTCTACGATGAGCTCGTCCGCGGCCGGCTCGTGTTCCTCCACTTCGCTTACACCCGGTGCGAGGGGAAGTGCCCGCGCGGCCTGCGGACCCTCCTCGCAGCGCGCTCGCTTTTGATGCCTCTGCTGGGCTGCGCGCCTGGACTCGTCACGCTGACGTTGGACCCCGAGCACGACACGCCCGGGGTGCTGGGCCGCTTCGTCGCGGCCCACGGTGGGCCCGCAGGTTGGACCTGCCTTACAGGCGCACGTGCTGATCTGGAGACCGTCCGGCGCTTCCTCGGATTCGTCGAACCCGACCCGCGCGTCGATGCCGACCGCTCGCAACACGGCGCGCTGGTCGCAATCGGCGACGATCGGCGCGGGCGCTGGCAGGTTGCGTCGACCCAGATGGGGGCTGCTCAAATCGCACAGCTTGCGCTCCGGACAGCCGGCGTCTCGAGCCCGGCGTCACGCCCAGCGACGACTTGCGCCGCACGGGGAGATTGATGACGATTCGCCCTACCCCAGCGGGACGCTCCTTGGTTCGATAGTCATTCGTAGTTATCGGGCGTCATCGGGCGTCGTCTCGATCACAAGTGGCTTGTCGGTCGTCTCGGCCCGTTCGCATAGTCGTCCCAGGTTCTGTTTCAGGGGGGTCGGACAATGCAGTCGAGAGCGAATGGTTCCGCGACGATGTTCATCGTGACGGAGTGGCGCAGGTCTTTCCTCCGGAACGGTTGTCTCTGGGTTGGCGCTATCGCAACGATGCTGATGGCTGGAGTCTTGGCCACGTTCAACGGGTACCCGGTGGTCAGCTCCGCGCACGCGGACGGCCTGGCTCCGCTGAATACGGTGCCGGTTCCGGAACCGGCCAATTTCGCCGACTTCATCAAGGACCGGCAGGCCGCGATCGTGCTTGGCAAGGCGCTCTTCTGGGACATGCAGGCGGGGAGCGACGGCCAGACGGCCTGCGCGACCTGTCACTTCTCCGCGGGCGCCGACCTCAGGTCGAGAAACCAACTGAACCCGCGGGTCGGGAACTTCGTCGTGAACGGGCCGAACTTCCAATTGTCGGCGGCCGACTTCCCGACCCATCGGCTCGCCGACCCGAACAACCGCGCCTCGAGCGTCCTCTTCGACACCGAGAACGTCAGCGGGTCGCAGGGCGTCCTGCCCTCGACCTTCGTCGCGATCGTTCCGGGCAGCGCGGTCGACCAGGTGACCTTCGCCGGGCCCGATCCGATCTTCAGCATCAGGGGCGTCAACGTCCGCCGCGCGACGGGCCGGAACACGCCTTCGAACATCAACGCGGTCTTCAACCATCGCAACTTCTGGGATGGCCGCGCCCAGAACGACTTCAACGGCGTGAGCCCCTTCGGCGCGCGAGATGTCGGTGCCAAGGTCGCGCAGGTCAACGCGGCGGGCGGAGCCGACCTGGTCACGGTGAGCCTGAACAACTCCTCGCTAGCGTCGCAGGCAGTCGGGCCGCCCGGCAACGACGTCGAGATGTCGGCCGCCGGGCGCAATCTCAAAGACATCGGCAAGAAGCTGTTCGCGTTGCAACCGCTCGGCGAGCAGCGGGTCAGCGCAAACGACAGCGTGCTCGGGCCGCACTCGTCGGCCTCCGGCACCGGACTGAAGACGCCCTACGCCGACCTGATCCGGCAAGCGTTCCAGCCGAAGTGGTGGAACTCGAACGCGAGCCTCACCGACCCCGCGACGGGGCGCTCGTACACGATGATGGAGTTCAACTTCTCGCTCTTCTGGGGGCTCGCGATCCAGACCTGGGAAGCGACGCTCGTCTCCGACCAGACCCCGGTCGACCGGTTCCTGGCCGGTGACAACTTCGCCATCAGCGACCAGGCAAAGGCCGGGCGCAGCGTGTTCGGAGGCAAGGGCCGGTGCGACAAGTGCCATGACGGGCCAGAGCTGACCAACGCCTCCGTCCGGGCCATCCAGGCGCTCGGGCTTACCGACCCCGAGGGGGCCTCCGACACTGGCTTCGCCAACATCGGCGTGAGGCCCACCGCCTCCGATCCCGGGAACGGCGGCTTCGACCCGTTCGGGAACTCGCTGTCGGAAACGAGGCGGGCCGGTCTGCCGGACAACGGCGTGCAGGGGTCGTTCAAGAGCGCGGGGCTTCGGAACGTAGCGCTGACCGCCCCGTTCTTCCACAACGGCGGCCAGCTTACCCTGCGGCAAGTCGTCGACTTCTACAGTCGCCAGGGCGACTTCGCGAACCCCGAGCAGAACCCGGAGATCCGCGATCTCGGACTCTCAGACGGAGACAAGGACGCCCTCGTCGCCTTCCTGAACGCGCTCACCGACGACCGGGTGAAGTTCCAATCGGCCCCCTTCGACCATCCGCAGTTGTTCGTCCCCGCCGGCGAGCAGACGAACGCCGACGGCTCGATCAAGACCGACGCCGACGGGCGCGCGGTGGACTGCTTCCTCGAAGTTCCGGCGACAGGTGCGGGCGGCGGCGCTCCGCTCCCGACGTTCGAGAGCTTCCAGTTCACCGGACCCCCGTGCGGGGCTGCGCCGCCCGTCGGCAAACCCCCCCCCGCGCCGCCCCACCCCCCCCCCCCGCCCCCCCCCCCCCCCC
>Ga0137418_10001796_pt2 | contig 11852 bp, 10 predicted proteins | sample CZODoug3_1_2_16f_FD_122242 | JGI IMG/M metagenome (GOLD analysis project Ga0137418, IMG submission 122242) | Vadose zone soil fungal communities from Angelo Coast Range Reserve, California, USA - CZODoug3_1_2_16fungal (Hybrid Assembly) | ecosystem: Environmental > Terrestrial > Soil > Vadose... | reverse complement strand
AATCTATAACCTTTAAGTAGTTTCCTACTCGGACGGACTATGTCTTCACCATTATTAAAAATAATGGGCTTCGCGTGTAGTCTCTGAGGATCCTACTAATAATTATAAATTACTTTGGTTTCCTGCACATTCTTCCCATGTATATGTAAATGTTACTACTAATTCAGTTGTATATTCAACTTTAGAGCTTTATTTGTTAAAAACAAATCCCAATTAGGTGTCTACATATCTGTTAACTGGAGTGTAACTCCATTTTCGAGAGATTCTATGCATATAGCGAAGTGATAATATAAGAATTCACATTCTTACACGGCATTCCCTTTTTTTTTCTAGTTAGAAAATATACATATCATATTTTAATTTAAATTGTTTAAATGATCTCAGTTAAAATATGTTCTTTTTAAATTCATGCTATCTTTAAGAATATCTATAGTAGTAATTCCTTTTTCAGTATAATGATCTTTTTCTAAAATTAATATGGCCGCTTGTTCTCAGTCTTTATAATCTAAAAATTTAGATGAGTATAAAGGAAAGGATTTAAAATAAGTTATAATTATTAATAAAGATTTACGACTAGATGCTGTTACATTAAAGTAAAGATTACCAGTAGAAATTTGTTTTTTAGTCTTCAAGTTACAACCTAAAAAAAGAGCTATCTCTGTCAATACATCAAAATAACTGTTTTTAGTTATAGGTTCAAGCATTCTTTGTTCTATTCTTAATCTACAAGAAATCTTTCTTTTTTTAGCATTATTTTCTAACTTAGTGTGTTGAATAGAGAAACTTCCGTCAGCATCTACAAATCCTGCTAATCAGCTATCTTTATCTAAATTACCTTTTTTTAAAGCAAGCTTTGCTATATTAGAACTATGATTTTTATTTATTCAATCTATTAAAATATGTAATTGAATAATTTTTGGTGTTCTTAATTCGCCATTAATACACTCAATTATTTTCTTAAGTCCTTTTACAGGAGAAACTACTAAAACACAAGCATTATCTCTAGGTTTATATCTTATAAACCCATAACCTATTAACTCAAGCAACTTTTTAGCTAACTTTTCATTTTTTAAACCAAAAGTTATACAGAATCTTGGATTAGTTTTCTTTTTTATATTCTCTTTGGGAAATCAAATATGGCCATCTCCTTCAAATAAACCAGCTAAATAAGAACCAAATAAAGTTTTATCGTTTTTGTTATTTATCATTTTCATTTTATTTATTTTCATTCTCATTTTATCTATTTTCTTGTATTAAAAGGATCTTTTTTCGCCAATTCTTCAGAAATAGTACTCACTATTCTAGTTCTATCACTCTTAATTTGCTCAGAGCTAGTTCAGAAATCTTTAGCAACAACTTTTTTATCTTCTTCAGATAAAAATCCACTTCTTAGTAAAGCCTCTAAAGACTTTCTATCTTCTTCCAAAAGTTTTGCTTCCTTATCTAATTGTAACAATTCTTTATATGCTTCTTTACGTTTCATATAAATATCACCTACTGTTTCATTACCTATCATTTTATTTAGCATACTACCTAAAAAAGGCATAAAGACAGCATCACGTCCACTGTTTTCTAATATTTGATCAGTAACAGCTCCTAAACTTAATCCTAAACCAAGGTGTGGTAATTGATCACAACTTCCTTTAATACATCATAAAGTTTTAGCTGCTATTGTACCTAGTTTATCTAAAGGTGAATTTCTTACATCTAATTTGTCACTTTTAATTATTTTATACATATATGTTATTCTATAATACGATATAACTGTATGATAAATAAAGAAAGCTAAAGTTAAAAGTAAGAAGATATAAAGAAAAAAGCTTGGAAAAAGGAGACTTTTCTTGGTTAAAACTAATACAGTACTAATACCACCCAACACTCTGAGAATTCTTATTAAAGGATGAGCTTGAAATTTTATTATTTTATCCGGTAAATTAGGTGTAGTTCATCCTACTTTAAGACCTAACCAAATTCTTTGTAATATTGTTCTTTTACCCTGATTAATTTTATTTGGTTTATCATTTTTACGGGTTGTTGAATAATATCTTCTTCCAGTATATTTGATCTTTGAATTATATGTATATTTTCTAACAGGAAGGGCCCTTTGTTTTGCCATATCAGGCCCTCCTACTACTAATGGAAGTAAGAAATTACCGAAACCTCCTATTAATGCTGGCATGCATTTTCATTAACTTTTATTAATGTTTGGACTATATCTTTACCTTTAAATATATGTATAATATTTACTAAGGTATTTCACGTGTAGTCTCTGAGGATCCTACTAAATAAAAGTGTTTAATGCTATAGTAAGCCCTTTTATTTTTGGTTTCCGGCTGATTGCCTAATCTTTTGAAATGTAACTGTATTCTGCCACTTTTATTTAAAATAAAGTCTGCAATACTAGTTTCAAAAGCTCTAAAGGGATTCCAGCATACAGTGAAAAGAAAGTAAAATATTTCTATCTTACCCGGCCATGCCTTTTTAAAATGTTAAATATATTTAATTTTGGTAAGTAAATTTTCATTTACCTCGATAATAACCTGATTTTTTTCCTGTTAGATAATCTCTTATAACCTGACGGTCACCTTTTAGGTGTTTAGCTAAACTATTTAATGAAGAAAAGACTAAATTTTTTCTTGAATCGTCTTTAAATTCCGCTAAAATAGCTTTAGCTGCAGGATGTTTAACATTATAAACATCTCGTTTATCATTAACTAAATTTTTAATTTCATCTAATGTAAGTATATTAGTAGATTCCTCTATTAAATCTAAAGAAAAAAATAAAGTATCTAAATACAGTGTACCTAAATTTAGGCAATCGTTTAGTGTGTTATGATGAATATTTATTGAATCAAACATATATTGTTTTGATTCAAATACATACAACAAAGAAAAATCATCAGCCTTATAGATATACACAGGAATACCTCTTTGTTTACGAAGTTTTGCTCGTATTTCTTGAGCCATAGATTCGTGATACCCAGAACTACTAGCTAATAGATCTACATTAAGATTTGGCTTTAGATTATCAATAAAATGTTGTTCTAATTCTACTACTTGTTCTAAATTAGAATTTTCATCCATAATATATATAGTTAACTTCATATCATTAAAACCATGCTTATTTAAATAACGTAGAACTCTACGTGCTTTGGTCTTAAGTATAGAAGGCATAAAATAAGAACTTATACGATTATATAAATTAATAGAATGACCCACATACTTATGTTTATTATCTAAACTTTCCCATATATAAACACCTTTTTGTTTTTTAGTTACTTTAAGTATAATATCTCTATTATTAAAAGGGTTATCTACTAAAATCTTAACATACTTATGTTTAGGTTTTTTGTAATTATCATTATTGTTAATATCACTACCTATTTTTACAAGATTGTTATTATCGTAACCTATTTTTACAACATTATTATCATTTATCATGTACCTAAGTAGTGATGGTTGTAATTTCATATTTAACATATTAAAGCCTTTTTCGACCATAAAGAAAATCATTATTATAGCATGAGCTGTTATTATGCTATTATATAATTGATTATCGGCTATATATTGAACACCAGGTCCTGATAACTCTAATCTGATCAATACAGAAAAGGCTGTACCTATTAACCCTGAAAATAGCGCAAATATTAAATACAATGTTCCAATATCTTTAGCATTTGAAGATAAAAATCATCTTTCCATTCACATAGATATTGCAGATGTACTTATATTTTGTGCTTCTTTATATTCATTTTGTAAATATTCTGAATAACCATTATATTCATTTTTGAAATTTTTCGAGGCAAATATATTATCTATATACATAAAGAACTATAAAGAAGTTACGTTAAAAAAAAAACCTTTTTTTACGCAAACATATATATGTATTATTTACATAATTCATGTTATAGTATTTAATTATGTTATAATATTTAATTGTGTTATAATATTTAATTATGTTATAATATTTAATTATATTATAATATTTAATTGTGTTATAATTTTTTTTTATATTAATTTATTAATAAAAATATATATATATAAATATATTTTTATATGTTTGTAAAATGTTTATTATGCATTTCTATTATATAAAGATATTATATAATAGAATTATATAATTCTATTATACTAATTTTTTACGGCTAACCGAATTCGAATCGATACACTTCGCTTGGAAGGCGAAAGGTCTACCAGTTAACCTACAGCCGTTTAGAATGCATACTTATAATAATATTGTATTAATACAATACACTATAAATTATTATATTTTGTTGTAAAATTAAATAAGTTTATAATTATAAACACTAATAAGTTTATAACTGGTGTTTATAATTATATGTGTTTAATTTTATGTTATATTTTTATGTTTTTATACTTTTATGTTATCGAACGGTTGTGAAGTAATACATTTCATAACCATTCTATTTGATAATAGCGGTCTCGGTTAAATGAGCATATTAATCTCGCCGTATTAAAGGAAAAATGTCCTTTTTTATACAGGTAGCGATATATGTGGAATAAATAATTTAGCAATTTTATATTCTTTAGACTCTCACTTAACATCAATAAGTTATTGTCTATCATTTCTATATTTCACAATTATTATTAAACCTTTTTAATTTTTTATTCTTTTATTACAGAGAATATCCGATTCGAACGGATGTGATTTTTCAATCAAATAAGTTTCAAGCTTATCACTTTAAACCACTCAGTCAATTCTCTTTTTTTTTTACCTAGTTTATACATCATAGATATATGCATAAAAGGTTATACAATAGAACGCAATTTAGGCTTATATATTTTATAGACATATATTATGAGAAAACTATAATAACGTATAGTACAATGTATATCATATTTAATAATAAGAATATTAATTAACATAACAACATAATTTATAGAATAGGAATCAGTACCATCTCCAATAATTCAATGAGCTAATGCAATATAAGTAAGTTCGTTATACACAGAAAATTTTATAATTTTAGTTTTATTTATATAAAATAAACTATATAATTCTGTTATACAAAGCATAGATCTAGTGTGTATTTCCAAACCAAATATTGATTTACCATATCTATGTCTTTCTCTAAACACAGGTTACCTAGTACAATAATGAGATAAAATATTATATACAAAATAAACATAATATAAGTGAGATAGAGTTAAACTTAAATAACCATTTTTGCTTCTAGCGCTATAAGATATATAACCATCAGATAACAATAAGCCTGCCATAATACTCCTTATATTCTTAGGTTGTTTAATTATATTTAATTCATATTGGGTTAATCTTATACCAAAAGTAGAATACTCTTATATTATCAGTATTATAAACTAACCAATAAATATAAAAACTAATTACTCTGAATTTGGTATATTTATTATCCTAATAAGAACTACCTGGATTATTAGAAGATCCATCTGTTTTAAAATATTAACTAAATTAAAAACTTTGCCTATACCATTTCTAATTTTATGATTTACTGAATAACTTCTATTAGAAGTATGCAAAAACCCTGAATGATCAATATATTCATTTTTTAAATTATTTGATTTAAATACCTTTTTATTAAGACGCATAAGGAACTGTAAAGAAGTTACGTTAATAAAAAAAAAACAAATTTTTAACGTAAATATGTTAAATATAATATTTAATTATTATATATGTTAAAAAATATATATTTTTATAAATTTATAAAATACTTATTATACATTACTATTAATTATTATAATAATGATAATAATATTATATTAAATTATAATTTTTATGATCCTCAATAATAAATAGATATAAATAAAAATAATCAAACAACATCAACAAAGTGTCAGTAAAGTATACCAGATTCTAAACCTAAATGGTGATTATCTGTTAAATGGTAAGCTAATAAACGCCAAAAACCTACTGCTAAAAATGCTGTACCTATCATTACATGTAGACCATGAAAACCAGTACCAAAATAAAAACAAGATCCAAATGCTCCATCTGTTATTGTAAAAGATGAAACTGAATATTCTATTCCTTGGAAACCTGTAAATATAATAGCTAAAACAATAGTGAAAATTAAACCGTATAACGCTCCTCTTCTATTACCTTGTATTAGAGAATGATGAGCATATGTTACTGTTACACCCGATGATAATAAAATTACTGTATTAAGTAAAGGTAATTCAAATGGATTGATCGCCTCTATACCCATAGGTGGTCACATTGCTCCTAATTCAACAGTAGGAGAAAGAGCACTATGAAAGAAAGTTCAAAAAATTGCTACAAAAAATAAAGCTTCTGACACTATAAATAGGGCCACACCCATGTTAAGTCCTCTTTGAACAGCTAAAGTATGATTACCTATATATGTACCTTCAGATATAATATCACGAAATCAAAATGACATAGATAATACCAAGGTAAAGAAAGCTAATGTAAGAAAATATTCTGAATTATTAAATCCATGAAAAGATAAAACACCTGAAGTAGTAAGAGTTAATAAACTAATACTAGTGTACAGTGGTCAAGGAGAAGGAGAAACTAAATGAAAAGGATGAGCTTGAAAATTACTTCTGTGTATATTTAACAAAGATTATATTTATATAAGGGTTTCAATAATTACTAAAATATATATAGTAATAATACGTTAAGCCAGAAGAGAAAATCGAATTCTCATTCTTAATGCATGAAATTAACGTTCTAACCAATTGAACTATCCTGGCTTGCTTAAATATATATATTAATTCATTAAATAGGGAGGATACCCTGAATTGAACAGGGAACTTACTGTGCCACATACAGTTGTTCTACCTATTGAACTATATCCACCTTTAACTATTTTTATAAAATATTTATGTTGAGGTGATTCGAACACCTATAAATAAATACCAAAAATTTATGACTTACCGGTTAGTCTACAACATATTTATAGTTATATTTAACTATAGTATTACATACTAAAATATATATGATAATATGGGTAGTAAGACTTGAACTTACATGAGATAATTTCATCCCGTCCTAAGCGGGACCTGTCTACCAATTTCAGCATACCCATTAATATAATATTATATAAAACTTTATAAAATAAAACTTTATAAAACCATATAAAACTTTTTTTATCGTTTTTATATTTTCATTTTTCATTGTTTTTATGTTTTGTCTTTTATTTTTAAATTTTACTTGTTATAATTTATATAACATTATATTTTGCCCAAAATAAGATTTGAACTTATAACCTAAACATCTTCAGAGTTCCGCTCTACCAGGTTGAGCTTCTTGGGCTTTTTTTATTTTTAATACTTTATATTCATATATCATATTGTATTAATTAATATTATATTAATATGTAGTAAAGATTAAAATATAAACTATAAATAAAAATTTTAAATAAATAAAAACGCGTACAAGATTTGAACTTGTAAAAATATGTCCGTAGCATAACACTATACCAATTTAGTTAACGCGTTATGATTGTACTACAATATATTACAGTATATTACATTTTAATAAACGAAAATTAGTTATATATATAAGTTTTAGATAGACAATAAGTTTTAGATAAAATTATTGCTGTATTATTAAAAAATTATCTATATTAGTTAATAACTTTTATTATTTTTTAAATTAGCATTTATATATATTATATATCTATGGAGATATTAGGACTCGATCCTAAAATAGCGATATGCAAAATCGCAGTTTTACCAATTAAACTATATCCCCTTAAGCTCATGTGCAAACAACATAAACCCTTTTGTAAGTAAATTAATAACCCAATCGGGGATCGAACCCGAGTATATAACGGTGAAAATGTTATGTCTTAACCACTTGACTATTGGGTCTATTATTAGTTTATATTTAAAGTTATTTGTTATAAATATTAAAAACTATATATAATGTTTATCCGAGGAACGACTTGAACGTTCACGATATAATATCAGCAAAGCTTAAATTTGCCCTGTCTACCTATTCCAGCACTCGGATTTAAAATAAATACATATTTACAGAAATTAAATTTTATCTATAAACTATATTAAATTTTACATATAAACTATATTAAATATATACAAGAATTACATTTTATAAATAAATATATATAACAATTAAAAATTTAATTAATATAAGTATTATAATAAATAAGGCCAGAATGATTCGAACACTCATCTGAGCTATCATGAGCAGCTTGCTTTACCTATTAAGCTATAGCCTTAACATAATAATATTTATGCGGACAGAGGATTTGCACCCCTATTGACTGGGCATGAGCCAGTTATGTTACTATTACATTAATCCGCATTAATGTACAAACAATTTAATAAGCCCAGTACGAGATTTGCACTCATATCTTCCGATTACAAAACGGGTGCATTACTATTATGCAAACCAGGCTATATATCTATTATAAAAGTATTTTTTATTGCGATAAGTATGTTATTTAGTTAGTAATTAAATTAGTACTTTATACCTAAAAACGTCAAAGTCATTTCAGCTAAAGCCTATTAATCTTCGTAGTGTTATACTACGTATCTTTAAGAGTATCTTAAGGTAAGCTTCGTGCCTATATGCATTCAGCACTTATCTTTAACTAACATAGCTTTCCTGCCATGCCTATACTATAAATATACACTTGAGTAAACTAAAAGTAATATCCTACAAAAACAAATTGATATAAGAAATTAATATCTCTTAATCTCATCATTAATTTTTCATTCGTTAATATTAAGCATATAAACAACAGGTAAACCAGAGGTTACCATACCCAACTCCTTTCGTACGAAGGGGCTATCCTTATTTTACTCTAATTTTCTCTAGAAGATAGAAACCATACTGTCTCACGACGTATTTAACCCAGCTCGTGTAGCTCTTTAATCGACGAACAGTCGCACCCTTCATAATTTCTGCATTCATGTGGATGAGCTAAGCCGACATCGAGGTGCCAAACTGCGCACTCAATTTGTACTCTCTGGCGCAATTAGCCTGTTCAAAAACGTTATAATAAAAAGTTTAACCCTTTATTCCACCCTTTACAGAATGGTTCAGACTATTTCTTCATCTTTAAACTATATCTAATTAATGCAATGTGAAAAATTTAAAATTTAATATTTTAATATGATTTTTAATATTATTATATTAATATAATTTAGTAATATAATTTTATATTTAACATCATATATTATGTATTAATAACTACTTACTCAACCTTTTAATCCAAAAGCTCCATTACGTGTTTTAGAATGTACTATTGTAGATTGCAGATTAGATTTAACATGACCTCTTATCATAACTGATGATAATTTATTATATGAAGAATGTATATTTTTTAAACTACCTTTATATCTATATTTAAATATAGATCTTGAAGCAGTTAAACGTCTTGTTAATCTACCTGATACTTCAAATCTTACACCACTAACTACTTTTTGTTTTATAAAGTTAAGGAAGTTATTTTTATTAATACTATTTATATTTTTATCACTTGTTAAAAGTAAATGTATATATGGTGATTTTACCTTTAATAAAGCCTTTCTTAATACCCTTAATAGTTTATTTTTTCTATTTCTTAACTTAAAACTTATAGCAGATGAAAATATATCACTGTTTAAATGTATAGATTTTAATTCAATTATTTTTAATTCTATTTTTTTATTGTAGATTCGACTTATTAAACTAATCAATCCTAAGCCTTTTCAACTCAAAAATAAATTTGTAAATTTACATTTGTTAAAATTTAACAATTTTGCATAATAGAAAAATTTTTCCTCTAATAAAAATAATTTTTTTATAAACATAAGATTACGCATTTTACGTAATACAAGATATGTATTATTTATGTTTAATAATATTCAAACCAATAGATTATTTCTTTTTTTTAAATTTATTCCTCATTTGTGAGAAGTAAATCTTTTTTTTAATATATATGATAATATGTTTTTTATTTTTTTTATAAGTTTAAACTTACGTTTGTATAAGTATATTTGAATTACTTTTCTTTTTATATTTATAAATGTACGTTCGAAATGTTTATCTTTTATGTTTTTTAATTTATATTTAATAAAGTTTATCTGTTTCACATTTTTTAATTCATCAAGTTTAAACAATTTTAACATATTTTGTATGTTTCTTAATTCATGTTTAAAATATATATTAAATCTATTATAATATGTATTAGATACAAAAAATTTTACCATACTTTTAATATGATTTTTAAAACTACGAATGTTTTCTTTTTGTTTTTTTGCATATATATTTTTAGCTATAGATCTTATTTTACGGTTGAAAATATATTTTTGTTTATTATACGCATATAGTGTAATAATAACTTTAGCATTAGTATGTTTCATTTCAGCTCTACTAATATATATCCTATTAGCAGAAAAACGATTGTTTCTAACACGTCTACGTTTAAATAGAGTTTTTAGTTTACTTGTAAGGATATTAATGTAACTTTTAAATAGATTATTTACTATTTTATCTGCATTAACTAATGATTTAATATATGATTTGTTAAAAGCATAGATACTATTAGATCATTCTTTATTTGAAGAGGGATAATATTGAATAGAATTTTTTTTTAAATTTTCTCTATTAATTTTTTCCTGATATCCTATTTTATCATCCCTATTTTGAGTAAAATTAATAATTTTATTATCGACAATTAAATTAGATTTTTTGTTTAATAAATTTAACATATGAATTATAAAATAATATTAGTTATATAATGTTATATTATATAAGGTATATGATAAGTACATAAATTATTATATAATTTGATTAAAAATATTTTTTAATCTTTTTAAAAATAAATTATATATTGTATATTAGATATAGTTTTAACTAAAGATGCAGGGATTATATAAAGGATTATTGTTAGTCACTCACCTTTTAGTCGTTGAACGCACTTATTACTTGTTTTAATGTATTAATACATTAAAATGCTAAAATAAGTTTCGCTTCAAGTTTACTTATTTAGCGTAAAATTTACAAACATAAATAAGTTATTCTTGAAATTTACCCTGTTATATTACCAATGGTCTTAAAAAAAAAGACATTGGAGGACTAACAGTTAATCCCCAGCGTAGCTTTTTCAATAATACAAGACCTTTCCTTACTGCGTCTTGCGATCTTTATGCCCTGCTTACGCAACTGATAGACGTGTATGTCAAACAGTAAAGCAAGATTAAGCCATTAAACTTTGAAAGTATATATAAAAATCCTTCTATTAGCTTTTTAAAGCATTAAAGCTATATAAACTTACTAATAAAAGAACTAAAAGTATTATACATTTTTTTAATATATTAATACCTTGTATACATCTATTTTCCATATAGTTAAAATCTTACTTATTTTAAATGTTATAGTTCTAACCTAATAGAAATGTAACTGAATAAATTATAGATACTTAAAAAAATATTTTTAAGTAAATATAACCAATAACAAAATAAAATAATAAAATATAAAGCAATCTTTTTTTTTAAGAAAGCTATTATAAATTAATTGCATATTGCACCTTTACAAAATTAAATTTGGATACACCCAGGTACTCTTTATGGGATCTGTGCCCCGCATAAACCGTCCGCTAGCCACTGTTTCCTGAGCAACCAATTACTTAATTTTACATATATTATTCTATATATGAGTTATATTTCATATATTACTGTTAATTTTTCATTGGTATAACCTCCTTATTTTCGGATTAGTATAGTAGACTTTAGTTTAACAAGAAGTTTTTGATAAACCTATTCTACCGATATGACAAACTAAGCAAAGGTGTTTCAATTTTGTCTAGTCAACTACCTTATACACTACAACTTGTTAAATCATACCCTGTAACTAGTAACAGTAAAGCTGCATGGGGTCT
>Ga0137418_10005259_pt1 | contig 11853 bp, 10 predicted proteins | sample CZODoug3_1_2_16f_FD_122242 | JGI IMG/M metagenome (GOLD analysis project Ga0137418, IMG submission 122242) | Vadose zone soil fungal communities from Angelo Coast Range Reserve, California, USA - CZODoug3_1_2_16fungal (Hybrid Assembly) | ecosystem: Environmental > Terrestrial > Soil > Vadose... | reverse complement strand
CGCTGGAAACCCTGCCGCCCATTGTCATCCTGCGCCTGCGCAATATGACCGCCATCGACGCCACCGGCCTTGGCGCTATCGAAAATCTTGCCGACCAGCTTCACGAATCCGGCCGCTCCCTTCTGCTCTGCGGCGCACGCGAGCAACCCGCGCGGCTCATGCAGCAAGCCGACTTCGAGCGCCACGTTGGCGCCGAAAATATCTGCCCCAGCATCGCCGAAGCCCTCGAACGCGCCGCCGAGGTCTACCACCAGCGTCACGCCACCCGCGGCGCGGAATCCCGCAAAGTAGACCTCGTCGTCAAGACTTAGCCGGGCTGGTACTCCTGTGCTTTGTTTCACACGAAACCTACCTCGCGTTCTCCCTCCTGTAACACCGTCAGCCTAGTCTCTCGCCCTGGACGCGCTTCCAATCTTTCAAATCGTAAGGAGAAACCTGTGATTAAACGCATTTCGGCTATCGCCATGGGCGTTGCCTTGCTCGGTGGAACATTCGTCCTCCGCGCAGCCGCCGACGAACTCGGCAAGGGCCGCGAAATCAAACACGTGCTTCTCATCAGCGTGGACGGCTTGCACGCTCTTGACGTCGCAAATTACGTCGCGAGCCACCCTAACTCCGCCCTCGCCGAACTGGCCGAGCATGGCGTCACCTATTCCAACGCACGCACTCCGGCTCTCTCGGACTCCTTCCCCGGTCTACTGGCTCTGGTTACCGGCGGATCGCCTCTAAGCCACGGCCTGTTTTACGACGTCAGCTACGACCGCACCATTTTCGATCCCAGTAACAAGACATGTTCAGGTCCGGCCGGCAACATGATGGTTTTCGACGAGAGCATCGATGTCTACGATGCAAGTAACGTCTCGCAAAATCGAATTAACCCAGACAGTCTGCCGCGTTACATCAACGCGCAGGGCCAGTGCGCCCCGCTCTTTCCCCACAACGCCATGCGGACCAATACCATCTTCGAAGTGGTCAAGGCCTCCGGCGGCCGTACGGCCTGGGCTGACAAGCACCCTGCTTACGACCTGGTGAACGGTCCCTCCGGCAAAGGTGTGGACGATCTTTATACGCCCGAAATCACAAACGTCAACGGCTTCGATGCCACCGCAAGCGTCGTCTGCACGGTCGAGAACGATCAAAAGAAAGTCAAAGCTATCCTCAACGAGATCCGCGGCTTGACCCACGATGGCAAGCCCGGAGCTGGTGTCCCCGCTGTCTTCGGTATGAACTTCCAAGCGGTCAGCGTCGGGCAGAAGCTCGCGAGCGACAACAAGGACGGCAGCTGCGCTGACGACACCGGGTCACTGAAAATGAAACCCGGCGGTTACAAGGATGGCACTGGCACCCCAACCGACGTTCTTGCCTATGGGCTCGACAAAACCGACGAAGCTCTCGGCAGCATGATTAAAGCGCTTAAAGAACAGCGCCTCTATGAGTCAACCTTATTCATTGTCTCCGCCAAGCACGGCCAGTCGCCGATCAACCCATTGAAGACCAACAAGCCGGGCCATTTTGCGGACCTGGTTTTCGGGCTCGACAACAATAATCCGGTCGGAATCATCATCAACGACGCCGGCAACAATTGCTCTACAGGCCCCTGCGGGTTCGTCCAAGACGACGATATCGCGCTGATCTGGCTGCCCGACCAAAGCAAGACCGCGGACGTTGCGGCTTACCTCAACGCCAATGCCAACGCGCTTTCTATTGATGAAGTCATGGCGGGCGACGAATTAAAGCTCAAATTCAATAGCCCCGCGAAGGACAGCCGCACACCCGACATTCTCGTGCAGCCCGTTTACGGTACGATTTACACAACCTCGGCGAAAAAGAACGCCGAGCACGGCGGTTTCAGCTTCGGTGACACCAACGTCGGTCTCATCGTCTCCAACCCGGATCTGCGCGCCCGCACCGTCAAGACGCCTGTGGCCACCTCACAAGTAGCCCCCACGATCCTCAAGGCGCTCGGACTCGACCCTGACCAACTCAATTCCGTACGGAAGGAAGGCACAGAGATCCTTCCGCTTCTCTTCCGAGACCGCGAGGAAGACAACAATTAGCCGGCATCTCGCTACAAATCAAACCAAGAAGGGCGCCTGCTGATCTGCCAAGCGCCCTTCTTTTTCTCCGCGATCTCTGTGCTCCGACCTCAGTGCCCTCTGTGTTAAATCTTTTTCTTCTCTTTATCTCGGCAGCCTGACGCTGTCCAGCACCGCCGTAAACGTCTTCTCATACTGCGGATACGATACCTGCGGCGCCACGCACAAAAACGAAAGCAATCCCTGCGGCTGCAGCACCGTGATCAGCCAGTCGGTTTCCAGTCCGCCGGCCGGCGAATCGTTGCTGAAATATGTCGAAAGTCCACTCTGCCCGTTGAGCTGCACTCGCCCCGGCTCCCGCGTTACCTTCAGGCCCGGATTGGTCTTCGCCAATTCTTGAATCAGCGCCTGCGTCGCGTTGTCCAGCGCATGCTCACTTACATCCGTTTGCGCCTGGTTCACGCTCACAATCATTCCGTACGCGAGACTACCGCTCTGCGAGATCCCGCCGTCCGGCGCAAACGTCACGCTTCCTTTGTCCTCATACTTCTTCCAGTTTTCTGGAACCTTTAGCGCGTAGCCGCTTCCCTGGTAATCCGCAAAGTTGCCCGACGGCCTCACCGGATCGGCGCTTGCTGCCAAAGCAGGCGGCATCTTTACCACCGGGAGCGACATTACTTCGCGCTTGGCCGCCTCGAACTCGGCGGAGTCTCTCTTCGCATTTGCCGGCACGCCCCCCAGCTTGTCGATCTCTTCATTCACGCGCTCCACTCGGTTCCCCGGATTCGGGTGGTCCGACAAAAACTGCGGCGGATTCTTCCCTTGCGCCTCCGACTCCAGCTTTTCGAAAAACTGCGCCATCGCCCGCGGGTCGTATCCTGTGTCATACAAAGCCTGCGTTCCCAGCACATCGGCCTGTGTCTCATCGGACCGCGAATAGTGCAGGAGCACGCCGCCCGCTCCCAGCGCCACGCCTTGCGTCAGCAGCGCCCCGCCCGTGCTTCCGCCGAAGATGCCCCCGAAAATTTCCGCTGCGCCCTGCATAATCTGTGCTTTCGACGCTTGCGCCGTCCCGTGCCGCAGCGCCACGTGCGACAATTCGTGCGCCATCACCGCGGCAAGCTGCGCCTCATTGTCCGATACCTCCATCGCTCCACGGTTGACGAACACATATCCGCCGGGCAGCGCGAACGCGTTGATCTCCTTGCTGTTCACGCAATGAAATTCCCAGGGATACTGCACGCCGCGCGTCGGCAGCTTAGCCACCAGCCTGAGCCCCAGCTTCGTGAGATACGCATCCACTTTGGGGGCGTTGCACAGCGGCAGGCGCTTCTCCAGGATCTCCGCGTTTTGTTTCCCGACTTGCAAATCCATTTCCGGAGAATACATGTTCCAGGGCGGTTTCAGCTTGCTGCGTTGCCCCCATGATCCCGGCGCACAGGTGAGCGCCAGCAAACATGCCAGCAGCCCCCGCAGTCTCCCACTCCATCTCGATTTTCCTGGTTGTACCCAGGCCCTCATCGTTGCTCCCCGGAGTCGTAGGCTAGGATGATGAATCGATGCTTCGGGATTACTTTACACCGCAGGGAAGGCAAAAGAAAAAAGCCCGAGTGAGCATGCACTCGGGCCTTTAGTCGCTGCTAAAACTATTCAGGCGCACGGCGGCTTTCCGCCACTGGGGCTCTCCAGCCTAGCGAGCTACTCTCGGCATCGGCTCCCCAGCGGTTGTCGAGGCAGGGGCATCCACGGACTTGCCATTATGCGCCTTCGCCACTCGCGGCGGCACAGCAGGCTCCAGCCGGCGTGCGGGCATGGCGAGGTTTTCGCCTTCGCGAACAAAGGTCAACTGGTCCTGCTCGCGGTCCCAATCGATGCAAACCAGGTCGCCGAGATGTATCTGTTCTGTAGCCAACAGATTCGCGAGCGGATACACAACGTGCCGCTCGATGGCCCGCTTCAAGTGCCGCGCGCCATACCTTTGGTCGGTGCCTTCCTGTAGCAAGAACTCTTTCCCTGGCCCGGTTACTCGGAACAAGAACTGCCCCTTGGCCGTTTCCAGAACGCGCTGCTGCACTTGCCCCAATTCGATATCCAGAACCTCTTGCAACTGTTCCTTCCTAAGCGGATGAAAGCAAACGACTTTATCCAACCGGTTCATGAATTCCGGTGAAAACTTGCGCCGCGCCGCTTCCACCGCCGTCCGCTCCACTTTTTGGTCTAGTCCGGTGGCTGGTATATCCTTCGGTTGCACAAATCCCATGCCGCCGTTCATCAGTTCCGTGATTTCCCCGCCGCCCAGGTTCGAGGTGAGGTAAATGACCGTCTGCGACAAATCCACCCGGCGATTGTCACCCAAGGTCAGAGTCGCCTTATCCAGCATTCCTAGCAGCAGTTGCCACAGCGCGTCCGACGCCTTCTCAATTTCGTCAAACAGCAAAAACGACAGCTTAAGCTTCTCGGTGTGGCTCTTGGCCAGCTCTTCTTGCGTAATCAGCGGATGGGTTTCGCGATGGCCTAGGTACCCTGGCGGCGAGCCGATCAGCTTCGCAATCTCATGAGAATGCTGGAATTCCGCGCAATCGACTTTGATCACCGTGCGCGCATCCCCGAATAGAATCTCCGCCGCCGCTTCCACAATGCGCGTCTTGCCGGACCCCGTTGGTCCCAAAAAAAGCAAATTCCCTACCGGCCGCCCCGGCGAGTTCAAACCGGCACAGAAGACCTGGTACAAGTCGACCAGCGCCTGCACACCCTCTTCTTGCCCGACAATTTTCGCCCGCAGCGCGCCCTGAAAGTCCCGGGTATCGCTGCTCCGGATGGTGGGATCCAGTTGGTGTCGGACAGCAGCTTTCATATCACGTATCCTTGGTGCGTCCAGCCCCCGAAACGCAAGCACATCTCAGGAAGTCGCACACAGAGACCGTTGCATGGGATGGGCCACTTTCCACTCCCTCCCATTTGTGCGAAAAGCGTGCAAATTCATAGACATACCAATTTCAGGATTCTGAAAACCGTCTCATGCCCTGAGACGCTGTTTCATTGCCGTAAAAAGTGAGAGAGCTGAAACAGTTTGTGTCAGTTGCCGGACGACAAAAAGGGGCGACCGAGTGTTTACTCTGCCCGCCCCTAAAATCATTCTAAGTGTAAATTTTTCAGTGTTCTAGCTTCTTGCGCGCTTGCGGAGCCGCCCCTGGGCCTGCCGCCGCCGGTGCTACCCGCGGCTTCTTTCCTTCCGAAACGGCCTCGGCGGGCACGTCGGCCTTGCGGCCGTCTTTCGCTTCGGCTCCAGCGGCAACTTCTTCGTTGTCCGGTGGCTGGTTCTGCACCAGCGCACCCTCACCCTCGCGCACAAAGGTAAGCTGCGAATGTTCCTTGTCCCAGTCGATGCAAACCAGATCGCCCAGATGCACTTGCTCCGTCGCCAGCAAGTTGGCCAGCGGATAAACCACATGGCGCTCAATCGCTCGCTTCAGGTGCCTCGCGCCGTAGCGCTGATCCGTGCCTTCTTTTAGCAAGAAATCGCGGCCGGGCGAGGTCACGCGGAACAAGAACTGCCCCTTGGCGGTTTCAAGAACGCGCTGCTGCACCTGCCCGAGCTCGATGTCCAACACATCTTCCAGTTGTTCGCGTCGCAGCGGATGAAATACCACCACTTTGTCTAGCCGGTTCATGAACTCTGGTGAAAACTTGCGCCGCGCCGCTTCCACCGCGGTGCGCTCCACCTTCTGGTCGAGCCCAGCCTCCGGCATGTCGATGGGCTGCACAAAGCCCATTCCCCCGTGCATCAGTTCCGTGATTTCCCCGCCCCCCAGGTTGGAGGTAAGAAAAATCACGGTTTGCGACAGGTCTACGCGCCGATTGTCGCCCAGCGTCAATGTCGCTTTGTCTAAAATTCCAAGCAGCAGTTGCCACAGCGCGTCGGAGGCCTTCTCAATCTCGTCGAACAGCAAAAACGACAGTTTCAGCTTCTCCGTATGGCTCTTGGCCAGCTCTTCCTGCGTAATCAGCGGATGCGTCTCACGATGCCCCAAATACCCAGGCGGCGAACCAATCAGCTTTGCGATTTCGTGGGAATGCTGGAATTCCGCGCAATCTACCTTGATCACCGATCGTGCGTCTCCAAACAGAATCTCCGCCGCCGCTTCCACAATGCGCGTTTTGCCGGAGCCTGTGGGTCCCAAGAACAGCAGATTCCCCACCGGCCGGCCCGGTGAGTTCAAGCCTGCGCAAAATACCTGATAGAGGTCGACCAGCGATTGCACGCCTTCGTCCTGTCCGACGATTTTTGCGCGCAGCGCCGTCTGAAATTCCAGCGTATCCGTGCTGCGCTGGCTCGGATCAAGTGGCAGTATGTGCTCTCCCATGACCGCCTCCTTAGCGCCTGCGCAAATGCGCAGCCGCTACACCAAATCGACTCCGTCCCTGGTCAAACTGGGCCAGCTTGACCTGCAGTGTGGACTGCAGGAGCCGCAACTGTACCAGCAACTCCCGCGCCACTAGGGGCGATTCAGAAATTCGGAGGATCGGCGGAAACAAGTCCGCAAGGTCCATGTTCAACGTTCGCAAAGCCGCCACCAATTTCTGGACCGCCGGCGAATTTGGATTCGCCAGGTCCAGGTGACTGTTGATTTGTTCGCGCAGAGCCCGCCAGTTGAGCTCCACGAACGGGTGTTTCTTAGCGACTTCGCGCACCACGCGTTCCGTGATTCGCGCCCGGTCGCCTAGTCGCGCCAAGTGCAGTTGCCGCACTTTGCCGCCGCGGCGCACGTTGTGCACCAGGTAAAAGGCGTTTCCTTTGCGGCGAACGAAAGCCATGACACTCACCCCGCGACTTCCAAAGCGCCTGTAGTGTACTGTACTTCCACTACAACCTTCAACACCCGTTTCATACAAATGCGCAAAATTGCATCCAAAACGTTACTCCTGTGTTTCGGTCATCCGTATCGGCGCTTGCGTTTACGGCCCACGCGTTCGCAACGTAATTAGAAGATACGCGACCGATTTCAATTTCCTTCATCACTTTTCTTGCTCCGCTCCATTTGTTTTGCGCATCCATCTGCTCCACCATGTCGCCTACACTTACTTAGATGCGCCGCCGCGCAATATGCTTCCTTTACTCCATCGCGCGCTTCGCTATGCCCTGTCACTTTTTTGTCATTCACGGTTTCTTCCGTGTTTGACGCTCAAACTATCAAACCCGGTGGCCGCTGCTTTGTCGTTGCTGTGGAGCAATGCCAGCGGAATTTAGTAGGATGCCGCTGGCAGTTCAAATCGGGTGGGGTCACAAAATGTCCTGGGATCCGGTGTATCGGCTTGTGAAACAAATTCCGCGCGGCAGGGTTTTATCGTATGGGGCGTTAGCCAAAGCCCTGCGCCTGCGCGGCGGCGCACGCAGCGCCGGGCGCGCCATGGCCGCCACTCCCTCCGGAAAAGGCATTCCTTGGCATCGCGTGGTCGGCGAGCGCGGCAAAATCCTCATCCGCGAGCCTTACGCCTCTCTCCAAAAAAAACTCCTCGAATCCGAAGGCGTTAGAGTCACCGAATCTCGCGTCGACTTAAATCATCTTTGGGCCCCGTCGGGAAAGTCTCCTCAAGCCAAGAAGCCATCTCGCTCCCGCCGAAATCACGCAAAGGCCAAGCGCTCATGAACGGATTGTGGAGTGCGGCGGTCTTGTTTACCATGAGCTTCCAAGGGCCGCCGCTTTTCAGGTCGAGGCCTTCCAGCAATGCATCCGCGAGAGGTAGGAACTGTGAATCTACGGTATCCTATCCGCTTGCCGGTCATGCCCGAACCCATTCTGCAGGTAGATAATCTGGTCAAGCACTACGGCGACGTCCAAGCCGTGCGCGGCGTGAGCTTCAGCGTCGACGAGGGCGAAGTCTTCGGCCTGCTCGGCCCCAACGGCGCCGGCAAGACCACCACCGTCGAAATCCTCGAGGGCCTGCGCAGTCCCGACGGCGGCTCCGTCCGCGTTTGCGGCCTCGATCCGCAGGTCAGCTCCCGTGAACTGAAGCATGAAATCGGCGCCTCCTTGCAGGCCACTGCCCTGCCCGACAAGCTGCGCGTCATGGAAGCGCTCCGCCTATTCGCCGGCTTTTACAAGCGTCGCCGCGACCCCGAAGAGCTGCTCAAGCGTTTCGGCCTGGAAGAAAAGCGCAATGCCTACTACAGCAAGCTTTCCGGCGGACAGAAACAGCGTCTCGCCTTGGCCATGGCGCTGGTAAACGATCCGCGCGTGCTCTTTTTCGACGAGCCCACCGCTGGGCTCGACCCGCAAGTCCGCCGCGAAATCTACGACATCATCGAAGAGCTGCGCCGCGAGAGGAAAACCATCCTCATGACCACGCACTACATCGAAGAAGCCGAGCGCCTTTGCGACCGCGTGGCCATCGTCGACCACGGCAAAGTGATCGCTCTCGGTTCGCCCCGCGAACTCAAGCAGCGCTCCGGCGGCAACACGCGCATCGAAGTGAAGCTCGCCAAGCCTGCCGCAAACGGCACGCTGCGCAACTTGGACGGCGTGGTTGACGCCCGCGAGGTGGACGGCACCTATGTCCTGCACACCCAGCGCCCCCCGCAAACCATCGTTTCTCTCGTCAAGCACCTCGAAGCCGACGGCAACCAACTCGTCAGCCTCGAAATCGCCACCCCCTCCCTCGAGGATGTCTTCATCGAAATGACCGGAAGGAGGCTACGCGATTGAGCAACTTTGTGAGTCTCACGCGCATGCGCATTCAGCTCGCCCTGCGCAATAAAATGTTTTTCTTCTTCAGCGTCGTCTTTCCTATCGGCATGTTTTTCCTCTACGCCGGAATCTTCGCCAAGGGCAATCCGCGCGTGGTCAGCTTCTTTCTCGGCCCGGTGATCGCCCTCAACGTAATGGGCAGCTTCTGGGGTCTTAGCGCCATGCTCGTAACGTTTCGCGAGCAAGGAATTCTCCGCCGCTTCCATGTAACTCCCGTCACCGCCACGGACATGCTGGCATCCAGCATCCTCGCCAATTACTTGCTCACGCTCCCCACCGTTCTAGTCGAATTGCTCTTCGCTCGCGTGATTTTCCATGTTGTGAATCTCGGCGATCTGCTCTCGCTCTTTGTGCTCGTGACCGTTGGCACTGTCTCCTTCGCTTCCCTCGGCCTCGTAGTCGCCAGCGTCACCAATACCATGCAAGAGACACAGGTCCTCAACCAACTCATCTGGCTCCCGCTAATCTTTCTTTCCGGCGCCACGCTCCCCATCGCCTACCTGCCAAAAGTAGCGCAAGGCGTCGCCGTCTTCCTTCCCGCTACCTATCTCGTCACCGGCTTGCAGGGCGCCATGTATTCGTCTTTCCCGGTCTGGAAGCTGCTCACGCAAATTCTGTCTCTTCTTTTCTGGACCATTCTCACCTTCTTCGTGGCCGCGCAGCTATTTCGCTGGGAGCCGGAATCCAAAATCCCTCGCAATGCCAAGCTCTGGGCTCTCGCCACTGCTCTTCCCTTTTTTCTCCTCGGCGTTTGGGAAAACAAGAACGGCCAAATCCTCACGCAGGCCCAAGCCGCCTATCGCTCCCTCGATCAACCCGCAAAGCCCGTTCTGATACTCAAGGTCAAGCCCAAAACCGATGCGCCCTCCATGGGCAACCTGCCCTCCTCCAAAAAGAACGCGCAGCCGCAGCCCTAACCGCGCCAATTTGTCTTTCCCCAGTCGTTGGCTGGTACTTTCCCCCGATTGACGCCTCCCTAGCTCTCCCGTATTCTGAAATTGCAACGCATCGAGGAGCAGACATGCCCATCACCAAGACCGAAAAAATCTGGCACAACGGAAAATGGATCAACTGGGACGACGCCACACTCCACGTCCTCTCCCATGTCGTCAGCTACGCCTCCGCGGTCTTTGAAGGCATTCGCTGCTACGAAACCAAGCAAGGCCCCGCCATTTTCCGTCTCCGCGAACACATGCAGCGGCTCATCAACTCCGCGAAAATCTATCGCATGGAGCTGCCCTACGCCCTCGACGACTTCTGCAACACCGCCACCGAGCTCGTGCGCCTGAACAAGCTCAACTCCTGCTACGTCAAGCCCATCGTGCTCCGCGGCTACGGCGAAGTCGGTGTCAATCCGCTCAGTTCCCCGATCGACATCTACATGGCCTGCTGGTTCTGGGGAGCCTATCTCGGCCCCGAAGCGCTCGCAAAAGGTGTCGACGTCGGCGTCAGTTCCTGGACCCGCATCGCTCCCAACACCCTTCCCGCCATGTCCAAAGCCGCCGCCAACTACATGAACTCGCAGCTCATCCGCATGGAAGCCAGCTTCAACGGCTACGCGGAAGGCATCGCTCTCGACTCCGACGGCCACGTTAGCGAAGGCTCCGGCATGAACGTTTTCCTTGTACACGACGGCACCCTATACACTCCACCGCTGGCCACCAGCATTTTGCCGGGCATTACGCGGGATACTGTCGTGAAAATTGCGGAAGATCTGAAGATCCCGGTCAAGGAGCAAATAGTCCCGCGCGAAATGCTTTACATCGTCGACGAAATCTTCTTTTCCGGCACCGCCGTCGAAATCACGCCCATCCGTTCCGTCGACCACATTCAAGTCGGCAAAGGCGTAGCCGGCCCCATCACCCGCAAGCTACAAGACGAATTCTTCGCCATCACCAGCGGCACCAAGCCCGACCGCCATAACTGGCTAACCCCAGTAAGCGCCCCGGTAAGCGCAGCCACCCGTTAGCTCGAGTACAAAGGTTCAAGAGTGCAAGGTAGAAGAGTGAAAGCGTCTAAGCGCTCGTACGCTTTGCCCCTTGCACTTTTGCACGCTTTAACTCTTAAACTTTTGCACTCTTCTACTCTTCCACTCCCTCTTCGGCTAAAATCTCCCAGCCATGTACACCACCTTCCAAAAATTTGCCGCCGAATTTATCGGCACCTTCGCGCTCGTTTTCTTCGGCGCAGGCGCCGTCTGCGCGGATCGCTACCTGCAAAGCTCCGGCGGCATCGGCCTTCTCGGGGTCGCTTTAGCCTCGGGCCTGGCCATGGCCATCATGGTTTCCGCACTCGGACATATTTCCGGCGGCCACTTCAATCCGGCGATCAGCATCGGTTTCTGGGTCACTAAGCGCATTGGCACCATGGAGGTATTTCTCTATTGGGCCGCGCAAATCCTCGGCGGCATCGCCGCCGCGTTTCTACTAAAAACCGTCATCCCCGAAGAAACCTGGCGTGCCGTAGCCCTCGGCACTCCCGAACTGGTCCGCGATTTCTCCCGTCTTTCCGCCATGCTTCTCGAAGCCGTAGCTTCCTTCTTCTTGGTCCTCGTAGTATTTGCCACCGCGGTGGACGACCGCGGTACGTACCGCTCGATCGCCGGCTTCGGCATCGGCCTGACCATCACCTTGGGCATCCTTGTTATCGCTCCTTTCACCGGAGCCGCCATGAACCCCGCCCGCGCTCTCGGACCCGCCCTCGCTTCCAATCACTGGACCAATTGGGGCGTCTACTGGATCGGCCCCCTAGCCGGAGGCTTCCTGGCCGGCCTACTTTACGACTCCCTCTACCTAAAAAAGGCCGTCTAGTCCGTAATCGTCTCTGTGTACTCTGTGCCTCTGCGTTAAGCGCTTTTTCGATCTTTCGTCCCCATCCCGCCAGTAACTACCGCGCAACTACCCCACTCGCTCTTCTTGTCCACCCATCCCGCCGATGCTAACGTCGAAAAAGTCGTACCCTGAGCGGAGTTCACACGAAATGTCACTGAGCATTGACGATCTCCTGCGCCGCGCGGTCGAGAACAAAGCCTCGGACTTGCACCTCAAAGTCGGCAATCACCCGTACCTTCG
>Ga0137418_10005258_pt1 | contig 11853 bp, 14 predicted proteins | sample CZODoug3_1_2_16f_FD_122242 | JGI IMG/M metagenome (GOLD analysis project Ga0137418, IMG submission 122242) | Vadose zone soil fungal communities from Angelo Coast Range Reserve, California, USA - CZODoug3_1_2_16fungal (Hybrid Assembly) | ecosystem: Environmental > Terrestrial > Soil > Vadose... | reverse complement strand
ACGTCCAGTGCTCGCGGGTCGCGTCGGGACGCGGCTCGGGCAGCGGCGCCTCGCCGTAGCCGGCCACGTTGACGGGCGTCGGCAGCCCGGCGGGGATGGTCGCCGTCAGCGTCGCGCACTCCGGCGTGGTCGCGGTGGCGCCCGTCAGCGTCGCCGTCACGCCCCTGGGGTCGCGCGCGGTCACGACGCCGCTCACCACGAGCTCCTCGCCCTCCAGCACCGGCTTGACGAAGCGCACGGCGGCCGTCCCGCGCGCGAGCCACGCGGAGCCGAACGCCGCCACGAGGGGCTGGGTCATGTAGGCGTAGACGGTCACGCCGGGGACGAGGGCGCCGCGGAAGCCGTAGCGCCGCGCGGTGGCGTCGTCGTGGATCTTGTTCTCGCCCGACGAGGTATTCTTCGCGGTCACGCGATATAGAGGAAGGGTTTCCGGCACGGCGTTGAGTATAATCCGAGCGGCATGCGTGCCGGTCTCGTCGCGCTCGCGGTGGTGGTCGTGCTCGTCGTCGGCGTCGTGGTCTGGGCGATCGGCGTCCAGAACCGGCTCGTCGGCCTCGAGCAGGACGTCAACGAAAAATGGGCGCAGGTCCAGAACGTCTACCAGCGGCGGGCCGACCTCATTCCCAATCTCGTCGAGACCGTGAAGGGCTTCGCGGCGCAGGAGCGCACCGTGCTCACCGAGGTCACGCAGGCGCGCGCGAGCGCCAGCAGCATCAAGCTCACGCCCGAGGCCCTCAACGATCCGCAGGCCATGGCCAAGTTCCAGGCCGCGCAGAACCAGCTCTCCGGCGCGCTCAGCCGCCTGCTCGTCACCGTGGAGCGCTATCCCGAGCTGAAGTCCAATCAGAACTTCCTGACGCTGCAGAGCCAGCTCGAGGGGACGGAGAATCGCATCACGGTGGAGCGCCAGCGGTACAACACCGCGGTCCGCGACTACAACACGCGGCTCCGCACGTTTCCGGCGAGCGTGGTGGCCGGGATGATGGGCTTCAAGCCGAAGGCGTTCTTCGAGGCGGCGCCGGGCAGCGAGACGGCGCCCAAAGTGAAGTTCTAGGCTGTTCCTCGGCGTCCTCCTCGCCCTCGCCCTCGCTCTCACTCTGCCCCCCGCGCCCACGGCGCGCGTCAACGACTACGCCGGCGTCCTGTCCGCCGCCGACCGCGGACGGCTGGAGGACAAGCTGGCCGAGCGCGAGCGCGGGAGCGGCGCCCAGATGTTCATGGCGATCTTTCCCTCGCTCGAGGGCGACAGCGTCGAGGACGTCGCCGTCCGGCTCGAAGAGCGGTGGAAGGTCGGCCGCAAGGGCCTCAGCAACGGCGTCCTCCTCGTCGTCTTCCTGAAGGAGCGGAAGCTGCGGATCGAGGTCGGCTACGGTCTCGAGCCCGTGATCACCGACGCCGTCGCCGCCTCGATCATCCGCGACGTCATCGCCCCGCGCTTCCGGGAGCAGCGCTACGCCGCCGGTCTCGACGCCGCGGTGGACGCCGTGTTCGCGCGCATCGGCGGTGGTCCGGCGCCGCCGCCGCGCCGGCCCGCGCCATGGAGCTCGGCCGATCCCGCCACCGTCCTCCTGTTCGCGCTGTTCTTCGGCGTCTTCGGCGTGGCGACCTTCAGCGCCCTGCGATCCTCGCAGCGGCGTGCCGTCACCGCCGACCGCCGGGGCTGGAGCTCGCACCCGCCGATCTTCTGGGGCGGCGGCGGTGGCGGCGGCGGCTCGTGGGGCGGCGGCGGTGGCGGCGGCGGTTTCTCGGGAGGCGGCGGCGGCAGCTCCGGCGGCGGCGGCGCGAGCGGGGACTGGTGATGTTCCGGCGCCACCCCGGCTGGGCCCGCCGCGCCTTCACCGAGGCCGATCTCGACGCCATCGCGGTCGCGGTGCGCGAGGCCGAGCGCGGCACGTCGGCCGAGATCCGCGTCCACATCGAGCGCCGCGTCGCGCATGGCCTGCGCCGGCGCACCAGCGATGCCATGCAGCGGGCGCGCGACGTCTTCGCGGCGCTCGGCATGCACCGCACCGCCCACCGCTCCGGCGTCCTCGTCTACCTTGCGATCGAGGACCGCAAGCTGGCGATCGTCGGCGACGAGGGCATCCACACCCGCGTGGGCGACGACTACTGGACGGGCGTGCGCGACCGGATGGTCGAGCGGCTCCGCGCGGGGGCCGTCCGTGGCGCCGTGATCGGCGCCGTCGCGGAGGTCGGCACCACCCTCGCGCGCTTCTTCCCGCGCGGGCCCGACGACGTCGACGAGCTGCCAGACGACATCAGCCTGGGCCGCTAGTCGACGGCATGACGGCTGCAGTTTGCCGAAACCGAAGCGGGCGTTCGCGCGTCTTACGGTGTAGCGTAGGCAAGGAGTCGCCAAAGGAGTCGCCAATGGGGCGGAGTGTTGCGGCGGTCGTGGCTCTGATCGGGATGCTCGTTCCCGCCACCGTGCTCGCGCAGGCCGCGAGCCCCACATCCGAGACGCTGCTCCAGCAGGAGATGCGCCACCGCCGGGTGATCGTGCGCCCGCTGACGCCGGCCGATCAGGTGCAGCAGGACGTGGACCGCGCGACGACGGAGATCCAGCAGCAGGACCGCGAGCAGGCGATCACGCGTGGTCTCACCCGTCCGGCGCAGCGGCCGCCGCAGGCGGATCAGGACCTCAAGGGCGGCATCCAGACGCGCAGCCTGAACGACGCGCTGCGCCGCTAGGAGAGCAGGAACTCCTCGGCGGCGGTGACGCCGGCGCCGAGGCGGATCGGCACCCCGAAGTCCTTCAGCATCAGCTCCACGCCCGCCAGGCCGCCGAGCAGCTCCAGCTCGTTGAGGCTGCCGAGGTGGCCGATCCGGAACACCGTGCCCTTCACCGCGCCCAGTCCCACGCCCAGCGACATGTCGAGCTTCTGCGCGGCGTGGCGGATGAAGGCGTCCGAGTCGAAGCCCTGCGGCATCACCACCGCCGTCAGCGTGTTGGAGCACTCCTGGGGCTTGCGGCAGAGGATGGCGAGGCCGAGCGCCCGCACCGCGCGCCGGCACGCCTCGGCCAGCCGCGCGTGGCGCGCGAACACGTTGACCAGCCCCTCCTCGCGCAGCATCGCCAACGCCTCGCGCAGGCCGAACAGGAGGATCGTCGCCGGCGTGTAGGGAAACTCGCCCCGGCGGTTGCGCTCGAGCACCGGCTGCCAGTCCCAGAACGCGCGCGGGCACGTCGCCTTCTCGGACGCGCTGAGCGCGCGCTCGCTCACGGCGAGGATGGCCATGCCCGGCGGGAGCATCAGCCCCTTCTGCGGGCCCGTCAGCGCCACGTCGACGCCCCACGCGTCGAATCTGAACTCGATCGAGGCGAGGGACGAGACGGTATCCACGAGCAGCAGCGCGGGGTGCCGGCACGCGTCGAGCGCCGCCCGTACGGCCGCGACGTCGGACGTCACGCCCGTGGAGGTCTCGTTGTGCACGACCAGCACGGCGCGCAGCTCGCGCGCGGTGTCGGCGGCCAGGCGCGCGGCCACGCGGTCGGCGGGCACGCCCTCGCCGTACGCGACCTCGAGCCGCTCGACCTCGATGCCGTACGCGGCGGCCGTCTTCGCGAAGCCGGTGGAGAAGTGGCCGTTCACGCACGCGAGCACCCGGTCGCCGGGCGACAGCGTGTTGACGAGCGCCGCCTCCCACGCTCCGGTGCCGGAGCCGGGATAGAGGATGATCTGCCCCCGCGTCGTCTGGAACACGTCCTTCAGCCCCGCGAGGCAATCCTGGACGAGCGCGCCGAAGGTGGGCCCGCGGTGGTCGATGACGGCCTGGGCCATTGCGCGCATCACGCGCTCGGGCACGAGCGTGGGGCCGGGGATCTGGAGGAACGGGCGTCCGGGCATGATGCACCGCAGTCTAGTGAAGGGGCTCGACCGCGTCAAATCCGTGCTAGGCTCCGATTCCCGATGACGCGCGACGAGATTCCGACGCCCGCGCTCCTGCTCGACATGGATCGCTTCGAGCGCAATCTCGAGCGCATGGCCAAGCACGTGCGCGCGGCCGGCAAGCAGCTGCGGCCGCACGCCAAGACCCATCGCTGCCCCGAGATCGCGCACAAGCAGGTTGCCGCCGGTGCGCTCGGCGTCGCGTGCGCGAAGCTTGGCGAGGCGGAGGTGATGGCGCGCTTCGGCATCCGCGGCCTCCTCATCACGACGGAGGTGGTGTCGCCGAGCGCGATCCGCCGCCTCATGCGGCTGGTGGCCGAGGCGCCGGACACGATGGTCGTCGTCGACAACGCCGAGAACGTGGACGCGCTCGCGCGCGCGGCCGTCGAGGACCGCGTGACCCTCAACGTGATGATCGACGTCGACGTCGGCAACCGGCGCACCGGGGTGCAGCCGGGGGAGGCCGCTCTCGCCCTGGGCCGTCACGTGGTCCACCGTGGGGCGCTGAGGCTGCGCGGGCTGCAGGGCTACGCCGGCCACTGCGCGCACGTGATGGGCTGGGCGCAGCGCCGCGAGGCGTCGCGCGCGGCGATGGCGCCGCTGATGGACGCGCGCGCGCGCTTCGAGGCCGAGGGGCTGCCGGTGGAGATCGTCGCCGGCGGCTCGACGGGCACGCACGACATCGACGTCGAGCTGGCCGGGCTCACCGAGCTGCAGAGCGGCTCGTACTGCGTGATGGATCTCGACTATCGCCGCATCGGCGGCCGCGCCGGCGACGCCATGACGGAATTCGAGATGGCGCTGACGGTGGCCACGACGGTGGTGAGCGTGCCGACGCCCGATCGCGCGATGGTGGACGGCGGACTGAAGGCCTTTTCGACCGACAAGCCGTTCCCGCCGGAGGCCGTCGAGCGCCCCGGCGTCGAGTACGGGTTCGCCGGCGACGAGCACGGCCGGCTGACGATCACCGATCCCTCGCGTGCGCCGCGGCTGGGCGAGCGCATCGAGTTCTTCCCGCCCCACTGCGACCCGACGATCAACCTCTACGACCGCGTGTGGTGCGTGCGCGGCCCCCGCGTGGAGGCGGTGTGGGACATCGCCGGGCGCGGCCGGTCCGACTGAGCGACGCCGCCGGTCCCTTCTGCATCCCAACGTCATGCGCTGGCTGATCGCCGTCGCGGGCGCGCTCTGGATCGCGGTGATCGTCTGGGACGCGTTCGAGGCTATCGTGCTGCCGCGCCGCGTGACCCGGCGGCTGCGGCCCAGCAGCACCTTCTATCGGGTCACCTGGACGCTGTGGTCGGCCATCGCCCGACGCCTGCCGCCGGGGGGACGACGCGAGACCTACCTGTCCTTCTACGGCCCGCTGTCGGTGCTGCTGCTGCTCGCGGCGTGGGCCGTGAGCCTCATCGTCGCCTTCGCCCTCGTGCAGTGGGGCCTCGGCGTGCCGCTCAGCGCGCCCGAAGGCGGGACCTTTCTCGAGTACGTCTACCTGAGCGGCGAGACGTTCTTCACTCTCGGCCTCGGCGACATCGCGCCCACCTCGCGCGTCGGCCGCGCCGTCATGGTGGCCGAGGCCGGTCTCGGGTTCGGCTTCCTCGCGCTGGTGATCGGCTACGTCCCCGTCCTCTACCAGGCGTTCTCGCGCCGCGAGATCGAGATCACGCTGCTGGACGCGCGCGCGGGCTCGCCGCCGAGCGCGGAGGCGCTGTTGCGGAGCCATGCGGGCGAGGACCTCGAGGAGCTGGCCGAGCTGCTCGACGACTGGGAGCACTGGGCGGCGGAGATCATGGAGTCGCACCTGTCCTATCCGGTGCTGTCGTACTTCCGCTCGCAGCACGACAACCAGTCGTGGCTCGCCGCGCTCACGACCATCCTCGACACGAGCGCCCTGGTGATGGTGGGCGTCGAAGGCGCCTGTGCGCGGCAGGCGGAATTCACGTTCGCCATGGCCCGCCACGCGGTGGTGGACCTCGCGCAGGTCCTGCGGCGGCGACCGCGGCCGGCGGCGCGCGACCGCCTGCCCCGCGAGGAGCTGCGGCGGCTGCGCGTGGCGCTGGCGGCCGGCGCCGTCCTGCTCGACGACTCCGACGCGGCGGCCGACAAGCTCGCGGAGCTGCGGCGGATGTACGAGCCTTACGTGATGGCCCTCGCGGACTATCTGGTGATGCCGCTGCCCGAGTGGCGCGACGCCGGCGACGGCCACCACAACTGGCGCGCCAGCGCCTGGCGGGACAGCTGATGGAGCGGCGGCGGCTCGGACGCACCGACCTGGAAGTCACCGCGCTCGGCTTCGGCGGCAGCGAGATCGGCTACGAGGGCGTGAGCCAGACCGTGGCCACCCGGCTGCTCAACGCCGCCCTCGACGCGGGCCTGAACGTGATCGACACCGCCGAGTGCTACGCGGACAGCGAGACGCTGATCGGCCGCGCGGTGAGCGGCCGGCGGCGCGAGTTCCACCTCTTCACGAAGGTCGGCCACGCCGCCGGCTGGAGCCGCGACGACTGGCGGCCGCCGGCGATCCTCAAGTCCATCGAGCGCAGCCTCGAGCGCCTGCGCACCGACGCCCTCGACCTCGTGCAGCTGCACTCGTGCTCGGCGGGCGTGCTGAAGAAGGGTGGTGCCGTCGCCGCCCTGGAGACGGCGCGGCAGCGCGGGCTGACTCGTTACATCGGCTACAGCGGCGATGGCGCGGCGGCGCTTTGGGCGGTCGAGAGCGGCCGCTTCGACACCCTGCAGATCTCCGTGAGCGTCGCCGACCAGGGGGCGCTCGACGCCGTGCTGCCGGCCGCTCGCGAGCGCGGGCTGGGCGTCATCGCCAAGCGGCCGGTGGCCAACGTCGCGTGGCGGAGCCGCTCGCGCCCGCCCGCGAGCGCCTACCACCGGACGTACTGGGAGCGGCTGCGCGCGCTCGACTACGACTTCCTCGCCCGCCCGCTCGACGACGCGGTGGCCACGGCGCTGCGCTTCACGCTCAGCGTGCCCGGCATCCATACCGCCATCGTCGGCACGTCCAGGCCGGAGCGCTGGAAGCAGAACGCGGAACGGCTTCAGGCGGGCCCGCTGCCCGCCTCCGAATTCGACGCGATCCGCGCGCGCTGGCGCGAGCGCGCCGCCCCCGACTGGCAAGGAGAGACCTGAGAACGCGGGAAGCCCCGAATATCGAGGAGCGCCACGGGTTTCCCGGGGCGCTCCGAGCATCGGGGGCAGAGGGGCGCCACGGCTTTGCCGGGGTGCCCCGAAGGTTGGGGGGTGTGGGGGGCCATATCGGGGCCCCCCACGTCCTTAAGGAGACTCACGGGCCTCGGGGTTGACGCCGAGCGAAGTAAGCAACGCGCGGGCGCGCGGAGCGTCGCGGAGCACCCAGTAGGGCATGTCACTCGGGGCCGGCTCGGCGACGACGCGCTGCAGCTCGCGCTGGGCATCGGCCGAGCGCCGCGTCGCGAGGTAGAGACGCGCCAGCTCGAGGCGCGTGCCGGTCCGCCGCGGGTCAGCCTCGAGCGCCCGGCGAAAATGCTCCTCGGCGCGGGCGCGGTCGCCGCCCAGCATCGCCGGCAGCTCGGCGTCCAGCCCGCCCGCGAGCGTGTGACCCTCCACCGACGCGGGATTGAGGCTCAGGATCGTCTGCGCTTCCTGGCGCAGCACGGGGACGACGGACAGCGCGCGCATGAGCCCGCGCGTCTCCGCCCAGCGCGCGCTGTTGAGCGCGTACCAGATGTGCGCGCTCTCGCTCCGCGGCGCCAGCGTCACGGCGCGCCGGCCGGCCTCGCGGCCGCGGTCGTAGGCCGCCAGGCGCTCGCTGTCACCGCGCGCGCGGAATTCGCCGATGAGGAACCAGGTCCGCGACAGGTCGGTCACCACCGTCGCGTCGGGCTCGCGCTCGGCGGCGGCAGCGAGCAGGTCGCGGGCGCGGTCCAGGTCGCCGAGGTTTTCGTGGTAGTGCGCGAGGAGGGCGTGCGCCTCGGGCGGCGTCTCGGCTGCCGCCGGGCTGGCGAGCGCCGCGACGAAGAGCAGCGGCACGCCGACCCGCGATCGGATGGCGCCGGCGGCGCGGCTCACGCCCCGGGACGGTACGCGATCAGATAGCGGTGCTCGCCCTCCAGCACGATCTCGCCGCGCTGGTTCTCGAGCGTCACGCGCAGCGTGAGCAGGCCGGCCGAGCGCTTGCGCTCGAGCGCCGTCACCTCGTGGCGCGGCTTCACGGTGTCGCCGACGAACGCGGGATGCTTGAAGCGCGTCGTCTGCTCCACGAAGGCCACGATCGAGCCCTCGATGACCGGGGCCAGCGTGGAGGCGCCGACGGCCGTCATCGAGGTGAGCAGCAGGCCGTGGGCGAGCCGGCGGCCGAAGCGCGTCGTCTTCGCGTACTCGTCGTCATAGTGCAGCGGGTGCGCGTCACCCGTCATGCCGGCGAAGAACATGAAATGCGCGTCGGTCAGCGTCTTGCCCGGACTCTCGAACCGGTCGCCGACCTTGAAGTCGTCGAACCAGAGCTGGCCGTTCACCACAGCCGCCAGAAGACGTCGTAGACCTCGGTGGGAGTGCGCGCGGCGAAGATGGCCGGGCGCGCGCGGGCGGCGAACGGCAGTCCGTCCGAGTACCACGCGAGGTGCTTCTTGAGCTGCACGAGCGCCGGGCGCTCGGCCAGGTGCGCCTCGATCAGCGCGGCGTGCCGGCGGATGACGGCCGCACGCTCGTCGTGCGCCACCTCCACGCCACGGAAGACCCACGGCCGCCCGAGCGCGCCGCGCCCGATCATCACCGCCGCGCAGCCGGTGGCGGCGATCATGGCGGCGGCGTCGGCGTGGCTTTCCACGTCGCCGTTGCCCGTGACGGGCACGCGCACGGCGGCCACCACCTCCGCGATCACGTCCCACGGCGCGCGGCCCGTGTACTGCTGGCTGCGCGTGCGCGGGTGCACGGTGACGCCGTCGACGCCCTCGCTCTCGGCCAGTCGCGCGATCTCCGGCGCGTTCACGCTGCGGTCGTCCCAGCCCCCGCGGATCTTGATCGTCAGCGACCCCGCCACCGCCTTGCGCAGCGTGCGGAAGATGACGGCGGCGCGCAGCGGATCGCGCATCAGCGCCGCGCCCTGGCCCTTGGCGACGATCTTCGCCACCGGGCAGCCCATGTTGAGATCGATGCCGTCGGCCCCGGCGGCTTCCAGCCGACGCGCCGCCTCGGCGAGCAGATCGGGATCCTCGCCGAGCAGCTGCATGGCGAGCGGCCGTTCCTCGGGCAGATAGGCGGCCAGGGCGAGGGTACGCGCGTTGTCGTGCACGAGCGCGCGCGCGTCGATCTCCTCGCTGGTGAGCCGGCCGGCGCCGCACTCACGGGCGACGAGCCGGAACGGCGCGTTGGTGACGCCGGCCATGGGGGCGAGGCGGAGGTCGAGCGCGCTCACCCGCTCATTGTAAACGCGGAGCCCGTGTCAGCCACGCCGCCGCCAGCGCCGCCAGCACGCCGGGCGGGGCCCAGAGCAGCACGACCCAGAGCGCGCGCGTCGAAGCCGCGTGCCGGTCGAAGGGCAGGAGCGGATCGAGCCTGACGAGCCACCAGGCCGCCGCCGCGGCGACGAACACGAGGACGGTGACGCCCGCGGCGGCGAGGACGACCGCGCCGGGGAGGATTCGCACGTCAGGCGGGGCGCGCGGCCAGGACGGCGACGGGGAAGCCGTAGTGGATCTGCTCGCCCACGCGCCGCGTCTGGATGTCGAGCGCGTCGTCGGCCAGCGAGGCGCGGAACAGCGCGCGGATGCGGTCGGCGTCGCCCGGCTTCGGGAACGAGCGCGAGAGCAGACCGTCCAGCTCACCCTCGAGGCGGTAGAAGGTCTGGCGGGGCTCGCGCAGGCCGGCCTTCGAAAACAGCGCCACGTGCTCGACCACCGGCAGCGCGCGCGTGTGGGACGGGTCGCGCAGCCGCTCCATCGCGTTGAAGGCGTCGGCCTTGTCCGGCGCCGGCGCGCTGTCGATCACCATCACCGTGCCCCCCGGCGCGCAGACACGCCGCATCTGTGCCAGCACGGCGCCGGGGTCGAGCAGGTGATGGAACGCGAAGCGCGAGACGACGAGCGTGAACGAGGCGTCCGCGTAGGGCAGCGGCAGCACGTCGCCCTGCTGCCACGTCACGTTGCCCAGGCGCTGCTCGGAGGCAAGCGCGCGCGCCCGGTCCAGCATCGCGGGGGTGAGGTCGATCCCCGTCACATGGCGCGTCACCTTCGCGAAGGCGCAGGCGAGGATGCCGGGGCCGCACGCGACGTCGAGCACGGTGTCGTCGGAGCCGCAGCCGCTGAACTCGACGACGAGGCGCAGCGCCGTCTCGTCGCGGATCGACGGCGCCGTCGCGAACGGCGTCGCCTGGCGCGTGAACTGGTCGAGAATCGCGTCGCGATGCGCGTCGCTCACGCCGTCCTCTTGTAGAGCCGGCCGCCCTTCATGATGACCTTGAGATTGTCCTGCACCTGGAAGACGCGCAGGTTCTTGAGCGGGTTGCCCTGGACGACGATGAGGTCGGCGTACTTGTTCGGCTCGACGCTGCCGATCCTGTCCTGCATGCGGAACAGCTCGGCGTTGACCTTCGTGGCCGAGAGCAGGACCTCCATCGGCTTCATCACCTGGCCCTTGAGCTCGAACTCCACCGCGCGCTGGGTCATCATGTCGCCGAGCAGATCGGAGCCCGAGCCGATCTTGCAGCCCGCCTTGTACGCGTAGGTCAGCCCCTGCATCGACTGCTGGCGCGCCATGTCGATCTTCGCGACCTGGTGGTCGCCGATGCCGTAGCGCTTGCCCTCGCGGTAGATCGCCTCGTACGTCACCATCGTCGGCACCAGGAACGCGTCGGCGTCCTTGATGGCCTTGGCCGCGGCCTCGCGGATGAGGTTGCCGTGCTCGATCGAGCGCACGCCGGCCTCGATGGCGCGGCGCACGGCGGAATCGGAGTACGCGTGGCTGAGCACGTACTTGCCGACGGCCTGGGCTTCTTCGACGGCCGCGCGCATTTCCGCGACCGTGAACTGGGTGGTGTCGAGCTCGTCCGACGGCGACATCGCGCCGCCGGAGGCCATGATCTTGATCTGATCGACGTCGCGGCGGATGTTCTCGCGCGCGGCCCGGCGGACCTCGTCCGGCCCGTCCGCGATGAACCCGACCATCCCGACGCAGCAGTCGATCGGGTCGGTCCACTCGGAGCGGCGGCGCTTGTCGCCGTGGCCGCCCGTCTGGGAGATGTACCGCCCGGACACGAGCAGGCGCGGCCCGGGGAAGTGCCCTTCCTCGAGCACCATGCGAAAGCCGTAGTCGGCGCCGCCCGCGTCGCGCACGGTGGTGAAGCCCTGCATCAGGCACTCGTGCGCGCGCTGCATGGCACGGGCCGCGATGTACGACGGCGGATAGAAGCGGTGCTGGTCGGTGATGTTCTCGGTCACCGCGCAGATGTGCACGTGGGCATCGGTGAGCCCGGGCATCAGCGTCGCGCCCGCGCAGTCGATGGTGGTCACCGGGCCCGGCAGCGCGCCGGGCCCGCCCTTGGCGCGCACGTCCTTGATGCGGTCGTCCTCGACGATCACGGTGGCGCCCTCGACGGGATCGGCGCCGGTGCAGTCGATCAGGAACGCGTTGGTGAAGACGCTGAGACTCATCGCGCGATCACCTTGGCGTCGTACATCCAGACCTTCTCGTCGGCGCGCGGCGTCCATTCGATCGACTGCGCCACGCCGTAGAGGTCGTGCTGCTGCCAGAGGAAGACCCACGGCGCCTCGTCGTGGACCAGGCGCTGCAGCTCGGCATACGCCTCGGCGCGCGCCTTGGGATCGAGCAGCATCTGGGCGCGCGCGACCTTGTCGTCGATGGTCTTGTTGTTGCCGTAGGACGAGTAGGTCTGGTCGGCGAGGAACAGCGGCTGCATGGTGCCCTGGCCGTGCAGGGCCGGGCCCCAGCCGAGGAAGAACATGTCGCCGGTGTTGCG
>Ga0137418_10005254_pt1 | contig 11857 bp, 10 predicted proteins | sample CZODoug3_1_2_16f_FD_122242 | JGI IMG/M metagenome (GOLD analysis project Ga0137418, IMG submission 122242) | Vadose zone soil fungal communities from Angelo Coast Range Reserve, California, USA - CZODoug3_1_2_16fungal (Hybrid Assembly) | ecosystem: Environmental > Terrestrial > Soil > Vadose... | reverse complement strand
AGCCGGGCGTCAGGGCAGGTCGAAGGGCGGCGGAACGTCCGCGTAGGCCTTGCCGCAGTCGCAGTCGGTCTGCTGCTCGGCCGGCAGCCGCTTCACCGTCTCGACCAGTAGCTCGCGCAGCCGGGGCAGGTTCGCGGCGAACTGCTCGAACACTTCGGTATGGGTGACGCCCCCGCCCGCCTCGACACCGGCGTCCAGGTCGGTGACGAGGGCCAGCGTCGTGTAGCACAGCGCCAGTTCGCGGGCGAGCGTCGCCTCGGGCATCGCGGTCATGCCGATGATCGTCCAGCGGTTGTGCTGGTATTCAAGCGACTCGGCCCGCGTCGAGAACCGGGGTCCGTTGATCACGACGAGCGCCCCGCCGTCGGTTACCGGCTGGTCGCTGCCGAGGGCGGCGGCGCGGCCGTGCGGGCAGTACGGGTCGGCGAAGCTGACGTGAACGACGCCGTTTCCGCCGTCGAACAGCGTGTGCGGCCGACCGTTCGTCCGATCGACCAGCTGGTCCGGCACGACGAGGGTGCCCGGACCCAGTTCGGCGCGCAGCGACCCCACCGCGGACAGCGACACGACCTGCCGCACGCCCAGCGACCGCAGCGCCCACAGGTTGGCTCGATACGGGACGAGGTGCGGCGCGAACCGGTGCCCGGCGCCGTGCCGGGGGATGAACGCCACCCGGCGTCCGGCCAGCTCGCCCACCACGGGCGCTTCGCTGGGCTCGCCGTACGGCGTCGAAACCGGCACGGCGCTCGCGCCGTCGAGCAGGGAGTAGAAGCCGGAGCCGCCGATCACCCCGATGTCAGCCTGCGCGGAACTCGTCACTGAACCTCCTGCTCACAGCGCTTTCGCTCATTGCTGCGATGACCTGCGCCTCCCGCACGACCGTAGAGGACGGCCCCTCTCCCGCTGCCGCGGGCACCGTCCGGATCGTGACGATGCGGGCGACTTTTGACTAGCGTGAGCATTTCGACTTGCGTCCCGTTCTCAGCCGTAGATCATTACCCCTGAACCGGAGCACGGGACCCCCGACCCGCGCTCCGGTTCTTTCTGTCACCAGGGCCCCCCGGACGCCGTCACATCTCTTAGCATCTAGGCATGCAGCGCAAGCATTACGACGCCGAGCACACCGCGTTCGCCGACGCCGTCCGCACGTTCCTCGACAAGGAGGTCGTGCCGCACTTCCTCGACTGGGAACGCGACGGCCTCACGCCCCGAGAGATGTTCACCGCCGCCGGACGCGGTGGGTTCCTGGGCATGGCCATCCCCGAGCAGTACGGCGGAGGCGGGGTCGACGACTACCGCTTCAACCAGGTGATCGGCGAGCAGGTCTCCTACGCCGGCGTCACGGGCACGGGTCTGGGCATCACGCTGCACAACGACATCTGCCTGCCGTATTTCCTGGCGTACTGCACCGAGGAGCAGAAGCAACGCTGGCTGCCGGGCATCGCGTCCGGCGAACTGATCACAGCCATCGCGATGACCGAGCCGGGCGCCGGTTCCGATCTCTCGGGCATCCGCACCTCGGCCGTGCTTGACGGTGACCATTACGTCGTCAACGGCGCCAAGACGTTCATCACCAACGGCATCAACGCCGACCTGGTGATCACCGCCGTGCGGACGTCCGAGGACCGCCACCGGGGCCTCACGCTGCTCGTCCTGGAACGCGGGATGCCCGGGTTCGAGCGGGGCCGCAACCTGGCCAAGGTGGGCCTGCATTCGCAGGACACCGCCGAGCTGTCGTTCACCGACGTGCGGGTGCCGGTGGCCAACCGCTTCGGCGACGAAGGCCAGGGCTTCTACCAACTGGTCGCCAACCTGCCCCAGGAGCGGATGTCGATCGCCATCGCCGGCATCTCGGCCGCCCGGGCGGCGTTCGACCAGACCGTGGCGTACGTGCGCGAGCGGCGCGCCTTCGGAAAGTCGATCGGCTCGCTGCAGAACACACGGTTCGTCCTCGCTGAGATTTCGACCGAGATCGATGTGGCTCAGGCGTTCGTCGACCAGTGCGTCGACGCTTTGAACGACCGTGAGCTGACGGTCGAGGACGCGGCCAAGGCCAAGTGGTGGTGCACCGAGTTGCAGGGCCGGGTCATCGACCGCTGCGTGCAGTTGCACGGCGGGTACGGCTACATGCTCGAGTACCCGATTGCCCGCGCCTACGTCGATGCCCGGGTCACCCGTATCTACGGCGGCGCCACCGAGATCATGAAAGAGATCATCGGCCGCTCGCTGTCGCTGTGATTCGCTTCGTCCTCGCGTCGGCGTCACCGGCCCGGCTGGCCACCCTGCGTCGCGCCGGCGTCTCGCCGGACGTCATCGTCAGCGGGGTGGACGAGTCTGCCGTTGCCGCGGTTGACACCGCCGCTCTCGTCGGCCTCCTTGCCACCGCCAAGGCCCGGGCGGTGGCCTCTCGACTGGACGGCTCCGCTCTGGTGCTGGGCTGCGACTCGATGCTCGACCTGGACGGAGTCGCTCTCGGCAAGCCGCCGTCGGCCGAGGACGCCGTTGCCCAGTGGAAAGCCATGCGCGGCCGACGCGGTGTCCTCCACACCGGCCACGCGCTTCTCTACGGGACGCAGTCGCTGGTCGACGTCGCCTCGACCGAAGTGCAATTCGCCGACCTCGACGACGCCGAGATCGCCGAATACGTCGCCACCGGCGAACCGCTGGCCGTGGCCGGGGCGTTCACGATCGACGGCCTCGGCGGATGGTTCGTCGACTCGATCCGCGGCGACCACCACAACGTCGTCGGGCTGTCGTTGCCCGTGCTGCGACGGATGCTGCGACAGCTCGACGTCTCGCTGATCGACATCGGCTGGGGTCAGTCAGCGACCGAGCAGCATTAGCTCACGCCAAGCCTGCGACCGGCCGGCACCAGGACAACCGACCGACGCGAGCACAACCGATGCGAAGAGAAGACGCACAGAGGGATTGGGCGAGCTCGCGCCGGAGGCACCACCGGGTTCGCAGCACCCCGCAGCACGCCCGCCGGCGCGAGCTCTGGGCGAATGGGGCAACCATTCCCCCAGGACATGGCCACCCCATCCACCACCAGTGTCCAGCGTCGGAGCGATCTCTTCCAGCGGGAATCACGCGGGCCCCACGCCGTACTTATCCGCCGGGGGTGGATCCACGGGCACACCACTCGCTTCGCTTCGGGTGCAACCCGAGGATCCACACGCGCCTTCGGCGCGACCGCGTCGCGGCCGGCGGCCTCTTCGCGCGCGCTCATCGCTACCTAGCCGACTTGAACGCGGCCGTTCCGTTCGGCGTGCCGAGGCCGGTGGGGCCGTCCCAGCCCGGACCGGCGTTGCACTGCTCATGCACGGAGCAGGCGCCGTTGCTGCCCGATGTGACGTCGTTCAGGCCGCTGGACGCCGCGTAGGGGTAGGTGCCGGGCGCGTCCGAGGTACCGGGCGTGCCGGCCAGCGCGTACACCGCCGCGATGATCGGCGCCGCGGCGCTGGTGCCGCCGTAGACGCCCCAACCGCTGTCGCCGTAGGTGCTGTAGACCGCGACGCCGGTATTCGGGTCGGCCACCGCCGATACGTCCGCCTCGGCTCGCTTGTCGCAACCGGTGGCGATGTGGCCCTGGAAGCTCGGCTTGCCGACGTACTTCGAGCAGCCGCTGCCCGCGCTGTCCCAGGCGGTCTCGCTCCAGCCCCGCGCGCTCGAATCCTTGTGCAGGGACGTGCCGCCAACTGCGGTGACATGGGCCGACGTGGCCGGGTAGGAGGCACCGAATCCGTCATCGCCGCTGCTCGCGGTGATCACGACGCCGGGATGGTCGAAGTACTTGGAGTCATAGCTCGGCTCCGAGCCGTCCTCGTAGCCGCCATAGCTGTTCGATACGAACTTCGCGCCGAGCGAGACGGCGGTGTTGACCGCGGCGCCCAGGTCCTCGATCGACGGTTGACTGGCCTCGACCAGCAGGATGTGGCACTTCGGGCACGCCGCCGAGACCATCTCGATGTCCAGGGCGATCTCACCGGCCCAGCTCGGGTCGGCGGGCGGCAGCGGCGACGCCTTGCCTTGCTGGTTCACCTTCTTGAAGCACCCGTTGGCGGTGCTGCACTCGGGCAACCCATAGATCGAGCGATAGGTGGCGAGGTCGGACTCGGCGTTCGGGTGATCCTGAGCATCGATGATCGCGACGGTCCGGCCACTGCCCCCCGAGGCCGGCAGCTTGTACGCGGCCCGCAGGTCGGCCGGCCCGAACCCGCTGGGCAGCGGGTCGGTCGCACTCGGCTTGACCGGACGAGTCTGGCGCAGCGCCAGGCACGAGGCGAACCCGGGCTTGGGCTTGGCTGAACATAAACGCACAGACGCAGCAGCTCCGGACGCCACATCAGCTGCCGTTCCGGACGGGAGGTCGGCAGCCGCCCCCACGACGAGCAGCGCCGCGGCACCCACCATGGCGGCCAACCCTCGGTGTGCGATCCGCATGCCGGCACCTCCTCGCGTGAATAGGGCTATTTGCCCACGGAGGTGACTCACGTTGCCAGCGGGACCCGTGTGAACGAAGCGCACCAGCTGACAGGTTTGAGCATGGCCACAACCTGCCTAAAGCGGATCAATATCGCCAAACGCCGACACTACACGAGACGGGCGATCCGTTGACACCGGCAACACGCGAGTGGCGACGATCCGCCGACGCCGCCACTGCTCGTAGGCGTCCTGCGCAGGCGGGCGGCTGCCGCGGGCGAGCGTGGCCACCACCGCGGCGACCTCGTCAACCGTGGCCGCGCCCCGAACCTCGACAACCCCGTTGAGTGGCGCGTTATCCGTCGAGTGGCGCGTTGTATCGCACCACTCGACCGGAAACGCACCACTCAACGAAACCGGGGCGGCGGTCACGTCGGCGGGACCCCGTGGCGCTTGCTGGCGACCTGCCGCGACTTGCCGACGAGGACGCGATAGCGCCGCACCAACTCCTCGCGCAGCTCGCTCGGATTGATCACCGCATCGATCACCAGGTCGGAGGCGAGCCGCATCAGGTCGACGTCCTGCTCGTAGTCGGCCCGCATCTGCGCGACGAACGCGTCCCGCTCGGCAGGATCCTCGATCGCCTCGATCTTGTTGGCGTAGACGGCGTTCACCGCGGCTTGCGGACCCATCACGGCGATCTTCGCCGTGGGCAGCGCGATACACGCGTCCGGCATGAAGCCCGGACCGGCCATGGCATACAGCCCGGCTCCATAAGCTTTCCGGGCGATTACCGAGATCTGCGGGACGGTCGCCTCGGCGACAGCAGTGATCATCTTGGCGCCGTGGCGAATGATGCCCTGCCGCTCGACCTCGCTGCCGATCATGAAGCCCGGGACGTCGGCCAGGTACAGCAACGGGACGTTGAACGCGTCGCAGAGCCAGATGAACCGCGCCGCCTTGTCGGCCGAGTCGACGAACAGCACCCCGCCGCGCACCGCTGAGTTGTTCGCGACAACCCCGACCGGACGTCCGTCGATGCGGGCCAACCCGGTGATCAGCTCGGCGGCGAAGAGCGGCTTGACCTCGAAGAACGAGTCGGCGTCGATCAGTCCGTCGATGACGTCGTGCATGTCGAAGGGCACCTGCTCCTCGACCGGAACCGCGTCGTCGGCCAAGGCGATGGCCGGCGACGACGGCAAGACGTCGAGCGGCTGCTCGCGCCAGCACGTCGGCAGGTAGGAGAAGAACAGCTTGGCCTGCTCGATCGCGTCCTCGTCGTCGACGGCCAGGTTGTCGCCGCATCCGGAGACGGTGGCGTGCATGCGGGCGCCGCCCATCTCCTCGAGCGTGACCTTCTCGCCCACCACCATCTCGGCCATGCGGGGCGAACCCAGATACATCGACGCGTTGCCCTCGACCATGATCACGATGTCGCAGAAGGACGGGATGTAGGCGCCACCGGCGGCGGACGGCCCGAACAGGCAGCAGATCTGGGGCACCTTGCCGGACAGCGCCACCTGGTTGTGGAAGATGCGCCCGGCGCCCCGGCGTCCGGGGAACAGCGCGACCTGGTCGGTGATGCGAGCGCCGGCGCTGTCGATGAGCCAGAAGATGGGCAGCTCCTCGGCCAGCGCCCGCTCGGTTATCCGGATGATCTTCTCGACGGTGCGCGCACCCCACGACCCGGCCTTGACGGTGGGGTCGTTGGCGACGACCAGCGCCGGGCGGCCGTCGACGAGTCCCTGCCCGGTCACGATGCCGTCGGCGGGCAGGCCCGCGGCATTCGCGTTGGCGAGCTGGGCGTCCTCGACGAACGTCCCCTCGTCGAGCAGCAGCGCGATGCGCTCGCGCACGTACAGCTTGTTCTGGGACGCCAGCTTGGCCGCCGCCTTCTCCGGCGGCGCTAGCGTCGCCTCGCGAGCGGCGGCAACTTCCTTGGCACTCACGTGACGGGGAGACCGAGTCCGCGGGCGATGACCAGGCGCTGCACCTCGGACGTGCCCTCGCCGATCTCGAGGATCTTGGCGTCGCGGTAGAAGCGGGCCACCGGGAACTCCTCCATGAAACCGTTGCCGCCGAAGACCTGCGTAGCGGTGCGCGTTGCGGCCACGGCCGCCTCGGACGAGTACAGCTTCGCCTGCGCGGCGGCCTGGCGCACCTCGGCGTCGGGCCGCCCGGCGTCCTTCAGCCACGCCGCCTTGTAGGTGAGCAGCCGCGCCGCCTCGACCGCGACGGACAGGTCGGCCAGCGAGAACGCGACCGCCTGCCGCGACCCGATCGGCACGCCGAACGTGTGCCGCTCATTCGCGTACCGCAGCGAATGGTCAAGGCAAGCCTGCGCCAACCCGACGGCCATCGCCGCGAGCGCGATGCGCCCGTCGTTGAGGATGCTCAGGAACTGCTGGAATCCGCGGCCGCGCGTGCCCAGCAGATTCTCGGACGGCACCCGGCAGTCGTCGAAGGTCAGCCCGTGCGTGTCGGAGATGTGCCAGCCGAGCTTGTCGTAGGCGGGTTGAACGATGAGGCCGGGCGTGCCGGCCGGCACGATGATCGCCGAGATCTCGTCCGGACCGGTGCGGGCCGTGATCGTCACGAGCGACGTGATCGCCGTTCCCGAGTTGGTGATGAAGGACTTGGCGCCGTTGATCACCCACTCGCCGTCGATCAGCGCGGCACGTGTCTTGGTGGCGCCGGCATCCGAACCGGCTTCCGGCTCGGTGAGCCCGAATGCCGCCAGCGCCCGTCCGGCCGCCAGATCCGGGATCCAGCGCTGCTTCTGCTCCTCGGTACCGAACGTCAGGATCGGGTTGATGCCCAGGCCCATGCCGGCCTCGAGGGTGACGCCGAGCGACTGGTCGACCCGACCGATCTCCTCGATCGCCACGCAGACCGAGGTGAAGTCGCCCCCGCTGCCGCCGTACTGCTCGGGCACGGCCAGACCCAACAGGCCGAGCTCGCCCATCTTGTGCACGACGTCGACCGGGAAGTGGTGTTCGCGATCCCACTGCGCGACGTGTGGCGCGATCTCCTGCTCGGCGAAGTCGCGCACGACCTTGCGGAACAGCTCGTGATCCTCGGACAGCTCGTACATCGTCGTCTCCCGATCAGCTTGACGTTTACGTCAACGTCAATCACGATAGCCCAGTGACGACGACCAGGGAAGCACGAGTCTGGACGGTCGGCGAACTCGCGGACGACCTCGGCGTCACCACACGCACCCTGCGCTTCTACGAGGCCGAAGGGCTGATCTCGCCGAAACGTTCCGGCGCGAACCGCATCTACGACGCGCGCGACCGTACGCGGCTGAAGCTGATCCTGCGAGGCAAGCGGTTCGGCATGACGCTGGCCGAGATCCGCGAGATCGTCAACATGTACGACGGCGCGACATCCTCAGAACGTCGGCAGCTGGAGAAATTGCTCGGCCGGCTCGACGACATCGCCGCCGACCTGCGGGCCCGGCAGGCCGACCTACGTCGCACCCTCAACGAGGTGAGCGACGTGGCCGACCAGTGCCGGGCGCGCCTGGCCGAGATCAACGGGTAGCGCCGTTACTCCGGGTCGACGCAGGTCCAGCTGATGGTGCCGGAGATGGTGTCGCTGGCAGTGGCACCTTCCCCGCCGAGCAGCTTGTCGAAGGTCAGCGTCCCCGAACCGTCGCCCTTGATCTCGTACGAGGCGGTGGCCGCGGATTTGACGGGCGTGCCGTAGGTCTGGACCGTGTAGCTCTTGCTGTCGACCAGCAGGTCGGACTCGAGGGCATATCCGAGGTTCGGGTCGACGCCAGCAGTGGTCGCGCCGAAGTCGTAGGTGCCGACCTTGTACGGCAGCTTCCAGTGCGCCTGGAGCTTGTGCCCGGCGACCGCATCGTTGGGCGTCGCGAACTGCGGGTAGTCGGTGTTCTCCGGCTGGTGATTGACCCAGCTCGCGCACGTGGCGTCCACGCTGTTCTGGTCGAACTGCGGGGTCGCCGCGGCGGTGCCGCTGACAGTCACCGCGCCGGTGATGTCGATCGTCTCGCAGAACTGCACGACGACATCAGGCTTGCAGGCGCTGTTGGAGTCCGACGGCGCCCCACTGTCGGTTGCCGCCGCCTGCTGGGTGGTGCCGTCCGAGGCGGGGGGCGGGTTGGTGGTGCCGCCGGACTTGCTGCTCGAACTGCAGGCCGCCAGCACCGTCGCCGCGGCGACGATACCCAGCACGGGCAGGATTGCTTTACGCATCGCTATTCCTTCCACATACGTCCCGAAATGATCATCACGAACGTATGCGGCGGGGTAGGGCGCGCGTACCCGCAGAATCACCTGTCTTCCGCGGGCGAATACCTACAGTCGGGCTGGACGGTGTGAGCGTCGTCTCACGGTGGGGCTCCCCTACCGTCCGGGTCAGAGCGGGTTCAGAGCGGGTAGGTGAACCGCAGCCGGTTGGCCGGGTCGTGGGTGTGCTTGGCGCCGACGAGCCGCTCGTAGCGCTCGGGGCTCAGTGACGTCCGTAACACGTTCTTGGTGTCGTTCATGTCGCCGACGAAGTTGAGCAGGGCGCCGCCGGTGGTGTGCGGCCGTAGCGCCGTGGCGAACTGGTCGAGGTAGGCCTGCGCCCCTTCATGAGCTCCGGGTACCGGCGTGAACGCGACTGCGTGCATGACGTAGTCGCCGTCGTAGTGGCCGAAGCCGGCGCGAGCACCGGCGGGACGGGGACCACCGACGTAGCGGACCTCGACCAGGTTGCACGGGCAGCCCGAGCCGGGGCCGACCAGCGCGAGCAGATCGTCGATCGTGGCGTCGGTCAGAGCACGAATTCCGTCGCCGTAACCCACTGACGGAATCGGATCAGCCGGGGCGGGCAGGATCTCGCCGACTCGGGTGAACGGCAACGTCGTGTACGAATCCAGCACCGCACCGGGCAGCTGTCGTATCGGCGCCAGCAGCGCCTCACCCTGCGCCTGCGTGCCGTCGACGCACGCCATGACCGCCACGATCTCCTTGCCGGCCAACGGCTCGGGGACGCCCGGCATCGGGGGCATCCGCAGGAATACCAACGCCGTGGTGACCTCGGGCGGCAGCGCCGCGTTCCACTCGCGGTAGGCGACGGTCACCTCGCGGGCGCGCTCGATCGGGAACGCCACGCCGCCACCGAACACCTCCCGAACCGGGAACAGCTCCAGGTCGAGCGACGTGACGACACCGAGGATGCCGCCGGTGCCGAGCAGCGCATCGAAGAACTCGGCGTTCTCGGCCCGGCTGGCCGTGATCGTCCGCCCGTCGGGGGTGACCACCTCGGCCGAGCGGACGTGGTCGGCGCTGAAGCCGTACTGGCGGCCGAGCCAGCCGAAGCCACCGCCGAGGGTGTAGCCCACCACCCCGACGCTCATGCAGGTACCGGTCAGCGCGGCCAGGCCGTGCGGCGCGCCGGCGTCGAGCACCTCCTGCCACTGGACGCCGGCGCCGACTCGCGCGGTGCGGGCGTCCGGGTCGATGTGCACGTCACGCAGTCGCGAGGTGTTGATCAGCAGCGCGCCGTCGTAGGAACGCAGCGCGCCGTGGCCGGTGCTCTGCACGGCAATCGGCAGATCGTGCGCGACGGCGTGCGCGACCGCCGCGGCCACCTCGGCGGCAGTGGTCGGCAAGGCGACCAGCGCCGGGCGGTGCGTGAACGCCGCGTTCCAGGAAATGGTCGCCTCGGCGTAGCCCTCGTCATCCGGGCCTAGCAGCTGACACCCAGCAATCGTCGAACTCATCAGAATCCCCCTACGTCGTTGTGTACCTGTCAGCGTCATCGACGGGTCGCCCTCGGCGCACCCGTGAAACCACCTACGTTGGAGTCACGAAGGGGTGGAGGGCGGACACCAGCCGCGAAACTCCGCCCCTTCGGGCAGCCGGTCGTTCACGCGATGCGCCCCACAGCAGGGTCATCCGGGCGCTGCCGGACCGGTAATGTGCGGCCGTACCCGCCCACCCGCGTCCAGGAGGTCCGATCGTGCAGAAAGTGCTCATCGCGAACCGGGGCGAGATCGCGGTCCGGGTGATCCGCGCCTGCCGCGACGCCGGCTACGCCGCGGTGGCCGTCTACGCCGATCCCGACCGCGACGCGTTGCACGTCCGGATGGCCGACGAGGCCTACGCGCTGGGCGGCACCACCCCCGGCGAGTCGTACCTGAACATCGCCAAGGTGATCGACGCCGCTGCGCAGTCCGGCGCGGACGCGGTGCATCCGGGGTACGGGTTCCTGTCCGAGAACGCCGATTTCGCCCAGGCCGGCGATAGCAGCGTATCTGATGGCGCTGTTTGCCGCCGCGAGCGAGTTTCTGTAAATTCGCCGGAAATCGATGGCAGACTCATTACGGAGCAGATAACGGGCCTCCTCTCGGATTGAGGTATGCGGATCGAAGAGAGCGTTGAGTGCTTCGTTTAATGCGCGTGCCGGAAAACGACTGTATATCGTGCGGAACCCTTCGCGGCGAACAGGCATGAAGCGATCAGTTTTCATTCGTGGCAAAAAGTCAGAAAGCATATCTTCATTTAGGACCGAAGAAGCGCTTCGCGCTGCCGATAAACGAACCAAGTTGTTCCGATCACAGAAGGCCAAATCGAAGATCGTGCGCTTGTCGTTATTTGACTCAATCGCAAGCCTAAAACTTTCCCGGCGGACAAACAGGTCGGGCGCGGCCATTCCACCCTGGAGTGCAGGAAAGCACTCGGGCCGGCTTAAAAGTGCTTTGATCGCTTCAATCGTTGCGGTATGCCCGGCACGGCCTGATCGTTCGACTCTGGATATGAGAACGAGATTACTTATGAAGGAATGCGAATTTGAGGGAGTGATAAGCGGTCCCAGGGCACGGCAAGCTGACTGACAGACATTTTTGACCCAATCGTTTAAACGAAGAAGCAGAAACGAAATTGTGTCTCTGCTTTGGAGCGAGGCCAACATTTCGACTGCTTTCTCACGGACAAAGCCATTTCTGTGAAAGCTCAATATGCCAAGCACAGAAAGCGAACTCTCGCCGAAATCGGCTAGCGCTTCAACATTTAACGACGAGAGTTCGTTCCATTGAGAAAGTCGGCCACCCAGATACGCCGTGTTGCTTCTAATCGCAGAGTCTAACCAAATCAAGTCGGCTGGTTGCGCATGCGCCAAGAGTCGGGTTATAGCAAGGGCTGCGGCATTCCCAGTATTATGATTGTTCGAAAGCAGGAAGGGAACTATCTGCGCTATTGCAGCTGGTTGGTCTGTTTCGCCAATACTGGTAAGAATGGCGACCACGGCTCCGTTGTTAAAGATGGTGTTCCAACGCCCGATTGCATTATGGAGGTCGATAATTAGCTCTTGTGTTTGCTTTGAAACCGGTTTGATTTTCGGGCGGAGCGACATTTTGTACCATACCTTAGTTTGACTCAACCTCGTAAGAATATACCGCAGTCGGGGAATATCCTTGTCG
>Ga0137418_10005253_pt1 | contig 11857 bp, 10 predicted proteins | sample CZODoug3_1_2_16f_FD_122242 | JGI IMG/M metagenome (GOLD analysis project Ga0137418, IMG submission 122242) | Vadose zone soil fungal communities from Angelo Coast Range Reserve, California, USA - CZODoug3_1_2_16fungal (Hybrid Assembly) | ecosystem: Environmental > Terrestrial > Soil > Vadose... | reverse complement strand
TGGCGGCTCGGTGTCTCGCGCGAAGAGGCCATGGCCCCCTTCATGGTCGCCTCCGACCGCACGCTGCGCGACATCGCGCGGCTGCGCCCACGGACGCTCGACGAGCTGGCCATGGCCTATGGCATCGGCCGCCACAAGGCGGAGCGCTACGGCCTTGCCGTGCTCCGCGTGGTCAGCGAGGCGGCCCGAGCATGAGCATCAAGCTCGCAGCCTCGGGAGGCTGACGTGTCGCTCGACAAGAAGACCGCGATCGTCACGGGCGCCGCCCGAGGCATCGGGCTCGCCATCGCCTCGCGCCTGGCCGCCGACGGCGCGCGCGTGGCCGTCCTCGACCTGGATGCCCAGGAGGCGCAGAAAGCTGCGGGCAAGATCGGCGCGGGGGCGATGGCCATCGCCGCCGACGTGACCAAGACCGCGGAGGTCGATTCCGCGATGAGCCGGGTCGTCCAGCAGTGGGGCCGGCTCGACATCCTCGTGAACAACGCGGGCATCACGGGCCGCTCCTTTCCCATCTGGGAGCTGTCCGACGAGGACTGGCGGCGGGTGATCGACGTCGACCTCACGAGCGTGTTCCTGTGCTGCCGGGCTGCCGTCAGGGTCATGCTCGGGCAGGGCGCCGGACGCATCATCAACATCGCCTCCATCGCCGGCAAGGAAGGCAATCCGACCCTGGTGCCCTACTCCACGGCCAAGGCGGGTGTCATCGGGCTGACCAAGGCGCTCGCCAAGGAAGTGTGCACCCGAGGGATCCTCGTGCACGCCGTCGCCCCCGCCGTCATCGGGACCGAGCTCCTCCAGCAGATGGAGAAGAGCACCGTCGACCTGCTCGTCTCCAAGATCCCCATGGGACGCGTGGGGCGGCCCGACGAGGTGGCGGCGCTCGTGGCCTGGCTCGCCTCCGACGAATGCTCCTTCACGACGGGAGCGGTGCACGACCTGTCGGGAGGCCGCGCCACGTATTAGCCTGCGCGGGGCTATCTGCGGGTGGGCGCGGTAGATGGGGCAGGCGGTCGCGTGATCCTCTTGGTCAGGACCGTGGCGACGAAATCGTCGGCGACCTTGTCCACGGCCCTTTCCACGAGGGCCTGCTGTCCCTGGTAGACGGTCTTGAAGAACCACTTGCCCGCGTCGGATTCGAGGAACTCGACGTAGGCGCGCAGCTCGACGTCGCTGGCCTCGCGATACGTGTAGAGCATCTCGCGCAGGACATCGTCGCTGACCATGTCCCGGATCTGCGCGCGAAAGACGTCGAGGGCGACCTGGGTCTGCGCCACCTCCTGACGCTCCTGGCCGGAGAGGATCTGCTCGATCCCTCGGTTCCAGCCGTTGACGGCGGCCTTCTCGGCGGCAAAGGTTCCCTCGGAGGCGCGAGAGGCCTCGTCCAGGCTGAAGATGAGCACGAGGCGATAGTCGGACGGCTGCTTGTTCTCGAGGCTGGCCAGGTACACCTTGCGCGCCTGCGCGATTCCCGGCTCCGTGGCCGCCTGCTCGAGCCGCGCGATCTTCCGACCGAGGGCGGAGCGGTACCACACCAGGACGCGGCTGAGGGAGTCGCCGTCGTATCCGTCGAGGAGCGCCTGCCGGATGGACTGGGCAAAGGCCTCGGGCGAGAAGGCGACGTCGAGGGTCTGGGCGAGCCAGCGCCGGGCGTCGGAGTCGATGCGCGCGTCCTCGTCGAGGATCTGCTTCATCCGAATGCGGACGAGCGCGAGGTGGCTGCGTATGCCGGAGACGCGCATGGCCTCGTCGACGCGCGCGCCCTTGTCATCCGGCGGGGCAGGCGAGGCCTTGTCCCGTCCGCGTCCCTTGTCCTGCGCCTGGGCGCTGGCGGCGGCTCCTGCGTCGGCGAATCCCAGCACGAGCAACGCGGCGATCAAGAAGAGAGCGGCGCGGCGTAGCCCTGTCATCTCGGCGAGCCTAGCATTCCGGAAGCCGACGGGGCAATCTTCGGCCGGAGCGAGCTAGGGCAGGAGATCCGGCCTCAGGGCGGCGGCCAGGAGGGCGACCTTGGACACCGACTCGGTGATGCGATCGTCGAGCGCCATGGCCACCGCGTCCCGGAAAGGGACCACGCGGCGCTCGAAGAACTCGTCGTCATCGGCGGCGAGGGGATCGCGGGTGAGGTCCAGGCCCACGAAGCAATGCGCCGTCTCGTCCAGGTAGGCATTGGAGGGGTAGAAGCGGGTGAGGAAAAGCAGACGGCCGGCGCGATGGCCGGCCTCCTCGCGCAGCTCGCGCTGCGCGGCGGCCTCAGGCGATTCGCCGGGCAGTCCGCCGCCCCCCGGGAGCTCCCACGAGGTCTCGCGGGCGAGATGGCGAAACTGTCGGATGAGAAGGACGTGCTCGCGGTCGACGAAAGGCACCACGCCGACGGTCAGGCCCACCTGGAGCACCGGATAGCGCCGCTCGGCTCCGGTGGGCAGCCTCCAGGCGTCCTCCCGGAGCGTGAGTTTCCCCAGGGGCTGCAGGGTCGAGGAGCCGAGGAAGTGCCATGCGCGGTCCATGGTTGCCCCCGGCCCGACATTATACCTGTGCTATCCTCCGGAGCATGCCGTCCGACTCGCACGTGGAGCGCCTGATGGCCAAGCTGGTGCGCGCAGTGGAGGTGTCGCTCGAGGCGACCCAGGCGGCCCGCGATGCCGTGGCCGAGATCCTCAAGCGCGGGGCGGAGACGGGCATTCTTTTCTCTCGTCCGCGCGGCGGCGCGCCCGCCTCGGAGCTCGAGCTGACCGAGCGCGACCGCGACTTCCTCCGCTCACTCGGCATCCGACCCGATCGGGGCTAGCCGTGCGCGGGGTGCTGCTGCTCCTGGTGGTGATCATGGCCTTCGTCTTCATCGCCCCCGTGCTGCGTGGATGGCGGCTCCGGCTGAGCGGCGCCGACACCGAGCGACCAGACCCCCTCGTGAAGGATCCTTTCTGCGGCACCTACGTGCTGCGCTCGCGGGCCATTCGCCGGGAGAGCGGCGGCGAAGCGCTCCACTTCTGCAGCGCCGAGTGCGCCGCGCGCTTTGCGCGCGGCGATCGCCCGGTCTCCTGAGCCGCGTGCCGTACCGCGTGCTCGTCTGCGATCTCGACGGCACCCTGCTGCTCCAACCCCCTGACCTCGATCCGGATCTCGTGGCGGGCTGCCGCCGGGCCGTCTCGCGGGGCCTCATCTTTTGCGTGGCCACGGGGCGCATGCCTCCCGGGGCCGAGCGCTACATCGCGGAGCTCGACGCGGCCGGCCCCGGGATCTTCTACAACGGTGCCCTCGTGCGCGATTCCGAGGACGGGCGCGACCTGATGCGCCTGACTCTGCCGCGCGGGCTCATCTGGCGGGCCCACGAGGTCTTCGCTCACGCGCCCGTGAACCCCCTCTTCTATCGAGACGAGCAGCTGTACTGTCTCGACGAGAGCTGGGCGGCCCGCCTCTACTCGGAAGAGCAGGCGGTGCCCCTGGAAGTCATCGACCAGCCCGCCGACTTCCTCAGCATGGGCGGGTTCGTCAAGACCCTGTTCATCGGCCATCCCGAGACGCTTCCCATCGTCCGCGACGACCTGACGCGGACGGTGGGCGAGGAGGCGCGGCTCGTCATGACCCGGCGAGACTACCTCGAGATGATTCCGCCCACCGCCTCCAAGGGCGCGGCCCTCCGCGTGGTCGCCGACCATCTCGGCGTGCCGCTCGCGGACATCGTCGCGGTGGGCGACCAGGAGAATGATCTCGAGATGATCCGCGCGGCGGGTCTGGGCGTGGCCATGCCGCAGGCGCCCGAGGCGGTGCGGAGCCAGGCGGGGCGGGTGGCACCCACGCCGGACAAGGGCGGGCTCCTCGCGCTCTTCCGGGAGATCCTGCCCGAATACTTCGACTGACACAGTCTCCGGGGCTCGGGTGCCCTCCGCTCTCGTCAAATTCTTAGCGGAGTTAGCGTCCCGCCAAAATCTGGGAAAGGCTGACGGTCTCCTGGGTTTCGTCCGGTTATACTGACCAAGACTCACGATGAGTGACGAGAACCCCACTCCCATCGCCGGCGCGGCGGCGGAGCCGCCCGCGGCGAGCGAAGTCCTCGAGGCCCGGCTGCGCGAGACCACGGGACTCCTGGCCGTCGCTCGCGTGGTCAGCTCGACCACGGATCTGTCCGAGGCCCTCCGGCTCATCTGCCGCGAGCTCGGACGGCTCACGGGCGCCGAGACGGTGTCGGCCTATCTCCACGATGGGCGAACGAGCCTGCTCCGGCCCATCGCCGCTCACGGAGTGCCCAAGCACGCCGTGGAGGCGCTGAGCACGACGACGCTCTCCCTGGACGAGCCCGCAGTGGCCGAGGGGCTCTTCAGCCACGGACACATCGTGTGGTCGGACGACGTGGCCGCCGACCCGCGCTTCGCCGCGCAGTCCTTCAAGCGCTTCCCGCACCAGGCCGGCCTCGTGATCCCCATCGTCCTCGACGGCAAGATCTCGGGCGCCTTCCATCTCATCTGGTGGGAGCGGCGGCGGCGCTTCGACGCCGCCGAGCTCGCCCCTCTCCAGGTCATCGGCGAGCAGGCCGGCATCCTGCTCAATCACGCGCGGCTGCGGGACGCCCTCGAAGGGCGCGCCATGCGGCTGCGGGCGCTCTCCCGCGTCAACCAGGTCGTCTCCTCCTCGCTCGACGAGGCCGAGGTCCTGGGCACCATCGCCCGCGCCGCCGCCGAGATGATGGGCGCGCCCTTCGTCTCCTTCTGGGTCGCCGACGAGGTCACCCACACGGTCACGCGGCGCGCGGTATCCGACGAGGCCATGGCCGAGGGCTTGCCCGCGGCACCCGTGGCGTACGGGGAAGGCGCCCTGGGCTGGATCGCCGAGCGTCGCCAGAGCCTCGACGTGCCGGATGTGACTCGAGACGAGCGCTTCGTCCTCCAGGACTGGTGGGCCGCGCGCGGGCTCAGGAGCTTCCTCGGCGTGCCCGTCATGCTCGAGGGCTCGCTCCTCGCCGTGCTCGCGATCTCCGGCCGGGTCCCCCTCCATCCGGGACCCGACGAGCGCGAGCTGCTCGAGAGCTTCGTGGCGCAGGCCGCCGTGGCCGTTCGCAACATGCGCCTGTACGCCGAGGCCGCGCTGTACGCGAACCGGCTCGAGACCTTGACGAGCCTGAGCCGCACGCTCACCGCCTCCCTCGATCCCGAGACCATCCTGCCCGCGGTGGTGGACGCGGCGCTCACGCTCTTTCCGGGCGGGGCCTGCCAGCTCTGGACGCTCGAGGGCGACCGTGTGCGCCTGCGCGCGGAATCCGGCGAGGAGCGCGGGGGTCAGCGGCGTCGGCCGCCGGAGCTCGCCCTCGGCGAGGGCGTGGTCGGCGAGGTTGCTGCCACGGGGCGCTCGATCCTGGTGGTCGGTGGGTTCACCTACGACCTAGTCCTGCCGGCACCGACGGTGACGCTCGCCTCGGTCTCGCCCGACCCGACCATCGCATCGCCGATCCCGGTGACCGTGACGCTGGTAACCGAGAGGGAGACGGCATGCGCTACCGGCGGCCCGGCGGACACGCATATGAATATCGCCATGACCGCGATGGACAGGACCGACAATAGCCTGACTTTCATAGATTCTCCTTTTGAGCCCCTCTGGGGCTGCACGTCCACACAGGGAGCAATGAAGGTGCCAACTCTCAAGCTATTGAATTATGAGACATTTCTCAGCAGGCTGTCTGGATGTGTAAAGGGTATTGACACCGCTTCCTGGTGCTAGCCCATAAAAATCAGTCACTTGAGGGAAGAGACCTTTGTAAGCGCCACGGTTAGTAAACCGGGCCGACACTCACGATAAACATCTGCCAACCTTGATTATTCCCGCTTAGCCACCGAGCTGCTTTATCAGCTCCTCAATCTTCTCTCTCTCGGCTAGCTTTGGGTCGAGCTGGACGGCGCGACGGATGATGAGAGTCGTCAGCTCCTTGGGGCGTTTCTCGCACGCCACCCGGAGTGAGCTGTGGCCCGCCGCGCACTGCTAATCGCTGCCGATGAGTACGAGGATCCGGGTTACGGAGAGCTACGCGCCCCTGTCGCCGACGTTGAGGCGCTGCGGACGGCGCCGCCGTCCGGCGTCAAGGCGCCGGCGAAGCCGTAACGGCCCATGGCGCACCCGACACCGTCGGCCCCGAACGAGGGCGAACCGCAGCCCGGCAAGCCAAACATTCCAACCGCGCCCGACCTCGAGCTGATCGAGATGTCGCGGCTGAAGGCGTATCCATTCCTCGCCGGGTGCAGCGAGATCGTCCTGAAGAAGCTGCAGCCGCATCTCAAGGAACAGCGCTACGAAGCGGGCGCGACGATTCTTCAGCTCGGCGGCTACAGCGACGCCGCCTACTACGTCGCCTCCGGCGTCGTGGGCGTGCGGCTGACGCCGGTGAACCTGCGGCGCGAAGCGGCGGCCGCCGAAGTGGCCGCCGCCCCGCGATCGTGGGCCGATCGTCTCCAGGAGATCTTCAATCGCACGCCGGCCGAACAGGCCGTGCAGCAGGCCGCGAAGCCCGGCCGCACCGCTGGGGGCGAGACCCTCATGCTCACGGATCTGCCGATCGATCTGCGCGCGAACGAAGAGGTCCTCCTCGAAGCGGGCGAGGTCTTCGGCGAGATGAGCGCTCTCTCGCGCTACCCGATCTCCGCCGACGTCGTCGCGCGCACCGAGGTGCTGTGCCTGTTGATCCGGACCGCGGGCCTGCGGCTGATGTTCAAGCAGAAAGAGCTTGCCGGCTTCAAGAAGATGATCGACGACCGGTATCGTGCGCGGACGCTCTCGACGCATCTGCGCAACGTGAGCCTGTTCGCGAATCTCGACGAACGAGCGATCACCAGCCTCCGGCAGACCGCCGAGCTGCTGTCGTTCGAGCCGGGCAAGCAGATCGTGGAGCAGGGGACGCCGGCCGACGCCTTCTATCTGGTGCGGGGCGGCTTCGTGAAGGTGGCGGTGAAGACCGGCGAAGCGAACGCCGCCGTCACCTATCTGCGCAAGGGCGACTACGCCGGGGAAATCGCGCTGCTGCTCGGCGAGCCCTGGCCGTTTTCGCTGTTCGCGCTGGAGCACGTCGAGGTCGTGCGGCTGCCGCGCGCCGAGTTCCAGGCGGTGCTCGCGCAGCATCCCGAGATGCAGGCGATGCTCTGGGCCGCCACCGTGGAGCGCCTCAAGGCCCGCGGCACCGTCGCGCGGGAGCCGCTGACGTCGCGCTACCTGCAGATGGCGATGGACACGGGGCTGATTCACGGCGAAAGCGTGCTGCTCATCGACCTGTCCACCTGCACGCGCTGCGACGACTGCGTCCGCGCCTGCGCCGAGACGCACGGCAACGTGCCGCGGTTCATCCGCGAGGGCAACAAGTTCCGCACGTGGAGCATCACGACGTCGTGCTACCAGTGCACCGATCCGGTCTGCATGATCGGCTGTCCGACCGGCGCGATTACGCGTCCCCTCGGCACGCTCGAAGTGACGATCAACAAGGACACGTGCATCGGCTGCCACAACTGTGTGAAGCGGTGTCCGTGGGGCAACATCATCGAGGTGCCCTACAGCAGCCCGGCGCTCAATCGCCAGATCGATCTCGCGACGAAATGCGACCTCTGCCTCGGCCGTCCGGCGGGTCCCGCGTGCGTGCAGATGTGTCCGCACGGATCGACGGTTCGCATTTCCTTCAAGGACATGGTGGCCGTGAGCCAGACGCTGTCGTGATGGAAAAGGGTGTCTTCCGGCCGAAGCGCCGCGACTGGTTTCGCGCGTTCCTCATTGCGAGCGTGGCGTCGATCGTCGTGTATGCGGTCTGGGCCTGGTGGACGCCGTGGACACCCGGCCGCGTCGGCGGGCTGACGTTCGGGACGCTTGCCGCGTTGCTGTTCGTCGTCGACGCGCTGTATCCGTTCCGGCGGCGGTGGAACGCCTGGCCGTTCGGCACGGTGCAGCGCTGGCTGCAGTTTCACGTGTACGGCGGCGCGCTGGCCTGTTTGTCTGTGCTGATCCACGTCGGCTTCCGCTTGCCGAATGGGCTCTTCGGCTGGTGGCTGCTGCTCCTGACGTTGTGGGTGACCGTGTCCGGGCTTGCAGGGGTGTATCTGCAGAAACGGATTCCGATGGTGCTCGCCAATAATCTCGAGGTCGAAGCGATCTACGACCGCATCCCCGAGCTGACTGCGCGCCTTCAGACGGAAGCCGACACGCTGCTGGCGGGCACCCCGGATCTGCTGCAGCGGTTCTACTCGACCACCACCCGGCCGATGCTCGCATCGCTGGCGCCGTCGTGGTCCTATCTCGTCGACTTTCGCGCCGAGCGCGAGCGTCGGCTCGCGCCGTTCAAGGAAGTGGTGACGTATTTGGCGGAGGCCGACCGCTTGCGGCTCGCGGATCTGCAGGGGATTGTGACCGAGAAGTTCGAGCTCGACGTGCAGTACAGCCTGCAGCGGATCCTGAAAGTGTGGGTGCCGCTGCACGCTGCCCCCGCGATGATCCTCATGGGGCTGCTGGTCGTGCACATCGTGGCGGTGCTGCTGTTCTGACGGCCATGACTTATCAGCCCTATGCCTCGTAACGTTCAGCCGGGTACGCCGGATCGATCAACGCGGTACATCTTTCCGCGCGGCCCGCGCCGCAGTCTCGGCATGGCGGCCATCGGCGGCGCGGTGCTGGCCGTCGTCATCGCCGCGTCGTATTTCGTCGGCCTGAAGCGCGTGTCGTCGCCCGGCCCCGTCGCGTCCTCGCACTCGGCGATCGAGGCCCGCTGCGAGCAGTGTCATGACGTGGGCAAGGGGGTGGCGGACACGCGCTGCGAGCGCTGCCACGATCCGAGCGGCGCCGATCGGTTCAGCCAGCAGGGGCACGTACTCTTCGGCAGCGGCAACCCGCACAAAGCGGCCGCGGCGGCGGATATGAGCTGCGTCGCGTGCCACACCGACCATCGCGGGCGCGCGTCCGAGGTGAAAAGCGTCGACGATCGCGACTGCGGCCAGTGCCACCGGTTTTCGGCGTTGAAGGGCCACCCCGAGTTCGCCGCCGTGCGCGCGCAAATCTCCACGGGCGCGGGGCTGGCGTTCGGCCACCAGCGTCACATCGTCGAAGCGGCGAAGCAGCTCGGGAAGAGATGCGAGGCCTGCCACGAGCCGACGGCGGATCTCGTCGGCTTCCAGCCGATGACCTTCGATCGGCACTGCGCGTCCTGCCATACCAAGGACGGCTTCGTGACCGGCGACAGCGAGGCGGTCTCGGGCGATCTCCTCGCCTTGTCGGCTGAACAAGCCGGCGCGGCACCGCCGACCCAAACGCCCGCGGAGCGGGGACGCATCACCCTCAGCCGCATGAAGCACAAGGATCCGTGGGTCCTTTACAACGCGCAGCGGCTCCGGCGGATGATCGATCCGGCCGGGATCGGCAGTGAAGCCGCGGCGCTGCGCGGGCAGATTGCGTACCTGACGCAGCAGACCGGCGATCAGTCACTGTCCAACGTGGCAGTCGCCGATCTCCAGCGCTGGCAAACGACGCTCGAGCAGGAAGTGGTGTCGATCGACAAGCGGCTCGCCTCGTCCGCGCCGGCCGGTGGAGACGATGCGGCGCTGAACGAGATGCGCGGGGCCGTCCAGCAGATCGCAAAACAACTGGCGAGCGTGGATCCGGAAGCCGGCGCGCTCGACGCCGACGCGCAGAAGGCGCAGGGTGGCGGTCCGGCCCCGGCAGGCCCGGACCCGTCCCAGAGTTTCAGCGCGCGCAAGACCGAGCTGCTGGCGGTCCTCGATGCGATTGTCGCGCGCGGTGACAAGGCGCTTGCGGATCGCGCTGAGGCGCTGCGAAAGCAGGTCGAATCGCTGCAGGCGAGCGCGAGCGGGGGCCCGCCGGACGTCGCCGCGCTCGGGCGGCGGCTCCGCGATCTCGACGACGTGCTGGGCGCCGTGCGGGCGACGGCCGATCCGGAAGCGCAGTATTTCGCGGCGCAGGTCGGCGCACTGCGCAACGTCGCGCAGAGCCAGATCAACGGCGGCCTGTCGCCGGACGCGTTCGAGGATCGGCGGCGCGAGCTGCTGGCGGTGCTCGACGCCATCGACCGCACCGGGAACCCGGAGCTGATGGGACGCGTGGCGCTGCTGCGGCAGCGCGTCATCGGGCTGCAGCCGGGGAGCTTCGGCGATGCCGGACTGCGCGATCAACGGAAGCGGACCGTCAAGCTCCTCGAGCGCGTGAAGGTCGAGCTCGATCTGGCACAACGGGGCGACCAGGCAGGCGCGGGCTCCGCGGCGCCGGCGCGCGATGCGGCGCAGATGCGAACGCTCCTCGTGAGGTTGCGGGAGCAGTTGGCCGGGCTGCAGGTCGGCGGACGTCCGGGGACGGCGGACACGCCGGCGGAGCTGAAGAGAGCGACCAACACGCTGAGCAACATGCTCGCGCCCTGTCTCAAGTGTCACGTGATGGACGGCGCGCGGATGGCGCCGGTCGCAGCGGATCCGAAAGTGTTTCAGCGGGCGGTGTTCACGCACAAGCCGCACGTCGAGCCCGCCGACTGCGCGTCGTGCCACAAGAGCGTGGACACCAGCACGAAATCGACCGACGTGAACGAGCCGGGTGTGGACAACTGCCTGGCGTGCCATGCGCCCTCGAAGGCGCGCGCCGACTGCGCAGCCTGCCACTTCTACCATCCGCCGTCGCTGGCGCGGCTGATAGGAGCCTTGTGATCGCGCGGCTCATCGGACGCACGGGCTCGACGGCCGGCAAGGACTACGTGGTGAACGACGCCGCGCGGGTGGGCGCGTCGCCCGACAGCGAAATCCGGATCGTGGCGCAAGGCGTGTCGCGGCGGCACGCGCGGATCTGGTCGGAGAAAGACCAGTTCTTCATCGAGGACCTCGGCGCGACCAACGGCACGTTCCTCAACGGCGGACGGATTCAGCGCGAGACGCTGCGGCACCTCGACGTGATCACGCTCGGCCGTGAAGTCGATCTCATCTTCCTGCGAAAAGACGACGAGCCGGACATTCCTGTCGTCGACCGGATCCAGCAGGCCAGGCTTCAGATCGTCGACGGCCCCGAGGCCGGCACGAGCGTCGACGTGCCCAAAGGGGAGCTGACATTCGGCCGCGCCCCTTCGTGCAACGTCGTGCTCGCCAGCGGCGCGATCTCGAAGGTCCACGCGCGGCTGCAGCGGACGACCAGTCAGCTGGTACTGCAGGATCTGCAGTCGGCCAACGGCACGTTCGTCAACGGGACGCGCGTCGACTCGGTAGCGGTGGTGAAGAACGGCGACGTCATCAGTTTCGCCGGCGTGCGGAGCCTCTCGGTAGTCATCGAGGGGGACGCCGATCCCACGCCGAAGACCGACCTGCCGGCCGTCATCCCCGGACCCGCGTTCGATCAGGAGTGGAAGACGCGGTTCGTGTGGGCGCCCGACGAATTGGCCGCCATCGAAGCGGCCGCGAAACCGCCAGCGCCGGCGCCTTCCGTGCCGGCGTCGCCAGCCGCCGAAAAACCGGTCGCACCTGCCGCGCCCGCGCCGGCACCAGCCGCTGCGCCACTGCGCGCCGCGCCGCCGCCCGCTGCGCAACCAGCGTCGCCTGTTGCGGCACCGTCCGCTCCGCCCGCGGCCGCGAAACCGCCAGCGCCGGCGCCTTCCATGCCGGCGTCGCCAGCCGCCGAAAAACCGGTCGCACCCGCCGCGCCCGCGCCGGCACCAGCCGCGCCACCGCGCGCCGCGCCGCCCGCCGGGCCGCCGGTCGCTGCACCGCCCGCCGCGCCGCCCGTCGCGGCGCCGCCGCGGCCCGCGGCACCGCCGCCGGTACGCCCCGCGGCTCCGACAGCGGGGCCCGGTCCTCCGTCGGAGGCGACGATGGTCCCCGGGACGGAAAAGCAAGTGCCCGGCGTCTCGGCCAAAGCCGCA
>Ga0137418_10005250_pt1 | contig 11858 bp, 8 predicted proteins | sample CZODoug3_1_2_16f_FD_122242 | JGI IMG/M metagenome (GOLD analysis project Ga0137418, IMG submission 122242) | Vadose zone soil fungal communities from Angelo Coast Range Reserve, California, USA - CZODoug3_1_2_16fungal (Hybrid Assembly) | ecosystem: Environmental > Terrestrial > Soil > Vadose... | reverse complement strand
GTTCCGGAAGTAGCCCCGCTTCACTGGACCGACTTCATCCTGCACATTTTTCCGGAAAATATCGTCAAGTCCGTCGCCGAAAACCAAATTCTGCAAGTCGCGGTCTTCGCCATTCTTTTTGCCATCGCGCTCACTCGCCTTTCAGAAAACCTGCAGAAGCCGATCCTCAACTTCGCCGAATCCCTCACCCAAGTCATGTTCCGCTTCACCAACATCGTCATGTACTACGCCCCAATCGGTGTCGGCGCAGCCATGGCATACACCGTCGGCCACATGGGCATCGCTGTTCTGCTCCCGCTTGGAAAACTTCTGCTCACCGCTTACGGCGCGCTGATCACCTTTCTTCTCTTTGTTCTTCTCCCGGTCGCGTTCATCGCGCGCGTTCCCATCAAACGTTTTCTGGCCGCCGTCGCCGAACCCGCCACCATCGCTTTTGCCACGAGCACCTCCGAAGCCGCTCTGCCCCGCGCCATGGAGTGCATGGAAGCGTTCGGCGTTCCGCGCCGCATTGTTGCTTTCGTGATCCCCGCCGGTTACAGCTTCAATCTCGATGGCTCCACGCTCTATCTCGCGCTCGCATCCGTTTTCGTCGCGCAAGCCGCCGGCATTCACATGACCTGGCCACAACAACTTTTGATGGTCCTCACGCTAATGCTCACCAGCAAAGGCATCGCCGGTGTTCCCCGCGCCAGTCTGCTGGTTCTCATGGCTTCCGCCGCCACTTTCCACCTCCCCACCGAACCGATCTTCGTGATCCTCGGCGTCGACGCGCTCATCGATATGGCCCGCACTTCCCTCAACGTCACGGGCAACTGCCTGGCCTCCGCGGTCATCGCCCGCTGGGAAAACGAACTCGCTGAACCAAGCGCTTCGCCTTTGTAGTTTTCCCCTGCTCCGGCAGCTTGCTCTTTCCCCCAAAAATGCGATGCTTACAACGTCATCTAAATGCATCTCTCCGCGCCAATGGCCAACTCAGCTGGTCCCAGCCAACCTCGCATCCGTATCATCCTTTCTCTGGTTTTTTGTTTTCTCTTCGCTTCCATCGCTCTGCGAGCCGACGACATCAACAAGATTTCTCCCACCGGCTACGTCACCGATCTCGCTGGCGTCATTCCCGCTGCGACCAAACAGCACATCGAGACACTGTGCGCCGAACTCGAACAAAAAACTGGCGCGCAACTCGCCGTGGTCACCGTTAAGTCTCTCGACGATCGTTCCGTCGAAGATTTCGCTGTCGATCTTTTCAAACACCTTGGCGTTGGCGCAAAACAAGCCAATACCGGCGTGCTCCTGCTGATCGCTCCCAACGACCGCAAATACCGCGTCGAAGTCGGTTACGGCCTCGAACCGATCATCAATGACGCGCGCGCGGGCGACGCTGGCCGAGCGATGGTTCCCTTCCTGAAACAAAATGATTACGGTTCCGCCGCGGAAATCGCCGCATGGCAGTTGGCAAAATATATTGCCGACGATAAAGGCGTCACACTCTCCGGCCAGCCTCCCGCTCGTCCAGCCGTAAACACTCCGCGCGAACGCAGCTCCCCGATCGGTTTTTGGGCGATTTTGTTCATCATTTTCATCATCATTAAGATTTTCAGCGCGGCAGTATCCAACACCTCTGGCCGCCGCGGCGGCAGTGGTATGAGCGGCTGTTGGTGGTTGCTGCCATTTTTTCTGGACGGCGGTGGTGGCCGAGGCGGCTGGGGTGGCGGAGGATTTGGCGGGGGTGGTGGTGGAGGCGGAGGATTTGGCGGATTTGGCGGTGGCTCCAGCGGCGGTGGTGGAGCTTCCGGCAGCTGGTAACATTCTGAGTCGATCGAACGTATTTGTTGTGGGATTTATGGGGTGGAAATGCTGGCGCGAGAAGAAAAATTAACTGAGATTGTCCGGCGGCTGCAGGAGGCCGCGGGAGATAATCTGCAATCCGTTGTGCTGTATGGTTCGGCGGCGCGCGGCGATTTTCATGCGCACAAATCGGATTTGAATTTGCTGTGCGTGCTGAAATCGGCAAAGGTGCAGGAGTTAGCGCGCATCGCCGGCGTGATTCGCTGGTGGTCCGGCCAGCTTCGCGAACCCGCTCCGCGCATTTTTACGAAAGAAGAGTTAAGCCGCTCCGCCGACGTTTTCGCCATTGAACTTCTGGACATCGGCCAGCATCACCGCGTGCTCTTCGGAAACGATCCGGTCGAAGGCATCGAAGTTCCCATGAATCTGCATCGCGTGCAGCTGGAACATGAATTACGCACCGCGCTGCAGAAATTGCGCGCACATTTTCTGCACGCTTCCGACAACGAAGCGCAGCTTCGCGAAATCTACGCGCAATCCATCTCCAGCATTTCGGTATTGCTGCGCCACTTCCTGATCGTTCTTGGCGAAGTTTCTTCGCTGGACAAATCCGCCGTCTATCGGCGCATCGAGGAATTGACCGGCGCGGAAGCCGCGGTTTTTGAATTGGGCCGCCAGCTTCGCGACAATCATCCGGTCACGGAAATCGTCCGTGCTTACGGAAAATATTTGGAAGCCATCGAAATCGTGATTCACTCGCTGGATGCGCTGGTTCCCAAACGCGAATGGCAGCGGGTCAAACAACAAGATTCTTAAGTAACACCTTTCAAGGAGAACTCTCATGAAGATTGCAGCAATCATCGCGGTCATCGTTTTGATCATCGCGTTTTTCTTGGGCAGCGCATACGTTGGCCGCCGAAACCAGATGGTCGTGAAACGCGAAGCGGTCAGCGCGTCGTGGGCCCAAGTCGATGTGGTACTGCAGCGCCGCGCGGACTTGATTCCTAACCTGGTCGAAACCGTGAAAGGTTTCGCGCAGCACGAAGAGAAGGTTTTCGGCGACATCGCTGCGGCACGTTCCGCGTTGATCGGCGCGAAGACTCCGGCTGACAAAATCGCCGCGAACGGAGCCCTCGACTCCGCGCTCAGCCGCCTGCTCGTAATTACCGAAAATTATCCTCAGCTCAAATCCAACGAAAACTTTCTGCGTTTGCAGGACGAACTCGCCGGAACCGAAAACCGCATCGCTGTCGAGCGGCGCCGCTACAACGAAGCAGTGCAGGACTACAACACCTTCATCGCGCTCTTTCCCAACAGCCTGGTGGCCAGCATCGGTGGCTTCACCCGCAACGACGCCTACTTCAAGACCGACGAAGGCGCCCGCTCCGCTCCCAAGGTCAATTTCGATTTCAACAAGTCGTCAGCACCTGCGGCAACGCCGGTTCCGGCTCCCGCTAAGCCCTAGGCAAAACGGCCTGCCTTCCCGCGACGAGCGGGAAAAGCAGAAGGCGGGCCCTACAAAGAAAAGTCACTTGGCGATGGCCGCTTCCTTTCCGAGGAATTCGCTGAGGAGCATGTGAAAGTGATGGACACCGTTCTCGCGTTTGACGGAGTAGCGGCCACGATCGTAAGTGGAAGAGTGCAAGCCCTTCTGCACATTTTCGCAGAGCATGATGTCTTCCTGCTGGACTTCGTCGCTGAACGCGATGGCGCGTTCGATGCGCGCGCGAGTTTTGGTTTGATCGGCATCGTGGAAAAACCATTCAAAGATGGTGAGCGTTTTGTCGGCGGAGAGCGGAACGATGATATTGGTGGAAATGTTGTCGGGATAGATGTTGAGCATCAGGTTGGGAAAAATCCAGAAATAGAGCGCTTGCTGTAATCCGGTGCCCGGCGCATAAAAGCGATTCCCGGCGTCTTCAGCTTTCATGGCGCGAATCGGCGCGAACTGCTGGGAATAATAGCGATAGGTGTCGGTGCGATAGTGCGCGTAATCGATTTCGCGCATCAGCCCGGGATGGGCGATGGGAATGTGGTAGCCCTCGAGATAGTTGTCGACGTACACCTTCCAGTTGCAGTTGATGACGTAGTCGCGGCGTTCGGCGGATTGCAATCCGGCAAACTCAAAGCCTCGCGCTTGCTCTGGAATTTCTCCTAGCACGGATGAAAGAGATTCCGTCTTTCCATCGGAATGGGGCCGATCGAAATTCACGAAGATGAATTTTTCCCAGGTTTCCAGGCGCACCGGAAACATGCCCATGGTGCTGCGATCGAAAAATTCCACACCTTCGACATCGGGCGTGCCGATTAGTTTGCCGTCGAGGGTGTAAGTCCAGCCGTGATATTGGCAGCGCATGACGTTCTTGCAGCCGCTGCCGAGCGCGATAGGTCCGGCGCGATGGCGGCAGACGTTGCTGAACGCGCGCAGCGCTCCCTGCTTATCCCTAACAATCAGTAGCGGCTCGCCGGCAACCTCCGTTGTGAAAAACGTTTCGGCGTCAGAAATGGTTTTCTGGACGGTCTTCCCATCACCGGAGGTGACCTCACCGCAAGGGTGATCGAGGGTGCCAATCAGCTGCCAGGTCCGGCGAAAAATCTTTTCCTTTTCAATTTCCAAGATGGCGGAATCGGTGTAAAACCGGGAAGCAAGCGTGTGCGCGCATTCAATCTGTTGGTTGACGTCGAGGTGCAGGGGTTTGGTGGTCGGGTGGTCGGTCATGGGAGAGAGTTTCTCATAGTCGGGAGTGCCGAGGCGCGGCGGCGGTTGAGCAAGAAATCGATTAACGCAGAGAATGCAGGCTAAAGCCTATGTCTCTAAAATGTGAGAGTTGCGCATTGGAGCGCAGGGAGCGCGGAGTTCTTGACTTCGCGCGGCTGTGGGTCAGAATAGAAGTCCCTTCCGAAGTGATCCGGGAAACGCTGTGTTTGCCGGATGAACAGCAACAAAAACAACTGAACGAATCGATCGTTGCGGGCCATGCATTGCGGCCCAGGCATTACGGGCCGGCCTTTACTGGCTAGGCAAGCTAGTTCCCTCTCAAGAAAAAACAGGCAGCACCAGTGTGTCCGCGACTCGTGCCGGCGGCGCTGAAGAACGTTTAGAACCAGCAAACGAGCTGGTAGAGGAAATAGCAAACGATGGCATCGATAACTGTAATGACGGGTGAAGCGTTGAATGGCTCATACGATTACCGGCTGGTGGCGTTATCGGTGGTGATAGCGGTGATGGCCTCGTATGCGGCGCTAGACCTGGCGGGAAGGGTGACGTCTGCGAAGGGGCGGACGAGGGCGGTGTGGCTTGGCGGCGGATCGACCGCGATGGGAATTGGGATCTGGTCGATGCACTACGTGGGAATGCTGGCGTTCCGGTTGCCGGTGCCGGTGATGTACGACTGGCCGACGGTGATCGCCTCGCTGCTGGCGGCGATTGCGGCGTCGGCAATCGCATTGTTTGTGGTTAGCCGGAGCACCATGGGCGCGATCAACGCGCTTGTGGGAAGCGCATGCATGGGCGGTGCGATCGCGGGGATGCATTACGTGGGAATGGCAGCGATGAGGCTACCGGCGATGCGCCACTACTCGGCATGGATGGTGATTATATCGGTAGTGCTGGCGATCGTGATCTCGCTGGTGGCGTTGTTGCTGACGTTTTATTTTCGCAAAGAGACAAGCGGGTGGAGCTGGATGAAGGCGGCGAGCGCGCTGGTGATGGGCGCCGCGGTTCCGGTGATGCACTACACAGGAATGGCGGCGGCGAGGTTCACGGCTTCAACCAACGGACACGATGATTTGTCGCACGCTTTGAACATTACCGGGCTGGGGCAAGAGAGCGTGATCCTGGTGACATTCATGGTATTGGGAGTGACGCTGCTGACGTCGTTGATGCACAAGCGATTTTCGGCGCAGGCGCTGGAACTGGAAGCTAGCGAGAAGCGATTCCGCAGCGTGTTCGAGGGAGCGGAAATTGGAATTGCCATCTCGGACCTGACAGACGGGAAGATCACCTCGATCAATCCGGCGTACCTGAAAATGCTGGGTTGCGCCATGGGAGAACTGAAGTCGGTGGCATCTTTTGACGAGCTGACGCATCCAGAGGACCGCGAAGGCGACAAGGAGAAATTCAAGTATTTGCTGAGTGGAGAGCAGAAGCACGTTCATCTTCAAAAGCGGTATCAGTTGAGAGACAAGCAAGTGGTGTGGGCAAACCTGGACATGAGCGTGTTGCGGGACGGAGAGGGCAAAGAGCAATACGTGCTGGGGCTGGCGTCAGACATCACCGCGAGCAAGAAGGTGGAGACGGAATTAAAGAGCGCGAAGGAGGCCGCGGAAGCCGCGAACGAGGCGAAGAGCACGTTTCTGGCAACGATGAGCCACGAGATTCGCACGCCGATGAACGGAATATTGGGGATGACGGAGCTGGTGCTGGACACCGACCTGACGATCGAACAGCGGGAGCATCTGGGGCTGGTGCGGTTGTCAGCGGAGTCGCTGCTAACCATCATCAACGACATTTTGGATTTTTCGAAGATCGAGGCGGGAAAACTGGAACTGGAGACGATTCCATTCGATCTGCGCGAAAGCCTGGGCGAGACGATGAAAGGGTTGAGTATCCGGGCACACCAGAAAATGCTGGAACTGATCTACGAAGTGGAGCCGGACGTTCCGGAATCCGTGTTGGGAGATCCTGGCCGGATCCGGCAGATTCTAGTGAACCTGGTGGGAAATGCAATCAAGTTCACGGAACGCGGAGAAATTTTCGTGACGGCGAAGGTGGAGTCCGAGGGAGAACAGCAAGTCCGAATTCACTTCACGGTGAAAGACACGGGGGTGGGAATTCCGCCGGAGAAGCAACAGAAAGTGTTCGAAGCGTTTTCGCAGGCCGACGGTTCGATGGCCAGGAGGTTTGGAGGAACAGGATTGGGACTGACGATCTGCGTACGGTTGCTGGAAATGATGGGTGGAAGGATTTGGGTGGAAAGCGAAGTTGGGAATGGAAGCGCGTTCCAATTCGTGGTAACGCTGGGAGTGCAAAACGAAAGCACGGCGCGAAAGCTGGCAGTGCCGCCGGAGCGGTTGCGAAATCTGCATGCGTTGATCGTGGACGATAATTCGACGAACCGGAGAGTGTTACAAGGGATGCTCAGCCGCTGGGGAGTGAAACCGACGGCGGTGGACAGCGGCAAAACAGCGCTGCAAGCGATGGAAATTGCCAAGAGCACCGGACATCCATTTCCATTGGTGCTGTTGGATGGACAGATGCCGGAAATGGATGGATTTACGCTGGCGGCGGAGATTCAGAAAGATCCGGAGCTAGCGGGAGCCACGATCATGATGCTGACCTCGGCCGGACACTTGGGAGATGCAGAACGATGCCGGAAGCTGGGGATTACCGGGTACCTTGTAAAGCCGGTGCGGCAAAGCGAGTTGCTAGACGCGATCTGCTTCTTGCTGGGCGGGGAAACAAAGAAGGAAAGTGCTGCGTTGGTTACCCGGCACAGCTTGAAGGAAGCGAAAAAGAGCGCGCGAATTCTGCTGGCGGAGGACAATGCGGTCAACCGAACGCTGGCGATTCGGCTGCTTGAAAAGCGTGGATATACGGTGGGCGTAGCGGCAACGGGGCGGGAAGCATTGGCCGCTCTTGAAAAGGAAGAGTTTGACGCGATCCTGATGGACATTCAAATGCCGGACATGGATGGGTTCGAAGCGACCTCGAAGATCAGAGAAAAAGAAAAAGCCACCGGTAAGCATATCCCGATCATCGCCATGACCGCGCACGCTCTAAAGGGCGACGAAGAACGCTGCATCGAAGCTGGCATGGACGGATACGTGTCCAAGCCGATTCGAACGAGCGAGTTGTACGCGGCGTTGGAAAAAACGGTAAAGAAAGAAACGGGGAGCGAGCCGGAAAACGAGGAGGTCGTCCCGACCGCATCGGCGATAAAGCAGTACGCCGAGCGGAATGATTCATGACGAAAATGGCGAGGCTGGGTGGCTAGAGCCGGAACGGCGCCGACTGAGGCCGGAGAGTAGGGGGACAGAAAAGCGGCGTCAAGCCGCCGCACTCCAAGAGAGCACGATATGACAATAGCGGGCTCCAAGTGGAGCCCACACTCGATATCGTGCCCCTACTGAAGAAAACTCGGGACGTGATAGAGTGCGGCGGGCGGGAGTTCGCGTAGGAGATGATGCGGGAGGACACGTGATGCAGAGGCGAGCGTTTTTGAATGTGGCGGCGGGGGGAGCGGCGGCGATGGCGACGAATCCGAGCGCAATGGGCGCAGGCATGGCAGGAGAGCAGGAGCGGAAACCGGTGGCGTATCCGGACGCGGCGATCGAAGCGGTGGATGCGCGGTTCAAACAATATGTGGTGGGCAACGCGGCGGTGGAGCGGCTATGGACCGGAGCGCGATGGGCGGAAGGGCCGGTATGGATTGGCGACGGTCGATATCTGCTGTTCAGTGATATCCCGAACAACCGAATGATGAGGTGGACGGAAGAGACGGGCGAAGTGACGGTGTTCCGCAGCCCGTCGAATTACAGCAACGGAAATTTTCGCGACCGCGAAGGGCGGCTGCTGACCTGCGAGCACGACACTCGCCGGGTGACCCGGACCGAACACAACGGAACGATCACGGTGTTGATGGACAGTTTTCAGGGAAAGAAACTGAATGCGCCGAACGACATTGTGGTGCATTCGGATGAAGCGATCTGGTTCAGCGATCCGGGTTACGGAATCATGGGAAATTACGAAGGGCACAAGGCGGCGTTTGAATTGCCGACGGCGGTTTACCGGCTGGACCCGAAAACGCGAGAGGCTACGGTAGTCGTGGGCGATCTGGACAAGCCGAATGGGCTGTGCTTTTCTCCCGACGAGAAAAAGCTATACGTGGTGGACACCGGTGTACCGAAGAAGGCCAGCGATCCGCATCCGATCTACGTGTATGACGTCGTGGATGGAGTACGGCTGAATGGGCGGAAATTGTTTGCGGATATGTCACCGGGATCGTCGGACGGGATCCGCTGCGACGTGGATGGCAATGTGTGGTCGGCGGCGGGCTGGGGCGCGGATGGATTTAACGGCGTGCACATCTTCGCGCCGGATGGAAAATTAATTGGGAAAATTCACTTGCCGGAAACCTGCGCGAATATCTGTTTTGGCGGGGCGAAGAAAAACCGGCTATTCATGGCTGCGAGCCAATCGTTGTACGCGGTATATGTGGGGACGGAAGGCGCGCAGACGCCGTGAGCGACGGCCGCCAGGAAGTTGTGAAAAAAGCAGATTCCTCGCTTCGCTCGGAATGACAACATCAGGCAAAGCCACTGAAGCTACAAAGGTTCGTCGGCGGGGTTGCGGTAGGCGCGGTAGGCGAACCAGGCGATGGAGCCGATCATCCCAAGCCAGCCGAGCATACGCGTGACGCTGGCGATTTGCGTGTCGTGGAGCATCAGGTTCCATTGAGTGAACAGAATGGTCCAATCGCTTTCGTCGCCACCAACCAGAGGAAGCGAGGCTCTGCGGGCGTCAGACATGTAGACGCCGATGTATAGAAAATTTTCGAAAAACCAGAATGAACAAAACGCGGTGCCGAAACCCTGGCGCTGGAAGAAAAAGTAGACGGCGCAGGCGAACGGAACGATGAGTTCGAGCAGGGTGCCGCCGAGAACCATTAGCGTATGACCGAAGCCATCCTCCCCGCCTCCGCCGAGGATGCCGAAAAGCGGATGGCCGGCTTCGTGGATCATCAGATTGGCAAAATCGAGAATCAGGAATTTCGGGCCCATGGCCGCGGCGTAAAGCAGAAAGAGCAAGTAGAACGAAATGCAGATGACGGCGCCGAGGCGGGAGACGGGCTTCCAATCGTCGAGGGCGAAGGCGGGCAGGGGCATAGAAGCAGAGTAGCAGCGAGGGAAATTTTGGCGATGGATTCGTGAGGCGGAGTTTTCAGGAGAGCGAATACTGCGGAGCGGAGACGAGCTCACAGATTAAAGTCCGTGCCGCCGAGAAGAACCGCGGGATAAACCAGCTGCAACAAAAAAAAGGACGATCTATTCTTGCACGAGGCGGAGGGCCTCGTACGCGGCGCCGAGTTGTGGCGCGTTTTCGTTGATGATGACCGAGACCGGAACATTTTTGAGCAGGCTCTCGAAGTGCCATTTGTCTTTGAACGAGCTGAAAAAAGTTCCATCCTTCATTTTTTCCAAAATTTTAATGGCAATGCCGCCGGCGACGTAAACTCCGCCGAGCGCTAAAACTTTCAGCGCGAGGTTGCCGGCTTCGGCGCCGTAAATGTCGGTCCAGAGATTGAGAGTTTCCACGCAGACCGGGCAAGTTTTGTTGAGCGCGTTGACGGTGATTTCCGGAGCGGGATCCGCGTCGGGATCGGCGAAAGAAGAATGCTTGATTTCGGGATTGATAAATTCGTGCAGGGTGCGAAAGCCGCGGCCGGAGAGAATCAACTCCCAACTGACTTGGGTGTAGCGGCGGCGCATGAAGCGCAGCAGCTCGATCTGCTGTTCGGTATGCGGAGCAAAATCGGAGTGGCCGCCTTCGGAAGGTCCGACGACGTAGCGCGAGCCATCCCAGATGAGAAACGCTTCGCCGAGGCCGGTGCCGGCGGCAAGCAACGCGCGAGTGCTGGCAGGTTCGGGCAGGCCGGGATTGAGGACGACGAAATCGGCAGGATCGAGATGCTCAATGCTGTGGCCCCAGGCGCCAAGATCGTTGAGCAGAACGATGTGCTCGATATCGAGTTCCTCCGAGAGCACTGCAGCATCGATGACCCAGGGAAGATTGGTGGCGCGCACGCGATTGTTGATGACCGGGCCGGCGATACCGAAGCCGGCGCCGCGAATTTTTTCGTCACCGAGATGATCGGCAGCGACGCGCGCAAATTCCTTGGCGATGAGATCGAACTTGGCAAAATCCTTGCTGCGGAAACGCTGCTTGAAAACGGGCGTCAGCCTGCCGCCGCGCTCGGAAAAAAGCGCGAGGTTGCATTTGGTGCCGCCGACATCACCGGCCAGGATCACAAGTTCCCCCAATGAAAATAAAAAGCGAGTTGATTAGGATACGCGATCGCTAAAAAGAATCAAGGAGCGTGCCATTTGCGGCCGTCGCGTTCCAGGAGCGTATCGGACTCTTTCGGTCCCCAGCTGCCGGAAGCATATTGCGGAACAGCCGCGGTTTTTGCGGCGCTCCAGACGTCCAAAATGGGATCGACCAGCGACCATGCAGCTTCCACGCTGTCGCCGCGATCAAACAGTGTAGCATCACCACGCAAACAATCGTTGACCAGAGTGGCGTACGCGCTGCGCGAGGTGTCGCCAAATCCTTCGCGGTAACTGAAATTCATGGTGACGTTGCCGATGCTCATTTCGGTGCCGGGACGTTTGGCGCCGAAAGAGACGGAGATACCTTCATCGGGCTGAATGTTTAGAACCAGGCGATTGGGTTCGGCTTCGCGGCCGCGGAAAACGATGTGCGGAGCGCGTTTGAATTGAATGACGATTTCGGTGGAGCGTTTGGCGAGACGTTTTCCGGTGCGGAGATAGAAAGGAACGTTGGCCCAGCGCCAGTTGTCGATCAAAAGTTTTGCGGAGACGAAGGTTTCGGTACGGGATTTGGGATTGACGTTTTGTTCTTCGCGATACCCGGGAACGGGTTTTCCGCCGAGAGAGCCGGGCGAATATTGCCCGCGCACGACGGCTTGCGCGACCATTTCGAGATCGAACGGGCGTATGGATTGCAGGACTTTTAATTTTTCGTTGCGGACGGCGGTGGCGTCGAAAGAGGCTGGCGGTTCGACAGCGACGAGCGAAGTAAGCTGCAGCACATGGCTCTGAATCATGTCGCGGAGCGCGCCGGCGGTTTCGTAAAAGCCGCCGCGGCGTTCCACGCCGAGGGTTTCGGCGGCGGTGATTTGCACGTGGTCGACGTAGTTGCGATTCCAGAGCGGTTCGAAAATGCCATTGCCGAAGCGCAGTACCAAAAGATTTTGTACGGTGTCTTTGCCGAGATAGTGGTCGATGCGGTAGACCTGTTGTTCCTCGAAAACATTGTGGACGATTTCGTT
>Ga0137418_10005249_pt1 | contig 11858 bp, 9 predicted proteins | sample CZODoug3_1_2_16f_FD_122242 | JGI IMG/M metagenome (GOLD analysis project Ga0137418, IMG submission 122242) | Vadose zone soil fungal communities from Angelo Coast Range Reserve, California, USA - CZODoug3_1_2_16fungal (Hybrid Assembly) | ecosystem: Environmental > Terrestrial > Soil > Vadose... | reverse complement strand
GACCGAATCCGTCGCACACGCCGCCGCACGTGCAACGTGGGACGATTGAGAGGGATTTCGCCCGCAGTGATTATGCCGTCACCACCCGGAGACCAACCGACCCCATTGACCCGGCCGTCATGGCTTGCCCCAGGGGCGGCGCCAGCGAGCCACCCCGGGCGGTTCCGCATCCACATTATTGTAGTAGCTTTGGTAGTAGCCGCCGCGGCGGAGCGTGTCGTCGCCGTTGAACACGACGCCAACCACTTTCGCAAGGTCTATCAGTTTCACGGTCTCCGCCAGCAGGCCACGGGGCGTGCGATGCGCGGCGACCACGATGAGGAACCCATCGATCCACTCTGCGAGGAGCCGGCAGTCTGGGACGGGAACGAATGGTGGCGCGTCGAGTATGATGAAGTCGTAGCGACGCCGTGCTTCCTCCAGCAGCGCCTCGACTCTTGGTGACTTGAGCAGCTCGTAGAACCCGACGGCCGACCCGGCGGGCAGCACCGAGAGATTGAAGCGGGGAAGGTGCTTCACCGCGTCCTCGAGCCTCAGACGAGGCTCCTCGAGCACATCCACGAGCGAACGTCGCGAGCCGTCCATCCCAAGCCGAGGCGCCACCTTTGGTCGTCGAAAGTCGAAGTCAGCCAGCAACACGCGGGCCTGGCTGGATTGCGCGAGCGCCCCGGCGAGGTTGATGGAGGTCGTGGTCTTGCCGTCGCCGGCCTCTGGGCTCGTCACCGCCACGACGACCCCGAGGTTGGTGTTCTTCCGCAGCGTCTCCACGACGTGGCGGAGCACGCGGTACTGCTCGGCCTCGAATGACCTCGGATTGCACAGGCTCACGAGGTGTTCCTCGACGTGATCGAGGCGATCGACCGAACCCTTGGGCGCCGTCGCGGGTGCCCCGAGGACCGGCGGCGCGGCGAGCGGCACCTCCCCAGACGGCGCCGCCGGTGGCGGTGGCCTCCCAGTGGTCCGCGCCGAGGACACCTCTGTCCGCCGGGCCTGCTCCATCTGGGCTCGCTCGAGCGCCTCGAAGAATTTGCTCATCGTCTCTCAGCTCCCACTCCGTCCGGAGGTCCTTGGTCGTGTCGCGTTCGACCTGCCTCCGTGGCTAGAACGATCGCCGCAACGGCGGCGTCACCTCGTACTCAGCGATCTTGTTGAGCAGCGTCTTGTAGCTGACCTTGAGAACCCGGGACGCCTCCGCGCGATTCCAGTGCACGCGCTCGAGCACCTCCACGAGGGCCTTGCGCTCGGCTTCGCGCGCGGCCCGGCGCGCAATCTCTCTCAAGCCCTCGGTGACGATTGGAGCGGGTCCCGGGGTCGTGGCGGCCGGTCCCTTCCGACGACGTGCAACCGACGCCTCGAAGGCTTGCTCCCCGTCGGTGAGGACCACCATGCGGCGAATCGTGTTCTCCAGCTCGCGGACGTTGCCCGGCCACGAGTGCTCCATGAAGAGGGCCAGCGTCTCGGGCGAGAGCTGCTTGTTCCGCCCATACCGCTCGTTGAACTTGGAGAGGAACAGCGACGCCAGCAGAGGAATCTCTTCTCTCCGCTCTCGGAGCGGCGGAATCCGAATTTCCACGACATCGAGGCGGTAGTAGAGATCCTCCCGGAACTCGCCGCGGGCCATCAACTGCTCCAGGTCTCGATTCGTGGCGGCGATCACGCGCGTGTCGACCTCGATCGACCCGTGGCCCCCGACGCGAGAGAACCGAAAGTCCTGAAGCACATGGAGGAGCTTGGCCTGAAGGGCCAGGCGCAACTCCGCGATCTCGTCCAGGTACATCGTGCCATTGTTCGCGTACTCGAACTGCCCAGGCTTACGCTCGTGTGCGCCCGTGAAGGCCCCCCGTTCGTGGCCGAAGAGCTCCGACTCGAGCAGCTCCGAGGGGATCGCAGCGCAGTTGACCGTTACGAATGGACCGGCGCGGCGCGCCGAGGCCGCGTGGATGGCCCGGGCGACGAGGTCCTTACCCACACCGCTTTCCCCTCGGATCAAGACCGTTGCATCCGTATCGGCGATGCTCTCGATGACCCTGCTGATCGCCCGCATCTGAGGGCTTCCGTCGAGCAGCAGGGGGTGGTCGAGCAGAGACCGCCCCCGATCATGCGATTGGGCCAGCGGCCTATCCGCTGAGTCGATGCAATCAGTCTTCACAGGCGCCCTCCTCCTCCGCGACACGTTTTGAGGTCCGATAAGCCTCTTATAGTCGCGATAATCCATAGTTTTCCAATCAGGCTTTTACTCCAATCGGTACTGGGAAGATCCCTGAAGCAGAGTTCATATCGCGCGGATCAGGGCGCGCCTATCGTTCGGAGGAGCCCATCCTATCTAGCTGGGGCGGCTATGATTTTCCGGAAAGTGTAATTCTTTGCACAGTGGGTCCCAAACTACCCACCGCCGGCTAAGCACTGTGAACCCTGTTGCATGGAGCCTGGCACCGAAATTCCGACGAAAGATCCGCGATATCTAGTGCACTCGTCCTCCAAAAGCACTCCTGGTACGGCATTTGCGTTTAGCACGCACGCGATTGCAACCAAATGGCTGAGCGAAGAGCGCTTCTGGTCGAAGTCGATGCGGCGACCCAACTGGGACTCCTTGGCTTTCTGCAGGGGTTCGGATACCAGTGCGTTGCCGTCTCGTCCGCGGACGAAGCCCTGGAGGCGCTCGCCGATGGCAGTTTCAGCGTCACGCTGGTCGATCTGAGCAGCAAAGGCTCCGACCCCGCAGAACTGAGCGAGTGTCTGAGGCGCTACGGCCGAAATTCCGGCCCCATCGTCGCGCTCGCAAACCGTCGCGACAACGGACGCGCTGCCCCGCTCGAAGTGGAGGCCATGTTGTACAAACCCCTGAGCCTCGACGATCTACAGCTGGTTATCGACAAGCTCGTGCGCCCTCAGGCCGAAGCACTTGGGCCGGCCCCCGAACAGGCGGCCGGGCGAATCCGACGCGAGATGGAGCTGTGGTGTAGCCCGAAGATGCTGGAAGCGAGCCAGATCCTCCGCGAGGCGGCCCGCGTCGACGTCACCGTCCTCGTCACGGGCGAGACTGGCACAGGAAAAGAGCTCGTCGCTCGCGCGATCCACCATTTCTCCTCGCGACGGCCTGGACCCTTCATCAAGGTCAATTGCGCCGCGATGCCGCGCGAGCTTCTGGAGAGCGAACTGTTCGGCTATGAGCGAGGCGCCTTCACGGGCGCTCACAAGCTCAAGATCGGCAAGTTCGAGGCGGCGCACCGCGGCACCATCTTTCTCGACGAGATCGGTGACCTGCATCCCGCGCTCCAGGCCAAGCTGCTCCACGTGCTGCAGGATGGTGAGTTTTCGCGCATCGGCGGCAAGTCGACGCTGAGCGTGGACGTTCGGGTGCTGGCGGCCACCAACCAGGATTTGGAACGAGCGGTCGCGGAAGGCCGCTTCCGCGAGGATCTCTACTACCGTCTCAACGTGATCCACGTTTTCGTGCCACCGCTCCGCCAGCGCGCGAGCGAGATCCCCCTGTTGGCCAGCTACTTCGTCGAACGCTACGCGAAGCTCTACCACCGGGACGGATTCGCCATCCCCGAATCGGTCATGGAGCGCCTCACACGCCTACGGTACCCCGGGAACGTTCGGGAATTGGAGAACCTGATCAAGCGGATGATCGTGCTCGACGATCCCTTCCTGACGAGAAGCCCTCTGCCGGAAAGCGACGTGGACCGTGCGCGGCCCGACGCGTTGTCCGTCTCCGCGCCGGAGCCCTCGCTCAAGGACATCGGGCGGCGGGCGGCGCAGGCGGCCGAGCGCCTGGCGATCGCCAAAATGCTCGAGCAAACCGGCTGGAATCGGGTGCGGGCCGCGCGGGCGTTACGGATCAGCTATCGCGCGCTGCTCTACAAGATCAAACAGGCCGGGCTCGACATCGAGCGATCGTCAGCCCGCTCGGCCACATGAGGCACAGTGTCATGAGGCTTTCCACAATCTGCTCCCTTGCGGGCGTGCTCCTCATCTCGACCTTGACCGCGGTCGGACCCGCCGACGCTCAGGCGCCCGCGGTCAATGGCTCGGATCGAGACGCCAACCGCATCGTCGCGCCGGATGCGTACCGGATCGGCCCCGAGGACATGCTGCACATTTCCGTCTGGAAGAACGAGACGATGAGCCGGACGGTACCCGTCAGGCCGGATGGAAAGATCTCGCTTCCCCTTCTGAACGACGTGCAGGCGGCCGGTCTCACCGCGCTCGAGCTCCGTGAGGTTCTGACACAGAAGCTCGCGGAGTACCTCCCCAGCCCGGAGGTCTCCGTGATCGTGTCGGACGTACGGAGCTTCAAAGTGTCGATCATCGGCGAAGTGGCCCGCCCGGGTCGCTTCGAGCTGAAGAGCTGGACGACCGTGCTGGACGTTCTTGCGCTGGCCGGCGGGTTCACGCAGTTCGCAACACGCTCACGAATGGTCATCCTCCGCCCCGACGGAACGACGATGAAGCGGATCCCCTTCAACTACAACAAGCTCAGCGGGGAGCAAGAGAACTTCTACCTCCGGAACGGCGACATCGTCCTGGTGCCGTAAGAAGATCCAGGAGAGACCAGAAGAATGGCAGACGAGGCGCTGAAGGGAACAATCTTGGACATACTCCCGGCCATCTGGAGCCGGCGGAAGTGGCTGGCGATCCTCGCGTTTGCCGCTCCCGTGTCGGCGGCCGTGAGTCTCATCATATTCCTACCGAACATCTATCGGTCCACCGCCACCGTGCTCGTGGACCGCCAGCAGATCCCCGAGGCCTTCGTGAAGTCGACTGTGACCAGCGCCCTCGAGACTCGGATCCAGACGATCAGCCAGGAAATCTTGAGCCGCTCGCGGCTGGAAGCGCTGATCAACCGCTTCGGCCTCTACTCCGATCTGCGGACCCGGGTCCCACTCGAACACGTCATCGAGCGCATGCGGAAGGATATCAAGCTGGATCTCAAGAGCGTCGAAGCGAGAGGCCTGCGCGAGGCCACGGTGGCCTTCACGATCGCTTACCAGGGGGGCGATGCCAGCACGGTGTCCCTGGTCACGAACACCCTCGCGTCCTTCTACATCGAGGAGAACCTCAAGACTCGTGAGCGCCAGGCGACCGGCACCGCGGAGTTTCTCAGAGTCCAGCTCGGGGAAACGAAGAAGCGGCTCGACGATCAGGAACAGCGGGTCAGCGAGTTCAAGCGCCGCCACATGGGCGAGCTGCCGCAGCAGATGGAGACCAACCTCGCCACTCTAGAGCGGCTGCAGCAGCAGCTCCGCCTGAATGCCGACAATCAGACGCGAGCCACGGAACGGCGGCAGACGCTGTCGAGCCAGCTGGCGGAAGCCGACTCCATTCTGTCCCCCACATCCGTAGCGCCCCTGGCACCGGGTAAGTCCGCGACCTCGCCCGAGAGTTCCGAGACCCGGCTGGCCCGCTTGAAACAGGAGCTGACGAATCTCCGCGGTCAGTTCAGCGAGAAATATCCAGACGTCGTCCAACTGGCAAGGGAGGTCGCCGCGCTCGAGCGGGAGGTTGCCGACGCCAAGGCCCGCGAGCCCAAGGCGGAGGACAAGCCAGCGACGTCGCAGGCGGCCCCGCAGGCAGGCCCACTCACCCCGTATGTGCTCCGACTGAAAGAGGCCCTGAGCGAGGCGGAGGCGGACATCAAGATCTTCAAGGGAGAGGAACGGCGCCTCAAAGACGGGATCGCGGCGTATCAAGCCAGGGTCGAGAACGTGCCGCGGCGGGAACAGGAGTTCCGGGAGCTTGCCCGCGACTACGAAAGCACGCGTGAGCTCTATCAGTCCCTGCTGAAGCGCTATGAGGAGGCCCAGCTCGCCGAGAGCATGGAGCAGCGCCAGAAGGGGGAACAGTTCCGTGTCCTCGACCCGGCCATCCCGAACCCAGCGCCGGCGGCACCCAACCGTTTCGTGCTGCTCCTGATCTCCGTGGTGGCCTCGCTCGGCCTGGCCATGGCCGCGGTCGTCCTAGCCGAGCGCCTCGATACGTCCTTCCACACGGTCGACGAGCTCCGGGCGTTCAGCCCGATGCCAGTACTGGTCAGTATTCCGCAGATCGTCACGCAGACAGACCTCCACCGCAGGCAGTGGCACATGCGATTGGCCGTCGGCGCCGCCTGCATCGGCCTCGTCTTGATCGTCGGCGCCGCATACTTCGCCGCACACGGCAACGAGCGCCTGGTCTCGCTCCTCGTGCGGAGCAGTGGCTCCTGAGGTCCGTGGCATGTACCTGACGTTCTACGGCCTCACGGAGAAGCCCTTCAACCCGACCCCGGACCCCCGATTCCTCTATATGAGTCCGGCGCACCGGGAGGCGCTGGCCCAGCTCTCCTACGGTGTCCAGGAGCGGAAGGGCTTCATGCTCCTGACCGGCAGGGTGGGCACCGGCAAGACCACGCTGCTTCACGCCCTTCGCCGGCGGCTCGACGGACAGATCGCGATCTCGTTCGTCTTTAATTCCGGGCTGCCGTTCGACGGCATTCTCGAGTACGTCCTGGAGGACCTGGGGATCGCCAAGGGGCTGGAGTCGCGGGCGCAGCGGCTCATCGCGTTGAACAACTTCCTCATCGATCGCGAGCGGACCGGCCAGAATACCGTCCTCATCTTCGACGAGGCGCAGAACCTGGACCCCGCGACTCTGGAGCAGATCCGCCTGCTCTCGAACTTCGAGACCCCGACGGACAAGCTCCTGCAGATCGTGCTGGTGGGCCAGCCAGAGCTCAGGACCAGGCTTCATCTCCCCGACCTCCAACAGCTCAAGCAGCGGATCGGGCTGCGCTACCACATCCCACCGCTGACTCCGGGAGAAGCTCGGCAATACGTGCGGCGACGGTTGCGGATCGCGGGAGCGCATGACTTGGGCTTGTTCACTGACCCGGCCGTGGACCGGCTCACGGAATACTCGGGTGGGATCCCCAGGATCATCAACATGGTATGCGATCACAGCCTCGTCTTCGGATACGCGGATCAAAAGCGCCGGATCGATCGATCCACGATCAATCAGGCGATCGATTATCTGGAGGAGGGCGCGCCGCGACAGCGCAGCGCCTGGAGACTTCCCGGCTGGAAGACACGGGGCGTCTCTCGGTGGGGTTTTGGGACCTTGGCCGTCGCCGTCGCAGGCGCCGTGGTGGGCCTCGCCCTGAGGGTCGACACGGCCGTGCTAGGCCTCGTTCAGTCGGTACGCCACCTCCTGATCCGATGAGCAGCTTCTTCAAGGCACTCGAGCAAGCCGAGCATGAACAAGCCGTTCGCCGCCACACAGCGCCACCGGAGCCGGCGGTTGAGCTGGCTCCCGCCGTCCGTGAGGCCGTCGCATATCCAGCCCCGAGACCATCGCGCGAGCTTCCACGCAGAGGCTCGAACGAGATCGAGGAACACCTGGTGAGCCTGCTCGCGCCGACCTCGTTTGGAGCCGAACAGTATCGGACGCTTCGCCACCTGATCGAACAGCTCCACAAATCGACCGAGCTCTCGGTCGTGGCGGTCTCGAGCCCTGCGGCGGCTGACGGTAAGACGACGACCGCCATCAACCTCGCGGGCGCGCTCGCCCAGGCCCCCGACGCGCGAGTTCTCCTTATCGATGCCGATTTGCGCGCGCCGACCCTGGGCACCCAACTCGGACTCGACGATCGTGCCGGCCGCGGTCTCGTGGACACGATCCTGAATCCGACTCTCACGTTCGAGGCTGTGGCGCAGGTGCTCCCGCACCTCAACCTGTCCGTCCTGCCGGCGGGTCGCCTTCCGTCGGCTCCCTACGAGGTGCTGAAGTCGGCCCGGCTCGGCGAGCTCCTCGCGGAGGCGCGCGGGCGATACGACTACATCGTCGTCGATACCCCGCCACTCGTGTCGATCCCCGATTGTCGAGTCATCGGGAGATGGGTTGACGGCTTCCTCATTGTGGTGACGGCCCACAGGACCCCGCGCAAGCTTCTCGAAGAAGCGCTGCACGTCACGGAGCCGGCGAAGGTCGTGGGCCTTGTGTTCAACGGCGACGATCGCCACCTCTCGAGGGACTCCTATGCCTCGAGACTATCCTCCGGGCGAGACGGGGGCGGGTGGCGGCCTCGCGCTTTTCGGACCCGCGACAGAGCGCTTAGGAAACAGACCGCCTCAGACGATTGACGCCGGGCCCCGCGAGCGGGCGGGCTGTAACGGCGGGGCGGCGGCGCGCGGCAGGATTCACCAGCCGCGCGGCACACGATGCTTGTGATTGGTCTCGTACCCGAGGAAGGGCCGGAGACCAAAGGGGGCGAAGCCTTGCCGGAAACTGCTATGGAATCACCGATCCCACGCTGGCGCGTCCTCTGGGCGCACAGCAATTGCGAGCAGCTCGTCCATGACCAGCTCTCCGCGAAGGGCTTTGACCTCTTCCTCCCCACCATCGAGGCGTGGTCCCGACGGGGCGGGGTCCGGCGGCGTTCGCGCATCCCGATGTTCGGGGGGTATCTCTTCCTGCGCCACGTGATGGACAAGGCAAGCTATCTCGAGGTCTACAGAACGCGCGGCCTCGTGCAGATACTCGGGGAGCGGTGGGACCGCCTCGCCGTTGTCCCCGATTCGGACATCGAGGCGATTCAGAAGCTCCTCAGCTCCGGCCACTCGATCCTTCCCTACCCGTATCTGGGGCACGGGCAACGCGTGCGCATCACGCGCGGTCCGCTCACCGACCTGGAGGGCGTCGTGGTCCGCGTGAATCCGAAGAAGGGCCTCCTCGTGGTGTCCGTGGATCTCCTTCAAAAGAGCGTTGCGGTCCACCTGGACTGCACCGCGCTGGAAGCCGCCTAGGAAACCCCAGCGCCATGTGCGGAATCGTCGGCTACGTCGGGCATCGGGACGCGATCTCCTTCATGCTGCCTGGACTTCGTCGGCTCGAGTACCGCGGGTATGACTCGGCCGGGATCGCGACGGTCTCCGGGACGTCGCTCGACGTCCGGAAGGCCACCGGCAAGATCGCCGATCTCGAGACCATCCTCACCATCGACCGGCCCAAGGGCACGCTCGGCGTCGGCCACACGCGGTGGGCCACGCATGGCCGGCCGTCGGATGCGAACGCGCATCCGCACCTCGACTGCCACGCGAAGCTCGCAATCGTCCACAACGGGATCATCGAAAATTATCGCGAGCTGCGAAAGACCCTCGCCGCCGAGGGGCATCGGTTCCGATCGCAGACCGACACGGAAGTCATCGCCCACCTGATCGAGCGCTACCAGACCGGTGGGCTCGCCGCGGCGGTCCTCCGCGCCGCTCGAGACCTTCAGGGGGAATTTGCGATCGCCGGCATCGCCGCCAATTCACCGAACACGCTCGTCGGGTTGCGGCGCGGTAGCTCGCCATTGGTCGTCGGGTTCGGGCACGAGGAGATGTTCGTCGCATCCGACATTCCGGCCCTGCTGGAGCACACGCGAGAGATCCTCGTCCTGGAAGATGGGGAGCTGGCGGAGCTCACGCCCGACGGGATCACCATGTACACCCTGGAGGGGACACCGATTCGGCGATCGTCGATCACCGTCCCGTGGGACGGCGAGGCGGCGGAAAAGTCCGGATATCCGCACTTCATGCTCAAGGAGATCTTCGAGCAGCCCGAGGCCGTCCGGAACACGGTGCGCGAGCGCCTGGACGTGGAAGGCCGAGACATTCAGATCCCAGAGCTCGGGCTCAAGGATCGAGAGCTCGTTGGCCTCAATCGGCTGTGCTTCGTGGCCTGCGGGAGTTCCTGGCACGCCGCGCTGGTCGGAAAGTATCTGGTCGAATCGTTTGCACGGCTGCCTGTCGAGGTGGACATCGCCTCGGAGTTCCGCTACCGCCACCCGGTCCTCGACAGTCGCGTGCTCACCGTGCCGATCTCCCAATCGGGCGAGACCGCCGACACGCTCGCGGCCTTGCGCGAGGCGCGGGACCGCGGCTCCCGGGCGGTGGCGATCTGCAACGTGGTGGGAAGTTCCCTGGCTCGCGAGGCCGATGGCGTGGTGTATACCCGCGCAGGCATCGAAATCGGCGTCGCCTCCACGAAGGCCTTCACCGCGCAACTCGTGGCGGTCACGCTGCTCGCGCTCAAGCTGGGTCTCGGCCGCGATCTCGCCGATCCTGCCCTCGTCCGCCAGGTGGCGAAGGGGCTCTGGGAGTTGCCCGACCTCATGACGATCGTGCTCCGGCAGAGCGACGCGATCCGCCGGATCGCCGAACGCTTCGTCGACCGCGATCACTTCCTGTACCTCGGCCGGGGGCTCCACTATCCCCTGGCCCTCGAGGGCGCCCTCAAGCTCAAGGAGATCTCGTACATCCACGCCGAGGGCTACCCCGCGGGCGAGATGAAGCACGGGCCCATCGCCCTGATCGACCAGCGCATGCCCGTCGTTGCGATCGTCCCGAAGGGATCTACGTACGACAAGATGACCAGCAACCTCGAAGAGGTGAAGGCGCGCGATGGCGTCGTCATCGCCGTGGCGATGGAGGGCGACGAGACCATCGAGGCCAAAGCCGATTTCGTGATTCCCGTTCCATCAAGCCTGGAGTGGCTCCAACCGGTCCTGATCGCGCTGACGCTTCAACTCCTCGCGTATCACGTGGGTGTCCTCCGTGGCTGCGATGTGGACCAACCGCGAAACCTCGCGAAAAGTGTGACGGTGGAATGAGACCAGAGAGGAAGTCCGCAATGTCTAAGCGCATATCAGTGGACTACGCGACCACGCTGAGTCGTCGCATCGAAACGCACACGGCACAGATCAGCATCATCGGCCAGGGATACGTCGGGCTCCCGCTCGCCGTCGCCCTCGCCGAGGCGGATTTCCCCGTCATCGGGCTCGACACCGACCCCGACCGGGTCGCGGCACTCGCGAGCGGGCGCTCGCACGTCCCCGACGTCCCGACCAAGCAACTGCAGTCGCTCCTTCGCGCGGGACGTTACGAAGCGACCACGCAGCCTGCGGTCCTGGCGAAGAGTGACGTGGTCCTGATCTGCGTCCCGACGCCTCTGCGGAAGTCCAAGGACCCCGACATCTCGTACGTGGTCGCGGCCGCCAAAGAGGCCGCCGCCCGCTTCCGCCCGGGACAGTTGATCGTCCTCGAGAGTACGACGTACCCGGGGACGACCGAGGAACTGCTCCTGCCCTTGTTCCAGGCGAAGGGGGCCCGGATCGGTGAGGACCTGTTCCTGGCATTCTCCCCGGAGCGCATCGACCCGGGGAACCCCACCTTCAAGGTCAAAGACATTCCCAAAGTGGTGGGAGGCATCACGCCGGCGTGCCGCCGCTTGGCGGCCGAACTCTACCGACAGATCGTCCCTCGCGTGCACGAGGTGTCGAGCCCGAAGGTGGCCGAGCTGGCGAAACTCTACGAGAACGTCTTCCGCAATGTGAATATCGCGCTCGCCAACGAGTTTGCCCTCATGTGCCGGTATCTCGGTGTCAGCAGCCGCGAAGTCATCGATGCCGCGGCGACGAAGCCCTTCGGCTTCATGCCCTTCTACCCTGGTCCGGGAATCGGTGGCCACTGCATTCCAGTGGACCCCCTCTACCTTTCCTGGAAGATGCGGCTCAACGGCTACGAGGCCCGGTTCATCACGTTGGCCGACGAGATCAACCGCTCAATGCCCGCCCACGTGCTGGGTCTCGTCAGTGAAGGCCTCAACGAGCTCGGCCGCGCCCTCAAGGGCGCCAGGATCCTCGTCCTGGGCGTCGCCTACAAGCGGGGGATCGGCGACACGCGCGAGTCTCCGGCGTACGAGATCATCACCTCGCTGCGCAAACGGGGTGCGCGAGTGTCCTACGTCGACCCCTATGTCCCGACCTTGCAGGTCGACGAGACCGAACTCAAGGCCGTCGAGCTCACCGAGGAGGAACTCCGCGCGGCCAATTGCGTGTT
>Ga0137418_10005247_pt1 | contig 11860 bp, 13 predicted proteins | sample CZODoug3_1_2_16f_FD_122242 | JGI IMG/M metagenome (GOLD analysis project Ga0137418, IMG submission 122242) | Vadose zone soil fungal communities from Angelo Coast Range Reserve, California, USA - CZODoug3_1_2_16fungal (Hybrid Assembly) | ecosystem: Environmental > Terrestrial > Soil > Vadose... | reverse complement strand
CGCCAAGTCCTTCGCTTCCGGCGGCCACCACTTCGCGCGCGAGCGCGTCTGCGTCGATGACGGGCAGGTTGCGTGAGCGAAGTCTTGCCGCCACTGCGCTCTTACCCGAGGCGAGACCACCGGTCAGGCCGAAAAGGATCACCCTTGCGGAATTTCCAAGTTTGCGTTCTTGGCGCCGCTTTCCCGAAGGATAGAAGAAGTGTCTCCACCTTGGGTGGGCACTTACCGGGCCGTCGTGGGACAAGACTTGAATCGGAGATTCTCTTGACACGGTAACCATGCCACTGTATTGCCGCGTAGCCAGGACGCGGATTTGCGGCACAATATGTCTCTGGCTGCGTCGTCCGGTGCTGTCCGTTGTTCTCTTCCCCCGCAGACGGATCGGGTCTGCTTTGCAAGGAAATTCCCAAAGTGAGCTGCGCTATGTCTATGGGTCGACGGTTTGCTCCTTCGTCATTAGCGATGGTGATACTACTCGGAGTGGCCACGTACCAACCTGCGACAGTGAACGCAGGTGGCGGTTTCCAGCCGGTGTCGCCGGAAGAATCGAAAATAACCAGCGAGCCGCTGGCACCGGGAGCGCCGGCCATCATTCTCTATCGTCAGGTCGATCGAGACGACAACGGCCATACCTCACACCAAGATAATTACTTCCGTATAAAAATCCTGACAGAAGAGGGGCGCAAATACGCAGACATAGAGATCCCTTTCTTTAAGGCGAGTGAAGATGTGGTGAACGTGCACGCACGGACCATCAGACCGGACGGGTCGGTTGCGAATTTCGATGGGAAGGTCTTCGAAAAGTCCTTGGCTAAGGCCAAGGGCATGAAGTTTCTGGCGAAAACCTTTACGCTGCCCGATGTTCAGGTGGGCAGCATCATCGAGTATTACTACACGGCGGACTTGAAAGACGTTTACGACTCACATTGGATTCTTAGCGAAGATCTTTTCACACGGAGCGCCAGGTTTTCCTTAAAACCTTATAAGAACAGCTACGTGCCGATTAACCTGCGATGGAGCTGGCACGACTTGCCATCTGGTTCGGAACCCAAAGAGGGCCCTGACCACATTATCCGCATGGAAGTAAAAAATATTGCGGCGTTTCAGACGGAAGACTTCATGCCTCCGGCGAACGAACTGAAGTCGCGGGTGGACTTCATCTACAGCAACGATCTGCCTGAGTTGATCGACGCCTTCTTGAGCGCGTGGACTGCTAAACTGTAGCGGCGCTCTATGAGCGCCGAATCCACAACACAACAGGCTGCACTCTCGGCGTTCACACGCCGCCGCTACAATCCTGCATCGATTCGTTGTTTTTTCTGCGCGATCATTTGGATTAGTCGTACGGCTGCATCTTCAACATCGTGATATCTGTATTCGGCGGCTCTGCTTCGCGCCGCGAGTAAGCCGCAGCGGTGCACATTTGAGAAATCGCCGTAGGGAAACTTGTATCTACGCTTCGTGTTCTCAGCATACCGCTCGTCCACAGCCAAATGCCATTTTGCGTATTCACCGAATCCATGGAGCCGGATAAACTCATTCTCTTGGTCTGCTGAAGGTCGATGTTCGCTCCATGCGCCTTTGCCGTCGGCCGTAAAGTGTCCTTCTTTGATGAGTTGTGTGGCAAACGCAACGGCGTTGTCGTTCAATTTGATTCCCGGGACCGGCTGAGCGACGACTGCGTCGATTGCATAGAGCAGAATTGCAACTGCGATAGAACACACGCGCACACGACTTACGATGATGGCTGTCATGGTATCAGGCGGAACGTTTGCCTCAGACCGGGAAGTAGCAAACGGCATTCGCTTCAGCGGGCCGTAGCAGACTCCGCCGAGGACTCGCCGTGACGAGTTTGGTAAAGTGGTTGTCGCAGCGACACGATAGCACTCATCTCTGGCGCTTTTTCAGCACTTGGTGAATAGTTTGCGGCAAATCGGGCTGTAGTTCAGCTTGGTAGAACGCTTGAATGGGGTTCAAGAGGTCGTGGGTTCAAATCCCGCCAGCCCGAGGATTTTTAGCCACGGATTGACACGGATAAGCACAGATTCTCCATGGTAAAGAAAGACAAACCATCCGTCTAAATCTGTGTTCATCTGTGGCTAAATGTTAAGTGCTGGAATAGTCGGTTTGCCAAACGTCGGGAAATCGACGCTTTTTAATGCTGTCACGCGAACCCACAAAGCTCCGGCGGAAAACTATCCGTTCTGCACAATCGACCCGAACGTCGGCGTGGTCACGGTGCCCGATCGGCGATTGGAGGAAATCGCAAAGATTTCGCACTCAAAAAAAATCACGGCGACGGCGATTGAGTTCGTTGATATCGCCGGTCTGGTCAAAGGGGCGAGTGCGGGGGAAGGGCTCGGTAATCAATTTTTGCATCACATTCGCGAAGTCGATGCCATCGTGCAGGTGGTGCGCTGTTTCGAAGACAGCAATGTTCATCATGTCAGCGCGACAATCGATCCAATCCGCGACATTGAAGTAATTAATACTGAGCTCGTGCTGGCGGATTTGGCGTCGCTTCAGAGACGCCGCGACCGACTGCAGAAGCAACTGCACGCTGGCGACAAAACGGCGAAGATCGAAAACGCAATCATCGAGAAATTGCTGACACATCTCGATGCCGGAAAGCCGGCGATTACTGCGGAATTGACCCCGGAAGAAAGGGAGATCGCCCGCAGCTTTTTCCTGCTTACGTCGAAGCCGACGATTTTTGCCTGCAACGTTGCGGAATCAGACTTAGCTGCTGTAGCCGGCATCGATGATGCCGGCCGCGGTCAGGTACCGAAATCACACGAGACCGGGATCACCGATCCCGGCTACGACGCGGCGAATCATATCGTGGCTGTTCAGGATTACGCGCGACATCATTTCGCCACAGAAGCAATCGTGATCAGTGCACAGCTCGAAAGCGAACTTGTGGATCTCAGCGAGCAGGAAGCGTTGGAATATCTGAAAAACGTCGGTGTGGAAGATAGCGGCGTGCACGCGCTTATTCGGGCTGTTTATCATCTTCTCGGCTTGCGCACATTCATTACAACCGGCGAAAAGGAGACGCGCGCCTGGACTATCCATGCAGGCGACAAAGCCCCAGCGGCTGCCGGCGCGATCCATTCGGACTTCGAGCGCGGTTTTATCGCCGCGGAAACAATTCACTACGATGACTTGGCCGCGCTAGGTTCCTTCGCGAAAGCTCGCGAAGCTGGCAAACTCCGGCTGGAAGGAAAAGAATATGAAGTCCGCGACGGCGACGTGATTCTGTTCCGGTTTAATGTGTGAGTAGGGCTCTTCCTCTTCCCGCTTCCTCTTCGTCTTAGTCTATGGAATACCAGATTGAGAGGAAGAGGAAGATTATCACTGCGCATCGTATAAAATCCGTCCGCAATTTTCGCAGCTTACGATTTCTTTTCCCGCTTTTACTCCTGCCGCAGTCGCGGTCGTCACTTTCATGTGACATCCAGTGCAAACGCCATGCTCGATGGCAACGACAACCGCATCGCCTTTGCTTTTGAAGAGACTTTCGAAACGGGCCAGCAAATCCTCGTCAATTTTCGTGGCCAAATTAGAACGCTCCGTCGTTAATCCTTGTAGCTGCGACTCTAAAGCTTTGGATTTTTCGTCGAGGTCAGTTGTTTGCCGTGCAATCGAATCTCTGGTGGCAGCTGCTTTCGTTTCTTCCGCAGCCAGGTCGGCTTTGATCTTATCGGCCAGCACCATCAATTCGAGCTCGTCATCCTCGATCTTGCGAATCTCATTCTCGTAACGCTCGATCTCATGTCCGATAGCCTGGAACTCATCGTTCTTGCGAGTTTGATATTGCTGGGTTTTGAGCCGTGAGACCGATTCGGCACGAGTCCCCACATCGAGCTCAAGTCTTTTCCGATCGACTTCCGCCTGACGTACCGTTTGCCTAAGCGTTTCCACACTCGCCTTGCTTTCTGCCAATTGCGCTTCCAAGCTCTTGCGCCGAAGCGGCACGGTCTCAATTTCGGTTCGAATCTGTCTGATCTTTTGTTCGCGATCTTGAAGAATGAGCAGTTGTTCCAATTCGGAATGCACGTGCGCTGAAGTTATTGACTCGGCAGAGCGTCGTCAATCACTGCGCTGCGGCCCCCATTCCATCGAAGGCACTGAGGACTTGCTCCGGCCGCGCGCGCACGGCGATGTTGTCAGTGAGATTGACCCAGCGAACGATGCGGCTGGAATCAATTAAAAATTCGGCGGGTCGCGCAATGTCCGCGCCTTTCGGCCCCGCCTTTGGATGCAATACATCGTAACGGCGAATGACCTCCGCCTTGGGGTCAGACAGCAGCGGGAACTTGTAACCACGCTTCTGTGATTGCCGCCTGTTAACGTCCGGCGGATCGACGCTGATCCCGACGACACGGATGCCGCGTGCATCGAATTCGGAAAGATGTTGCTGAAAACTCCGCAACTCGGAGTTGCAAAGCGGTCACCAAAATCCGCGATAGAAAATCAGCGCGACCGCCTTGGGTCCCGACTGTCCCCGGAGCAAATCGCCGAGGCCGACGGGATTTCCGTTTTGATCCAGCAGTAAAAAGTCCGGTGCCAGTTGCCCAACGCGCGGCGCGCCATTCGAAGCGGGAACCTGTCGCAGCACGTAAAAAATTTCGTAGGCGAAAAATGCAAACAATAGGAATGCTATTGCGCTGAAGACCGAACCAAAAACCTTGCCCCGATAACGTTGTGGCCGACCAAACGCGCGAAACAAGCCGATGATTAACAACACAGCACCGATTCCAAAGAGCAAAAGATTTGCCCATGGAAAATCCCGCATGATCGGAAACTGGGCGAAGAACTCGTAACTGACCAACCCACCGACAGCGACGAGGAAGCCGGCCCAAATCGGCCAGTTCCACTTCCGCGTCATGTCGATCTTGTCCGCCATTAGGACGGACTCGTCCCGTGGCGAGCCGTCGCCATTCGTAAAATCCATCGATAGAGAATGAATGCCATCGCTGCGAATGTGACGCCGCCGAGGATGATTCCCGCGGTTTCAAATCCCGGACCGACCAACGCGAGCGGCGCGGGTTTGCTCGACAAGGATTTGATCACCGCAATCACGACCTGAATTATTCCTTCGCCAACGATCAGACCCGACGCGAGCAACACGCCAAGCTGCTTCGCTGCTTCGGGCTTGGAAGTGCGATCGGCTCGCCTGTCGTAGAACCAACCGGCAACGGCTCCGACAACAATCATCAAAGTGGCCGAAGTCGGCAGATAGATTCCGAGACCGACCGCGAGCGGCGGAACGCGCGTGTGTTTGGTCGTGCGGGCAAGGATTTCATCCAGCAAAACAATTCCAACGCCGATCAGTGCGCCGATTTCGATCAAACTCCAATCGATGTCCGCGGCGATCACGCCTTTCGCGAGCGCTTGGATGAGGCCCGCTTGCGGTGCGGGCAATGGATGCGGACGAAGCTCGGCGCCAGGCGCACCAACGAAACCGTAGGTGTGATTCATAAGATCTAGCACCGGCGGAATAACCAGCGCCCCTGCGACGACACCAATCACCAGCGCGACTTGTTGCTTCCACGGCGTCGCATCAACCAACTGTCCGGTCTTGAGATCCTGAAGATTATTATTCGCAATCGCGGCGACGTTGAAAATTACAGCCGTAGTAAAAAGGGCGAACGCGATCAATGCCTTGCCGGAATCCGGCGACACGTACGGCTTAACGCCGATCACCAGGAGCAATGCCGCACCGATCACAACTAAAATTCCAATGCCGGACAGCGGACTGTTGGACGAACCGATCAGGCCGGCCATGTAACCACACACTGCCGATACAAAAAAACTCATCAACACGATGTAAGCGACGCCGCCGATGATGAGCGTTGGTAAATGCGCTCCGAGGCCGCTGCTGCTTCCGAAATCGCCCAGAAGCCAGCCGATCGGCAGCATGCAAGCGAGTGTGACCAAACCGACGATACCGATCGGAATGTCGCGTTCGGTAATCGGCAACGTGTCGGCTTTACCCGCTTTGCGCGCGCGCGACGCAGCCATCGCGCTGGCCAGACCACTGATCAGCGGCTTTGCCAGCTTCAACAAAGTCCAAATCGCAGAAATGCCGATCGCGCCGGCGCCAATGTATCTGACTTTGCCGCTCCACGCGCTGCGCGCGAGCGCAGCCACTGGCGTGGTCAAGTCATGGGCAAGACCCGAATAATGCGGCACTCCCCAGCCCCAACCGATCAGCAAGCCGATCAGCATCGCGATGCCCACCGAGAGACCGACAAGGTGCCCGATCCCTAGCAACAAAAATGATAATGAGAAATCGTAGCCGCTGACCGCACCTTTCTTCCCGATGCGAAAATTTTGCACGACATCGGAAGCGAAGATTTGTGTCTCAATGATTAAGGCAAAACCGGCGGACACAATCGATCCCCACAGAACTGCGAGCAGGCCGGCGCGGCCGTGTTCGATATCGTCAGCATGCTTCGAATCGTCGCTGCTGCCGATTTTCAAGACCTCGGCGCACGCGACCCCCTCCGGATAAGGTAAATCCGAGTTCGTCACCAACGCGCGACGCAATGGAATCGAATACATCACACCGAGAATTCCGCCGAGCGCGCAAATCCAAAACGACGTCCAGAAGGGAAAGTCGGTCCAGTAACCGATCATGATCAGTCCGGGCAAAACGAAAATGATCGACGAGAGTGTGCCCGCTGCCGAAGCGACCGTTTGTACGATGTTGTTTTCCTGGATCGTCGCGTCGCGAAAACTTCGCAGGATCGCCATCGAAATCACTGCCGCCGGGATTGACGTCGAAAAAGTGAGTGCAGCTTTGAGACCGGCGTAAACGTTGGCCGCAGTGAAAACCAACGTGATGATGACGCCTATGATTATCCCGCGGATGGTAAGTTCCTTGCGCACAAAGAACCGAGAATAGTGTGGATTCTAAGACGGGGTCAAGACGGGGTATTTCATCCCGCACCGCGCTTCCGTACGCGCGTTCCCCAAGTCAGAACAACTCCACAGGCGAATGTTGGACGCTTTGCGGAGTAGTTTGGCTGGCGCGTTCTTCGCCCAGAACAGCGGTGCGCAGGTTCCAAATTTCGTTGTCGATCTGATGAAACGCCGTTTCCGAAAATTGATTCGGTGGCTCGAGTCTTTCTTTAAAGTTCGCGACGCTGCGTTGCGCCCGTTCGATTTGATCGGACGGCAATGTGCCCAGGATCTGTTGCACCGTTTCAATTTCCGGAATGCGATGGCAAATCATTGCGAGGTCGTTTCCAGCTGCGATTGCCAAACGGATTGTCTCGTCGAGCCGGTATCCCGTTAGAATCGCTCCCATATCAAGGTCGTCCGTCATGATCAGACCATTGAAAACGAGCTCATTCCGCAACAAATCTGTGATAATCCGCGAGGACAACGTGGCGGGAGTTTTCTCAGACTCAAAGCATGGATACCAGCCATGACAAATCATCATGCTATCCACGTCATTCACGAATTCGCGAAACACGGCGAGTTCGTTCTGATCTAATTCTTCGCGCGTGCGATCGATTCGCGGCAATTGGTAATGAGCATCAGAAGTTGCGGCCGAATATCCGGGGAAATGTTTGCCGCAGCTCGCGATCCCCTGCCCTCTCATCGCTTCATTGAATGCACCGGCATTTCCAACCACTTGTTCGACAGTCTTACCGTAGCAACGGCCGCGTAAGGAATTCTCGGCATCATCGTTAAATGAGATGTCGAGCACGGGACACAGGTCGAGATTGAAGCCGAATAGCCGTAGTAACCGGCCGGTGATGTTGCCGTGACGCCGGATCAGATCGACGTCGCCTTTGTCGCGCAATTGTTGCGCGTTCGGCGGTTCATTTCCGATCAACCGCAATCGCGAAACGCGGCCGCCTTCCTGATCAATGGTGATAATCGGTTCGGTCTCACTCAAGTCGCGCAAATCATCGATGAGCTTCCGGAGTTGCGCGGGAGTCTCGATGTTCCGGCCGAAGAGAATAAACGCTCCAGGCTGCACGCGCCGAAATAAGTCGGCTGTTTTCACATCCAGCTCTTTGCCGGGCACACCGGTCATGATTAGTTGGCCCAGCGAATCGCTCTTCATGGGGCGGAAAGATCAATGCTCAACGTCCAACATTCAACGTCCAAGGCTCAATTTAGGCGACATGCAATCGAAATGCTTCCAGTTGAACGTTGCGCGTTGAGCGTTGAACATTAAACATTGAAAAAGATCGCGATCTACGGCGGCACGTTCGACCCCGTACATCACGCGCATTTGATTCTTGCTCGCGACGCTCTTGAGACGCTCGCTCTCGACGAAGTAATCTTCGTCCCCGCGGCGATTTCTCCTCTGAAGAAGACCGCTCCCCGTGCGAGCGGCGAAGTACGATTAGCAATGTTGCGGGCGGCGATTGAAGGCGAGCCGAGGTTCGCAGTGAACGAGTGCGAGCTGCGGCGGCCGCCGCCCTCATACACAATCGACACTGTTGAGGAATTTCGACGCTGCAAAAGCGATGCAGCGGTGTTCTGCCTGATCGGACAAGACAATATCGAGAGGCTCACAAAATGGCATCGCTTTACCGAGTTGGACAAGATGGTCCATTTCGTTGTCCTCGATCGTAGCGGCCAACCAGCTACCCATTCTTACCCGGTTATTGATCGAAAAATGGATATCTCGGCCACGGAGATAAGGAGCAGAGTTGCGTCCGGCCGATCGATTCGTTATCTCGTACCGCCAGAAGTGGAAGAAATCATTCGTCGCGAGAAACTCTACCTGGAGCAATCGAAATAACCCCAGAAAACTTAGCAACAACCTGCGCGGAACTCGCCTCAAACAAAAAGGCGGAAAACATCGTCGTGCTGGATTTGCGCGGCATCTCGACGTTCACGGATTTTTTTGTGATCTGCTCAGGCACGTCCGAGCCTCAACTGAAAGCGATCGCAAACGAACTCGAAACGCGATTACGAGAGGAGCATTTGGTTAGGCCCGCAGCAATTGATGGATTTCCCGCCAGCCAATGGATGGTGCTCGACTTCCTTCAGGTGGTTGTCCACATTTTTCATCGAGACAAGCGCGGCTTCTACAGCCTGGAAGATTTATGGGGGGACGCCCCGCGAATAGAGTGGGAAGCGGCAGCGACACCTTGATTGCCGCTGAGTACGCGAAACATCAATCACGCAAGCGTTGATTAACAGCCAGATTCTTCGCGCTCGCTTGGCGGCGCTAAACACGCCCTATCGTTTTGGCGATGGCGCGGGTGGCGCTGGGGCTTTTGGTGAAACCTGCTGACCCGGGGCGGGCGTTGAAGGTGGCTTAACGTCCAGCAGTTCTACTTCAAAAATCAGAGTCGCGTTGGGACCGATCTCCGGGCTGACGGACCGTTCGCCATATGCAAGCTCCGACGGAACGACCAACTGATATTTTGATCCGGCTTTCATCAGTTGAAGCGCTTCCGTCCATCCTTTGATCACACCGTTGACGGGAAAACTGGCGGGTTGCCCACGCTTGTATGAACTGTCGAACTCAGTGCCATCAATCAACGTGCCACGATAATTTACCGTCACCATATCGGTTGGTTTCGGCTGTGCCCCTGTCCCATCTTTCACCACCTTGTATTGCAACCCGCTGGCAGTTGTTTTCACCCCTTGCTTCTTTTTGTTTTCCTCTAGGAACTTCGCGCCATCAGTCTTGTTTTTCTCTCCGGCTTGCTTCTGTTTTTGTTCCATGTCTTTCTCAAATTGCGCCATGATGTCCTTGACCTGGTCCTGTGTCAGTAGCGGTTTACCAGCGATGGCGTCTTTAATGCCTGCGGCGAGGATATCGGGATTAATGTCCACCTTCTGCCGGCTCAGATTGAATCCGATATTCATGCCAATGCTGTAGCTGACCTTGTCCTTCTGGTCTTTAAGCTGTGGTGATTTCTCTTGCCCGAACAACGGCAATGCAAGTAAGGATGCGCTGACAATAAGAATAAAATGTTTCATACAATGGTATTTCCTGCGCCGGGTTTGGTTAAATTGGCCGCCACAGAAAGTCGCACGCTAATGGATAAATGCCGCTCGTCAAGAAAACAGCATGACCGGGTATTCCGAGGCCGTCGTATTGTACTCCTGTTGCTCATTACGTGCGCGATTCCACTCTGGCCGCACATGGCCGGTGCAATCACTCTCTCGCACGCTGACGCTCAGAGGATCGGAAAAAAAATCTGGCAAAATGAATGCAATGGAACTATTTCCGGGCTGACTTCATGGAATCAAGGTGAAGACTTTGCGTCGCTCGGAATTGGCCATTTCATCTGGTATCCGAAAGGACGCCGCGGCCCGTTTGAAGAAAGTTTTCCCAAAGTCGTGAGTTTCGTCTCAAAACGCGGCGCGAAATTGCCAACGTTGCTCTTGAAAAGCGGCGAACAACCATGTCCGTGGAACTCCCGCGCGGAGTTTCTTGGGGCGCAACACACAGTAGAGATGAATCAATTACGCCAGTTTCTCGCCGATACCATTGATCTCCAGGCCGAATTCCTCATTGCTCGGTTGGAAAGCGCGCTGCCTAAAATGCTCGCCGAAGCGGCGCCGGCCGATCGAGCGAATGTGCAGCAACAGTTCGATCGCCTGGCGAGAACTCCACAGGGATGCTACGCCCTTGTCGATTATGTAAACTTTAAAGGGGAAGGCGTCCTGCACACGGAGCGTTATCAGGGCCAAGGATGGGGCTTGCTTCAAGCGCTCGAAAGCATGCATGGTACCTCTGACGCTGCTGCGGTTGATGAATTCGTGCACGCGGCGAGAGCGACCTTGACTCGACGCGTGCACAACGCTCCGGCCCAACGGCATGAATCAAGATGGCTAACGGGTTGGATTCGGCGCGTGAACAGCTACAGTGGCGGCTAACTTTATGCGGGCAAAATTTACCACAGTAATTTTCGCGTTTTTGCTGACTGTTCTTACGTGTTCAACCAACGGTCAGTTCCGTCTCTTCGGACCAAAACAACCAAGACCGACGCCGCAACCAATGCGCAAAGCGTCGGCCCTTATTAGCAGGCAGGCACCATTGAAGGTAAATCAATCTGTACTCAAACAGGCGACGCCGGATAACACGCGAATTGTCGTGTCGCTTCCCAAGCAGCGGGCGTACCTCATGATCGGCGACGAAATCGTGGCTGACGGTCCGATTTCATCCGGCAAAAGCGGTCACAGTACACCGAGCGGACATTTCACTGTGATGGAAAAGGACCCGAATCATCATTCCAGCCTATACGGTAACTTTGTGGATGGTTCGGGCCGAGTCGTGCGCGGGGGCGTCAGTGCCCGAATCGATTCCGCGCCGAGCGGAACGCACTTTGCCGGCGCGCCCATGCAATGGTTCCTTCGTCTTACCGGCGAAGGTGTCGGGATGCACATCGGAATTTTGCCTGGCTACCCTGCTTCGCATGGCTGCATCCGCGAATCCGTCGATGGGGCAAAACTGTTTTACGACCACGCCAAGGTCGGTACGTCAGTAGATGTTGGTGATTACTAGCCAATCGTCATGTCGAGCGAAGTCGCCTGCCAAGCCGTAGCTTTATGCGAAGGCTGGAGACATCTTCTGAATATTTCTAGAGGAAAACGTCCACAAGCCTTTTGCGCAGAATAGCAAGAAATTCCTCCACTTCGGTCGGAATAACAAAAATACAACGCAAGGCCGCTACGTTTGGGTAATTAATCGCCGCCGTAGCAATTCCAACGCAGCCTGCGTAGCGATCTGCTTAAAAGTCTCGCGGTCAGATGGAAAAAAGAATTTCTTCGCGATTGTTTCGCCCGACGTGGCAAGAGCAACATAAACGGTTCCGACCGGCTTGTCCCCCGAGCCACCGCTCGGTCCGGCAACGCCTGTCGTAGCGAG
>Ga0137418_10005246_pt1 | contig 11862 bp, 10 predicted proteins | sample CZODoug3_1_2_16f_FD_122242 | JGI IMG/M metagenome (GOLD analysis project Ga0137418, IMG submission 122242) | Vadose zone soil fungal communities from Angelo Coast Range Reserve, California, USA - CZODoug3_1_2_16fungal (Hybrid Assembly) | ecosystem: Environmental > Terrestrial > Soil > Vadose... | reverse complement strand
CTCGAGGCGGGCGTGGTGGATCGCGTGACGCTCTTCGTCGCGCCGCTGCTGCTCGGCGGACGGACGGCGCCGGCGGTTGTCGGCGGCGCCGGGCGCGATTTGAAGTCGGCGATCCGTCTGGGACAGCTCGCCGCGCGCGCGGTTGGCGACGACCTGCTCATCGAAGCCGACGTGCTTCGGCCGGAGTCGGCGTAATCATGTTCACCGGCATCATCGAGGAGATCGGCACGGTACGCGCCGTGGCGCGAAAGGGTGACGTGACGCGGCTCGAGGTGGCCGCCGCTCTCACGCTCGAGGGCAGCGACCTCGGCGCCAGCGTCGCCGTGAGCGGCGTGTGCCTCACCGTCGTCGCCCGCGCCCACGACGGTCTCGCGTTCGAGATGGGGCCGGAGACACTGGCCCGGACGTCGCTCGGCGCGCTGCGCCCGGGTGGCGCCGTGAACCTCGAGCGGCCGCTGCGTTTCGGTGGCTCGCTCGGGGGCCACCTCGTCCTCGGGCACGTGGACGGGACCGGCACGGTGGAGGCGGTGAGCCGTGTAGAATCGACGGCACGGGTGAGGATCGCCCTCCGCGACCGGGGCCTGGCGCCGCTGCTGATCCCCCAGGGCTCGGTGGCCGTGGACGGCGTGAGCCTGACGGTGGCGTCGCTCGACGACGCCGCCTTCGAGGTGATGCTGATCCCGCACACGCTGGCCGTTACGACGCTGGGCCGGCTGGCGGCGGGGCAGGCGGTCAACATCGAGACGGACGTGATCGGCAAGTACGTGCAGCGGTCGCTCGCGGTGAAAGGGGCATGATGAGCGGCTTCGCGACCATCGAGGAGGCGCTCGAGGAGATCCGGCAGGGCCGGGTCCTGGTCGTCGTGGACGACGAGGATCGCGAGAACGAGGGCGACCTCGTCATGGCCGCCGACAAGATCACGCCCGAGGCCGTCAACTTCATGGTGACGCACGCGCGCGGGCTCATGTGCGTGCCCATGCTCGGCGAGCGCCTGGACGAGCTGAAGCTCGGCATGATGGTGGCCGAGAACACGGCCCCGATGGGCACCGCCTTCACGATCAGCGTGGACGCACGGCGCGGCATCACCACCGGCATCTCCGCCCACGATCGGGCCGTCACCATCCGCGCCCTCGTCGATCCGCAGATGTCCGCCGGCGACCTCGTCACGCCGGGTCACATGTTCCCGCTGCGAGCGATGGACGGCGGCGTCCTGCGCCGGGCCGGCCACACGGAGGCGGCGGTGGATCTCGCGCGGATGGCGGGGTGCTATCCGGCTGGCGTGATCTGCGAGGTGCTCGACGAGTCGGGGGGAATGGCGCGCCTGCCACAGCTCACCGAGCTCGCGCAGCGGCACGGGCTCAAGCTCATCACCATCAAGGACCTCATCGAATACCGCACGCAGAAGGAAAAGCTGGTGAAGCGGCTCGCGACCACGCGGCTGCCCACGGACTACGGCGAGTTCACCGCGATCGCCTACGAGGCGACGGTGTACAGCCGCGTCCACTTCGCGATCGTCATGGGCCAGGTGTCGGGCGACGACCCGGTCCTCGTCCGCATGCACTCCGAGTGCCTCACCGGCGACGTCTTCCACTCGCTGCGCTGCGACTGTGGCCCGCAGCTGAACATGGCCATGGCGATGATCCAGAAAGAAGGACGGGGCGTCGTGGTCTATCTCCGCCAGGAGGGACGTGGGATCGGGTTGCACAACAAGATCCGCGCCTACGGACTTCAAGATCTCGGGATGGACACCGTGGAGGCCAACGCGGCCCTCGGCTTCAAGGCCGACCTTCGCGACTATGGTATCGGCGCGCAGATCCTCGTGGACCTGGGCCTGAAGAACCTGCGCCTGCTCACGAACAATCCGGCCAAGCGTGCCGGCCTCGAGGGCTACGGCCTCACGGTGGTCGAGCGCCTGCCGGTCGAGGTGGCCGCGAACCCCGAGAATCGCAAGTACCTGAGCACCAAGCGGGACAAGCTGGGCCACCTCCTGTCCTCGCTGCCGGATTGAGTGGGGGCCCCGACATGGCCCCCACAAACTGACATGGCCGGCCGCGCGCCGACATCCCACCGGCGGGCGCGCTCGCGCCCGGGTCTCAGATTTGCCGTCGTCGCCGGCCGCTTCAACGAGTCCATCACCAAGCGCCTGCTCGACGGCGCGCTGCACGCGCTCGACGCGGCCGGCGTCGCCGAGAAGGATCTCGAGGTGCACTGGGTGCCCGGCGCCTTCGAGCTGCCACAGGCCGCGCTGCACCTGGCGCGCACACGGCGCTTCGCCGCCATCGTCTGCGTCGGGTGCGTCATCCGCGGCCAGACTCCGCACTTCGACTTCGTGGCGGGCCAGGCCGCGGCGGGCATCCAGCGCGTCGGCCTCGACACCGGCGTGCCCACGACCTTTGGCGTCGTCACCGCCCTCACGGAAGCGCAGGCGTGGGAGCGCGCTGGCGGCGACGTCGGCAACCGCGGCCAGGAAGCGGCCGACGCGGCGCTCGAGATGGTTGAATTCCTCAACCGGATTTCGCCCGACCGCCGCGGCGGCGGAGCCCTGCGAAGCCGCCCCGGCGGCAAATAAAATGGGAAAACGGCGCAAGGCCAGGGAGGTCGCGCTGCAGTTCCTCTACCAGCTCGACCAGACGGGCGCCGACGATCCCACGCCGTTCGAGGACGAGTTCTGGGATCGGCATCCGGTCGATGGGGAGGCGCGCGCCTTCGCGGGCTCGCTGGTGCGCGGCGCCAAGGCGCAGCAGCCGAAGATCGACGCGATCATCGCCGAGTGCGCGGAGCACTGGGACCTCGAGCGCATGGCCGTGGTCGACCGCAATATATTAAGGATGGCCGTCTACGAGCTGCTCTGCGAGCCCGCGGTGCCGGGCAAGGTCGCCATCAACGAGGCCATCGAGATCGCCAAGAAGTTCGGCACGGCGGAGTCGAGCCGCTTCATCAACGGCGTGCTCGACCGCATCCACCGGGAGCTGCGTCCGGCCTGAGCACGCGCCGCCCGTGAGGTACGCCATCCTGTCGGATGTCCACGGCAACCTGGAGGCGCTGCGCGCCGTGCTCGCCGACGCCGCGCCGCGCGCCGACGGCGTGCTCTGCCTCGGCGACAGCGTCGGCTACGGCGCCGATCCCGTGGCGTGCGTCGAGCTCCTGGACCGCCGTGCGCGCGCCATCGTCGCCGGTAACCACGAGCACGGCGTGGCCGGGCTGCTCGATCTCGAGTGGTTCAACGGCTGGGCGCGCGCCGCCGCCGAATGGACGCGCGAGCGGCTCGACGACGAGCACCGCGCATGGCTGAGCGCGCTGCCCCTCACGCACGAAGTGGAGGACGCCACGCTCGTTCATGCCTCCCCCGAGTCGCCCGACGAGTGGGAGTACCTCGTCACCCCCGACGACGGCTGGGCGGCCTTCGCGCACTTCGCGACGCGCTGGTGCTTCGTCGGGCACTCGCACGTGCCGGGCGCGTGGTCGCTCGGCTCGTCGGGACCCGACTTCGAGCCGCGGCCGCACGTCGTGAGCGCCGAGGCCGGCCGCCGTTACATCGTCAACGTGGGCAGCGTCGGCCAGCCGCGCGACCGCGATCCGCGCGCCGCCTACGGTGTGTGGGACGTGGCGGCGGGGCGCGTGGAGCTGCGCCGCGTGGCGTACGACGTCGAGGCCGCGCGCGACAAGATCGTGGCGGCGGGACTGCCGCGCTTCCTCGCCGACCGGCTGGCCGACGGCACATGACGCGACTCCGGGACGTCACGCTGCATGCGGTCATCGTAGGCGCGGCGGCCTTCGTGATGGCGCTGGCATTTCCGCGCACCGACTGGTCGTTCACACCGTGGCTGGCTCTGGCGCCGCTGCTCACCATCGCCACCATGCGTACGCCACGGACGGCGTTTCTCTGGGGCTGGGCGTCGGGAACGGTCTTCTTCCTCGTCCTGCTGCGCTGGCTGCAGTACACCTTCCAGGTCTACAGCGCGATCCCGTGGCCGCTCGTCTATGGGCCCGTCTTCCTGCTCGCCGCCTACTGCGGCTTCTGGACGGGAGCGGTGGCGTGGGCGGTGTCGTGGCTGACGGCGCGCCGCTCCGCCGCGCTGGCGCTGGCGCTGGCGCCGTTTCTCTGGGTGGCCGCCGAGTGGCTGCGCGGCCACCTCTTCGGCGGCTTCCCGTGGGGCACGCTCGGCTACTCGCAGTACCTGCACCTGCGCGTGATCCAGATCGCAGAGCTCGCGGGCGTCCACGCCGTGTCGTTCGTGCTGCTGGCGGTGAACGCCGCCCTCGCCGGCTGCGCCGTGCTGCGCCGGCGCCAGGCGCTGGTTGGCACCGGCGGCGCGGCGGCGCTCCTGGCGGCCACGCTGGTGTTCGGGACGGTGCGGGTCGCCGAGCCGCTGCCCGGGCAGACCGTTCGCGTCGCGATCATCCAGCCCTCGATCGAGCAGCCGCTCAAGTGGGAGCCACGCCACACGCGCGAGACGCTGGGCGTCTACTTCGCGCTGCTGGGGCGTGTCGCCGAGCAGCATCCCGACCTGATCGTCTGGCCGGAAACGGCGGCGCCGACGATCCTGCAGCGCGACCCACCGCTGATCGAGCGCTTCCGCACCGCCTCGGCCGAGCTGGGCGTGCCGATGCTCGTGGGCAGCATCGACGCCGTCGGCGACCCGCCGCGCTTTCGCAACACCGCGTTCCTCATCACCGATCAGGGGATCGTGGGGCGATATGATAAAATTCAGCTCGTTCCGTTCGGGGAGTTCGTGCCGCTGTCGAGAGCGCTCGGGTTCGTGCGCCGCTGGGCCGAGTTCATCTCCCAGCTGGAGGCCGGGTCTCACGCCGTGGTCTTCAACGCTCCGCCGGCTCCGTTCGGTATCGTAATCTGTTACGAGGGCATCTTTCCCGATCTCTTCCGGCAATTCGTGAGGGATGGCGCGCGGTTGATGGTGAACATGACGAACGACGCGTGGTTCGGACGTACGAGCGGGCCCGAGCAGCACCTCACGATGTACCCGTTCCGCGCGGTGGAGCATCGCGTGAGCGTCGTGCGCGCGGCCAACACCGGCGTCTCCGCCTTCATCGCGCCCAACGGCATGATCGTGCGCCGCCTGCACCTCTTCGAGCGTGGCGTCATGACCGAGAAGGTCCCGCTGCGCGCCGGCCGGACGCTCTTCACGCGGCTCGGCGACTGGCTCGGGCTGCTCTCGCTGGCGGTGACGACGGCCGCGCTGGCGGGGGCGTGGTACCGGACCGGCGCCGTCGCCGAGGGGAGCGCGTAGATGCTGAGCGACTTCAAGCGCGACGTCGCCGCGCTGACCGGACGGGTCGACGAGCTCCGGGGGCACCTTTGACCTGCCCGCCAAGGAGACGCGGCTGGCGGCGCTCGACGCCGAGATGGCGTCGCCCGCCTTCTGGGACGACAACCGTCGCGCGCAGGAGCTGATCCGCGAGCGCAGCGAGCTGGCGCGCGTGGTGGCGCGGGTGACCGAGCTCGGCGGCCAGGCCTCCGACCTTGCCGTGCTGCTCGAGCTGGCGGCCGAGGCGGGCGACGACAGCGTCGACGCCGAGATCCGCGAGGGCATCGCCAAGCTGCAGCGCGAGCTCGACGAGTTCGAGCTGAAGGTGATGCTGTCGGGTCCGCACGACGCGAAGGCCGCCATCCTCTCCATCCATCCCGGCGCGGGCGGCACGGAGTCGCAGGACTGGGCGCAGATGCTCATGCGCATGTACCTGCGCTGGTGTGAGCGCGCGGGCTTCAAGGCGGAGGTCGTGGACCTGCTGCCGGGCGAAGAGGCGGGCATCAAGTCGGCGACGATCGAGGTCACCGGCGACTACGCCTACGGCTATCTCAAGGGGGAGGCGGGCGTGCACCGTCTGATCCGGATCTCGCCCTTCGACGCCTCCAGCCGCCGCCAGACGTCGTTCGCCTCCGTCGCGGTGACGCCGGAGGTCGACGACGTCGAGGTCACCATCCGTGAGGACGAGCTGCGGATCGACGTGTATCGCTCGTCGGGCCCGGGCGGCCAGGGTGTGAACACGGCGGACTCCGCCGTGCGCATCACGCACCTGCCCTCGGGGATCGTGGTGGCGTGCCAGAACGAGCGCTCGCAGCTCCGCAACCGCGACACCGCGCTGCGCATCCTCAAGGCGCGGCTGTACGAGGTGGCGTCGACGAAGCAGAAGGAGGAGCTGTCGCAGCTCGTGGGCGAGAAGAAGGGCATCGCCTTCGGCAGCCAGATCCGCACCTACACGTTCCACCCCGAGCAGCGCATCAAGGACCACCGGACGGGCGTGGAGATCGGCAACGTGGAGGCGGTGATGGACGGCGACCTCGACGAGTTCATCAAGGCGTACCTGCTGTGGGCGCGGGGCAAGGCGTGAGCGAGCAGGAACGCGAGCGCGACACGAACGACCTCGTCCGCCAGCGCGAGGAGAAGCTGGAGGCGCTCCGCGGTCGCGGCATCGATCCCTTCGGCGGCCGCTACCCGGTCACGCACTGGGCGGGCGAGCTCACCACGCGGCTGGAGAAGGCCGCCGAGGCCGAGCTGGCCGCGTTCGGCCCCGTCAGCCTCGCCGGCCGGGTGATGGCCATGCGCGACCACGGCAAGACGGCCTTCGCGCACCTCATGGACCGCACCGGCCGCATCCAGCTCTACGCGCGCGCCGACGAGCTCGGCGAGGACTTCGCGCGCTTTCGCGAGCTCGACGTCGGCGACTTCATCGGCGTCACCGGAGGAATGTTCCGCACGCGCACGGGCCAGCTCACGGTGGGCGTGAAGTCGTTCGCCTTCCTGACCAAGTCGCTGCGCCCGCTGCCCGAGAAGTGGCACGGGCTCAAGGACGTCGAGACGCGCTATCGCCAGCGCTACGTCGACCTGATCGTCAACCCCGAGGTCCGCGAGATCTTCCTGCTGCGCGCGCGGCTCATCCAGCGGATCCGCGCGTTCCTCGACGCGCGCGGCTTTCTCGAGGTCGAGACACCGATGATGCAGCCGATCCCGGGCGGCGCCATCGCCCGGCCGTTCAAGACGCACCACAACGCGCTCGACATGGACCTCTATCTCCGGATCGCGCCGGAGCTCTATCTCAAGCGATTGGTCGTCGGGGGCTTCGAGCGCGTGTACGAGATCAACCGGAACTTCCGGAACGAGGGGATCTCCACGCAGCACAATCCCGAGTTCACGACGCTCGAGTTCTATCAGGCGTACGCGGACTATCAGGACCTGATGGAGCTGACCGAGGAGCTGTTCACGGAGCTCGCGCAGTCTCTGCTCGGCCGGCTCACCCTCACGTGGGGCGAGCACGAGATCGATCTGGCGCGGCCCTGGAAGCGCCTGCCGTTCTTTGCCGGCGTCTCCGAGGCGCTCGGGATCGCGGTGACCGTTGACACCGATGCGGCGAGCGTCGCACGGGCGGCGACGGCCAGGGGCGTGGCCGTGAAGCCGGGCGCCGCGGCGTGGGAGGTCTGGAAGGAGGTCTTCGACGAGCGGGTCGAGCCCACCCTCGTGCAGCCGACGTTCGTCGTCGACTACCCGATCGAGCTCTCGCCGCTGGCGAAGAAGAAGCGCGAGGAGCCGCGGCTCGTGGACCGCTTCGAGCTCTTCATCGGCCGCCGCGAGCTGGCCAACGCCTACAGCGAGCTCAACGACCCGACCGACCAGCTCGCGCGCTTCCGCGAGCAGGCCGCGCAAAAGGCGCGCGGCGACGACGAGGCTCACTGGCTGGATGAAGACTATGTGCGGGCTCTCGAGTACGGCCTGCCGCCGGCGGCGGGGGAGGGAATCGGCCTGGACCGCCTCACGATGCTGTTCGCCAACCAGCCCTCGATTCGCGAGGTGATCCTGTTTCCCCACCTGCGGCCGGAGGGAGGCTCGGCATGAAGCGCGGACTCCCGCTCGAGCTGTTCCTCGGCCTGCGCTATCTGACCGCGCGCGGCAGCCGCGCCAACCTCTCGCTCTTCGTCTGGATCGGCGTGGGCGGCGTCTTCCTCGGGGTGGCCGCGCTCATCGTCGTGCTCGCCGTCATGACCGGCTTTCAGGACGGCATCCGTGACCGGATCATCTCGGCCAACCCGCACCTCCTCGTGTTCCAGTCGGGGAGCGGGGGCCTGGCCGACGCCGCCGGCGTGGTCGCGCGCGTCACCACCGTGCCGGGCGTCCGCGCCGCGACGCCGTTCGTGCTCCAGCAGGCGTTGTTCACGAGCGCCGGCGGCGACGCCCACGGCGGTCTCGTGCGCGGGGTGGACTTCGACTCGCGCGTCGTGCGTGACGACCTCAAGGCGCAGCTGCGCGCCGGCCGGCTGGAGGCGGCGGCGGGCGGCGAGGGGATCCTCCTCGGCGTCGAGCTGGCGCGCACGCTCGGCGTCGTGCCGGGCGACGCCGTGACCGTCATCTCGCCGAAGGGCGCGCTCACGGCGGTGGGCATGGTGCCGAAGATGCGCCGCTTCACCGTGGTCGGCACCATCGAGGTGGGCATGTACGAGTACGACGCCTCGCTGGCCTACCTCTCGCTGCCGGCGGCACGCGACTTCGCGGGGCTGGCCGGTGTCACCGGCGTCGAGGTGCGTCTGGACGACCCCTTCGACGCCAAGCGCGTCGGCCGCGCGGTGGCGGGGCGGCTCGGCTTTCCGTACTGGGTGCGTGACTGGATGGAGATGAACCGCAACCTCTTCAACGCGCTGCAGCTCGAGAAGCTCGCGCTGTTCGTCGTCGTCACCATCATCGTGCTCGTGGCCGCCTTCGCCATCATCGGCCACCTCGTCCTCCTCGTGGCCGAGAAGCGCAAGGAGATCGGCGTGCTCAAGGCCATCGGCGCCAGCGCCTCGTCGATCACGGCCGTCTTCTTCTCGGTGGGAATGACCATCGGCGTCGTGGGCACGGTCGCCGGCAGCCTCGTGGGGCTGGCGATCATCTGGATCCAGAACACCTACAAGATCATCAAGCTCGCCGGCGACGTCTACCAGATCGACTATCTGCCGATGAAGCTGGCGCCCGCCGACTTCATCCTGATCGTGAGCGCCACCCTGCTCCTGTCCTTCCTGGCCACCATCGTCCCCGCGCGACGCGCGGGCGCGCTGTCTCCCGTGGATGTCCTCCGCTACGAGTAGTCCTCCTCTGCTCGCCGGCGTCGACGTCGAGCGCGAGTACCGCACCGGCCCCGAGGTCGTGCGCGTGCTCCGCGGCGCCTCGGTGGAGATCCGCGCCGGCGAAGTCGTGGCGCTCGTCGGCGCCTCCGGCGTCGGCAAGTCCACGCTGCTGCACCTGCTCGGCGCGCTCGACCGGCCGAGCGCGGGGCGCGTGCTCTTCCAGGGTGAGGATCTCTTCGCGCGGAGCGAGCCGGCGCTCGCCCGCTATCGGCGCCAGGACGTGGGGTTCGTGTTCCAGTTCTACAACCTGCTCGGCGACTTGACCGCGCTCGAGAACGCAATGGTCCCGGCGATGCTGCAGCGCGCGCCTGCGGCGGAGGCGCGCGAGCGCGCCGCCGTCGCGCTGGCGGAGGTTGGCCTGGCCGACCGTCTGCGTCACCGGCCCGGCGAGCTTTCGGGCGGCGAGCAGCAGCGCGTCGCCGTCGCGCGCGCGCTCATGAACGGCCCGAAGGTGATCCTCGCCGACGAGCCGACCGGGAACCTCGACCCGAAGACGAGCGCCGTCATCTACGATCTGTTCCTGCAGCTGCAGGCCGAGCGCGGCATCGCCTTCCTCGTCGCGACGCATAATCCCGATCTGGCCCGCAAAGCCGAGCGCGTCTACCGCCTGGTCGAGGGCCGGGCGCGGGAGGTTGATCCCTCCGAGCGATAAGAGCCCTCGATGGCGCGGCGCGAGCTGCGGATCTTGTCGGCGAGGTGCTTCGGCGTGTACGCCTGCGGTGAGGCGAAACGCGCGCGAATGGCGCGCCGCATTCGCCGCAGAACCAGCGCCGCGTGGGCGTCCGCCGTGGGGCCGCGAGTTGGCCACGGTTTCGTATAAGCTTTCGATGGGTTAGTTGCTCGTGAAGAAAAAGGCTAGCAGCGGTCTGGGGGGCGGGCTATACTGTGGTCGACTTCGATTAACTAGGCGTCGCCCAAAGCGAAATCGGCCTTCACGGAGACACGAAAAAGGGGTGGGGGACACCAGTGTTTGAACGGTTCACCGAACGGGCGCGGCGAGTCATCATCTTGGCGAGGGAAGAAGCGGGGCGGTTCCGGCACGACTTCGTCGGCACCGAACACGTTCTTCTCGGCCTCATCCGTGACGGTGAAGGGATCGCGACCGCCGTCCTGCAGCGCCTGGGTCTCCGTCTGGAGACGGTGAAGGCCGAGGTCGAGCGCGCGCTCGCCGGCTTCCCCAAGACGCTCACGTTTGGTGAAGTTCCCTTCACTCCCCAGGCTAAGCGGGTCCTCGAATTGTCCATCGAGGAAGCACGTCAGCTCGGTCACAATTACATCGGGACCGAGCATCTTTTGCTCGGCCTGATGAAAGAGGGCCAGTCGATCGCGGCCAAGATCTTAGAGTCGCTCGGCGCCCGCCTCGACGAGGTCCGTCAGGAGACGCTGGCGCTGCTCGGCGACCAGTACTATCCGCGGCCGAAGAAGCGCTCGCAGACGCCCGTGCTCGACGAGTTCGCCCGCGATCTCACGCAACTGGCGCGCGAGACCAAGCTCGACCCCGTCATCGGGCGCGAGCAGGAGATCGAGCGCGTCATCCAGATCCTGGCGCGCCGCACGAAGAACAACCCCGTGCTCATCGGCGAGCCCGGGGTGGGGAAGACGGCCATCGTCGAAGGCCTCGCCCAGAAGATCGTCTCGCACGACGTCCCCGACGTCCTCGTGAACAAGCGGCTCCTGCAGCTCGACCTCGGCGCCCTCGTGGCCGGCACGAAGTATCGCGGCCAGTTCGAGGAGCGGCTGAAGGCGGTGATGAAGGAGATCCGCCAGTCGGAGAACGTGGTCCTCTTCCTGGACGAGCTCCACACGCTGATCGGCGCCGGCGCCGCCGAGGGCGCCATCGACGCCTCCAACATGCTCAAGCCGGCGCTCTCGCGTGGCGAGATCCAGACCATCGGCGCCACCACGCTGGACGAATACCGCAAGTACATCGAGAAAGACGGCGCCCTCGAGCGCCGCTTCCAGCCCGTGATCGTGAAGGCGCCGTCCGTGCCGGAGGCGATCGAGATCATCCGCGGCCTGCGCCACAAGTACGAGGCGCACCATCGGGTCAAGATCACCGAGCAGGCCATCAACGCCGCGGTGATGCTCGCCGACCGGTACATCACCGATCGTCAGCTTCCCGACAAGGCGATCGACGTGATCGACGAGGCGTCATCCCGCACGCGCCTGATGGCGCTCACGCCTCCCGCCGAGCTGAAGGAGATCGAGAAGGAGCTGGAGCGGGTCATCCGTGAGAAGGACATGTACCTCGAGGCCCAGGAGTTCGAAAAGGCCGCGTCGCTGCGCGAGAAGGAGAAGATCCTCCGCGCGCGCGAAGAAGAAATGAAGCGCGACTGGGATAAGAACAAGGGCAAGGGCACCCAGTCGGTGGGCGAAGAGGACATCGAGTTCATCGTCTCGCGGTGGACGGGTATCCCGCTCAGCAAGCTCGAGGAGAAGGAGTCGGCGAAGCTGGCCCGCATGGAGGAGGCGCTGCACGGCCGGATCATCGGCCAGGACGACGCCGTCAAGGCGGTGTCGCGCGCCATCCGCCGCTCGCGCGCGGGGCTCAAGGACGCCAAGCGCCCGGTGGGCTCGTTCATCTTCCTCGGCCCCACCGGCGTGGGCAAGACCGAGCTGGCGCGCACGCTCGCCGAGTACCTGTTCGGCGACGAGAACGCGCTCATCCGCGTGGACATGTCGGAGTACATGGAGAAGTTCTCGGTCTCGCGGCTGCTCGGCGCGCCTCCCGGCTACGTGGGCTACGA
>Ga0137418_10005244_pt1 | contig 11862 bp, 12 predicted proteins | sample CZODoug3_1_2_16f_FD_122242 | JGI IMG/M metagenome (GOLD analysis project Ga0137418, IMG submission 122242) | Vadose zone soil fungal communities from Angelo Coast Range Reserve, California, USA - CZODoug3_1_2_16fungal (Hybrid Assembly) | ecosystem: Environmental > Terrestrial > Soil > Vadose... | reverse complement strand
CTTTCTTCCCACGTCGGGTCGGTTCCAAGTGAGCTCATGAACCCCGCGACTCCGATTATTGCGAGAGACTTCCTTTCAGACGATCCTTTCGAATCGTGTTTTTCCGCAACCTGCTAGTCTTAGTCTAGAGAGTGATGACGCTATGCTCGCAACAAGTGCATTTCAACGCGTGCCGCCATTCATCGGAGTATATGTGTCATATCTCGTACCTTGACTGTAGCTCTTGCTGTCTGTCCGCATTTGGGGCAATAGGCGTGCACCCTTAGCTCCTAACTTTCGTAAAGATTTCACTCCTAAGGTAAAGCCACTCCGCACCAACGCACAATAGATTCGGACCGGGCCTCGATGCTACTTTCGCGACTGAGACAGTAGGTGTAAGCTTCGGTTTTCGGTGAAACTGGCGCGGGAGGCCTTTGTCATTTCAAGAAGAAGCGCAGCTGTGGCGGGAGCGTTATCGCGTGCTGTTCAGCGAAAACGTTGCTGGCGTTATCCTGACAACTCCCGAGGGTCGCATCGTCGACTGCAATGAGGCGTGTGTCCGGATTTTTGGGTTCGATTCAAAGGAGACAATGCTCGCACACAGTGATGCCTGGGATTTTTACTTCAACAGGGCCGAGCGGGAAATTCTCATAGATCGGCTTCGAACACAGGGCAATAGCTCTGCTGAGGAAGTTTGCTTACGGGCTAGGGGTGGCGCACCAATCTGGGTTATAGCTAGGCGCACTGTTGCGAGCTATGTGGACGGTGTTCCAGAAATGCTACAAGGCACATTCATAGATATCACCGCGCAGAAGAAAGCTCAGGCAAGGCTGCGGGACATCATAGGCGGACAGTCATCGGGCGCGACGCCGGAAGGCGAAGGCGCCGGGATCAGTGACTTGTCCCAACGGATAGGGAATATTTTACGGCGTGTGAATAAATCCCTTCACCCAGACAGTCTGCCACAGATAGATAGAGCTGAAATGCAGGAGTGCTTTGTCGCTCTCGAGCAAATGAAAATGCTCATGTCCGAACTGGAAATCCTTCGCCTTGGCCTGAAGTGAAGGGCCGCAGAGGCTGATGTATTCGGCGGACCTTCTTCGAGATCTTGCAGCAATCTTTCGATCAGAGACAATATTGAAGAGAGCCGTTCACGCTCGGCCGAGGACAGGAGGGTGCCATCTCTCGAAGATGCGCGGAGTACATCCTCGATCTCGTTGCGCGCCCCAATCAATTTCGCGATCATCTTAATGTTGTGGTTTGTGAGTCACTCTGAGACCACCCTCTTTGGCGTGCGCATTCTATTTGAGGTTTCAGGCTTGTTGAACCAACTTTACTGGGAGCACCGAGTTAGGTCCATTTACGAACGTGCCACTCCCTTTACGTGTGGATGTGCTGAGCGGTAGGTCAGCATCATGCGGGCCGACTGAAACGCGTTTCTCCACCCTCCATTTCTCCGTTTTGATTTAGCCTGTGTTTATGCTTGCCCAAAGGCTACAACACACGTTTTACCCACGTCGTTCCATGCTCACACGCACATTGGCCGACATGAATATACGCAGCGAGTTAGCGGGGAATGGCGAAAGGGTGGAGTCTCTGGAGTCGTCAATTAGCGGCCATATGCATGGCGACAATTGCGAGAACGACTCCGGCCGTCAACGTCATCATTGCAACGCATAGTATCGGCCGATCAGCATACATGGCGGCGAGCCCTTGCCGCGCCCCGTGCAGTTCGGGGACGTTGCTCCAACTCCGCAGCAGAGTAACGCAGCCGGTAACCAGCACGGCAAGTGGCAGGGTGATGAGCAGGGTCCAGAGTGTCCACATTCTTCCTGCGTACCACATTACGATCCGGTGAGCGGTATGCGCTGGTTCGTGTTGCAGCGGCGACAACTGCCGCACGACGAGCGCGCCCATGAAGAGGATGGCGGGGAACATGAGCAGCAGTTGCGCGGCAGCGAGAGCACGCTTGGCATTCATAAGCCTATCTCCGGGTAAAGTTTTCGACGAATGCGTATCCAATGAGAAGGGCCCCGAGCAAACCTGCAAGGGCGAGGACGATGATACTGACCGGGTTTGCTGCGATGTCGATACCCAAGGTCGGCGGCTTACCTTTTAGGACTTCCGCATGAACCAAGGACCGCAGGTTGCCGAGCGCCGCCACGCCAAGTAAACCGAGCAGCACGACCGGATTCTGAAGGAAGCCCCAAGTAGGCGTATGCCCGGTGAGGGCACCGACGACGAAAGCGATGGGAATCATCAAAAGGAGGGCACCCCAAAGCGGTCCTCCAAACGCTGAACCGTGCCCGTATGACATGTTCACCTCCTACGGATCGTACCGACTTTACGTCGCAAAGTAGTTTCTGTCAACCTCGATTCGTTTCACCTGTCTCAAATGTTGTAAACAGTTGTCGGCCTAGTTCGCCCAACCAGAATTGCTCCGGAGCGGCCAGTACTTTGCGACCTCAATTTTGCTGGGAATGGCGGAAGGGTGGAGTGGCGGAACAGCGGGAGCGTGGGAGTGTGGTGTCATTAGCGGCGGACTCCGTCGCGACATTACGAGCAGCGCCTGCGCAGGACACGCCAGCCGGCCTCGGAATTCACTCTTTTAGATCAACATGCTGGACGCCTTCAATTGAGCGTCCCAGGAAGCGCTGGCCCAGCCGCTGGAATTTCTCCACACTATCGGTGGCGAAAAACTTGAGGCGAGCCTGTGCGCGGCGTTCATCTTCGCCGTCGTCTACTTGCGGCAGGAGCGCCCGCAAACGGCTGGCGACGGCTTTCGCCGCAGATTCGGCTGAATCCACGATCGTGACGTGCGCCGGGGCAACCCTATGCAAAAGCGGCTTGAGCAGAGGGTAGTGCGTGCAACCGAGAACAAGGACGTCAGCGTCCGCGAATTCCCCTTGGAAGGCTTCACCCAGGTAGATGCCGGCAACCTGCTTGGTCACGGGATGCTCGACCCATCCTTCTTCGACCAGCGGAACCAGCAAAGGGCAGGCTTTCTCTGTTGCCTGCATTCCGCGTGCTGCCAGCGCCTTTGAGTAAGCCAGGCTGCTGACCGTGGCTTCGGTTCCGATGACCACGATTCGTTTATTCTTGCTCGCTGCGGCTGCCGAGTCGGCGCCCGGCTCTACTACTCCAATCACAGGCACGTCGGTGGCAGCGGTAATGCGGTCCAGCGCGAGCGCCGTGGCCGTGTTGCAAGCGATCACCAGCAACTGGGCGCCATGAGACTCGAGGTAGTGCGACGATTGCACGGCGTAGCGAGCTACCGTATCCACCGACTTCGAACCGTAGGGCAGACGCGCTGTGTCCCCAAAGTAGACGAAGTCCGCTCCAGGAATTACTTCAAGTAACGCTTTAAGGACAGTGAGGCCGCCGAAACCGGAATCGAATACGCCGATGCTCGGACGTCGCTTGGACATGCTTTGATTGTGATCATAACGTGCTGTTCGATGCGCGCCGTTGATCAGGCGGATTCGCTGACGAACTGAGCCCTTGCGTAAGGGGTTTCCCCTTAGTGGGCGGGTGTTGATACAGTGACCAATCCCCGGCCAAACCCCGCCGTTTTTCCACAGCAAGGGCCAGGCGGAATAGGAGCACCGTGAGGACAAGTGCGGGGATGGCCGAGGAAGGTGCATATCTTATCCGTGGCTTCGGGCGAAAGGATGTGCTCGAATTTGCAGGCCTGCTGCTCAATTTCTGACTCGCTATCCATGGCGAGGCTGTCGGTGAAGAGCCGTTCCGCGAGACGGTGGCGGCGAATAATGCTACCCGCGCGCTCCCGGCCTCGCGGCGTGAGTTCGACAATCAGAGTTCCGTCTCCCACAGACGTGGACACGGGCTTGAGCGCTTCGTGGCACGGATTCACAAAAGGCTTATGCCCATGGGGCTGAGGCGGATGGGGCATCGAGCGAACGAATCCCATCTCGATCATCTTCTCAATTGCCCAACTGACGGGCAGCGCGCCATGGACCTCCATGCGCTCGACCTCGGCAATCTCGCCATGCTCGGCCAGCACCCAGAGCTCTTCCAACACTTCGTCCAGTTGCTCCTCATCGGCCATGGAGAAGACTTCGTGCGCGATCTTGCCATGATGCAGTTCGATGCGGCGATCCGCCAGGCGTGCCACTACGGGGTCATGCGTAACCATCACGATGGTGCGCCCTTGCTGGTGGAATTCGCGCAGCAGGCGCAACACGATTTCTTCATTTTGTGCGTCCAGATTGCCGGTGGGCTCGTCAGCCAGGATGATCTTGGGATCATTGATGAGCGCTCGGGCAATGCAGACTCGTTGCTGCTCCCCTCCAGACAACTGTGACGGAACATGATGTTCGCGATCGCCCAGGCCAATCCGCCGCAGAGCCTCGCTGGCTTCCTTCTCGTCCGTCATGCTGTGGAAATACTGCGCCAGCATCACATTCTCTACGGCGGTTAAGAAGGGAATGAGATGGAACTGCTGAAAGATGAAGCCAATTTTTTCCGCGCGCACCCGATCGAGTTCGTTGGAAGCAATGCCCGCAACGTTTCGTCCGTCGAGCCAGACTTCTCCGGCACTCGGTCTGTCCAGGCAGCCAATCAGGTTCACCAGCGTTGATTTTCCCGATCCCGACGGGCCCATGATCGACAACCATTCGCCGGGCTCGACGTGAAGAGAAATATCATCCAGAGCGCGAATCCCACTGCTGCTGCTACTCGCATTGCCATTCCCGCTTCCGATGTCGGCAGCCTTGGCGGGGTAGAGCTTGGTGACGTTCTTGATCTGAATCATCTCACTCTCCCCTTAAGATGGCTGCGGGCTGCACCCGCCGCAAAGACCCGATGGGTACGATGGCCGACAGCAAAGTCACTACTATGCTACCAGCCATGACCATAGGCAGAATACTGAAACGTGGCGTCACCGCAGCGTGAAAGTTAACCCGGCCAATCCAGGCCGCAATGCCGATGCCGGCAGCAAAACCAATCACTGCACCCCCGGCGCCCAGGACCGCGGCTTCGGCAGCGAAAAACCCATTGAGCAGGCGCGCGGACGCACCCAAGGCTTTCATAATGGCGAAGTCGCGTCGGCGGTCGAACACCCAGCCCATTAGCGTGGAAAGAACGCATAGGGCCGCGGTCAAAATGATGAGCGAAGTCGCCGCCAGCAGGGTGGAGCGGGTCTTTCCCAGCACCCGAGCCTCTGCTTCAACAATTTGTCGCACCGGCCGCACTTCGGCTGCGGGAAGCGACTGAGAGAGTTCGCTCATAATGCCCGCAATTTCCTGAGGTGAGCCGTAAGCGGCAACCTCGATTGTGGACAGCTGCACCCCGGCCCAGGCAACCAAGTCAGAGAGGGAAATAAAAATGCGGCTATCTTCGGCCGCGCCGGTCCGTACCGTTCCGGCAGGTGTCAAATGGATTGATCGGCCTCGAAAGGTTAGGTCGAACGCTTGGCCCTGTGGGGCGACCTCTGGCTTCGCACGAATGCCGATAAGTGCTTGCCCTGGCCCGGAAGGCCAGGCGCTCACCGACCACCATCGATCAAGCTGGCGGACACGATCGAAATCGACACCGGCAACGACCAGGGGCTGGCCGTCGTGCCTGCGGCCTACGATCAGAGCAAACGGAGATGCCATGCCACGACCGCGGAGCACCGACTCAACTTGCTTAAGAGCGCCGGCGGGAAGGGAAGAGCCGCCTCTTCCGACAACCATAATGTTGGCCCCGTAGTTGCGGAACTCGCGGCCCAACTTCGCCTGCGCGTCCTCGTACAGATTTAACATCGCGGTGGCGGCCGCGGCAGCGACAATCATGGCCCATAGCGCCGCAAGAGCCCGTCCTCGGCGCAGCAACGCGGCCCGCACCAGCATGCGCAAGAACATGGACGTGTGGGCTGCGCTCCCGCGGCTGGCTGCAACATCTTGCGCAGAATGGAAAGGCGCGCCGGTCACAGTTCACCTCGCAGTGCAAACACCGGATCCATACCAACCGCGCGGCGTATGGCCGCAGCACTTCCAGCGAAGGTCACGATCACCGCGATCATTACAATCACCGGTAGGAGCACGGGTTGAACCGTAATCTGCGAATCAAAGATTGAGCGGCCAATCTGACGTGCCAGCGCTCCCCCCGCGGCAAATCCCACAAGACCGCCAACGATGGCGAGGAGACTGGCCTCAGCGAAGAAGATGGACGCGACCGCCACTCGCCCAGCGCCCAAGGCCTTCATCAAACCCACTTCCGCACGCCGCTCAAACATGGTCGTGGCCATGGCCGCGGAAACCGCAAGCGCCGAAGCCAACAGCGCCGCCAATGTGATCAGAAAGATGAGCCCTTCGATGCGGGTGAGAATTGCACCTTCGTTCTGCGCCACCTGCCGAATCTGTTCCGCGTGGGAGTGCGGAATCGCCTCCTGCAATTGGTAAGCAATCGATTGGGGATAGGGCGAACAGTACCAGCGGTCATACATCGCCCCCGAAAGGCTCTTGGGATCGCGACGGGCGAACGCATCCTCAGGTTTGGTGAGGGCACTGACGTAGATACGCCGAACGGCGCCGGGTTTCCCCACAATATCCTGCGCCAGAGCTAAGGGGACTACCACTTGATCGTCTTCGGTCGTACCCGTCGAAAGAATTCCGGTCACACGAACAGGACGCCCGGCCAGAGTGACTGCGGAGCCTCGACTGATCCCCAACTTTGCTGCCAACCATTCGCCCAGCAGAACCTCGCGCGACCGTTCACCCTCATCCGGCCAGGATCCTGACACTCGCCACCAGGGATGCGTGGTCCGCACCCCCGCGGTAAAAGATTGCGTTCCGAATGAAAGCTGTTTTCGAAAGTACGTTCCCAGCACCATAACATCCTGGGTTTGTCCACCGCTTTCGACAGTCGCATTTACCGACAGCAGGGGAGAGATGCCGATAATGTTGTTGTGCCAGAAGATGCCTTTAATCTTGGGCAGATCGGCTTCGTCGAGGAACCCACCCTCGCTCGGAGGCTTGAGGTTGATGCCACCCATTTCCACGTCCAGCGAGTCGTCCTGTGGAGTGACGAGAAGGTTGGCGCCAAAGGTGCGCAATTCGCGGTTTATCTTGTCGCCGATGTCGGTGGCGACGGCAATCATCGCCGTAGCCACAGTCACGCCCAGCGTAATGGCCGCGCCGGCCAGGAGTTTGCGGCGCTTCTGGCGGCGGAACGATTCATACACCAGTCGCGCAAACATCGCTAATTCTGTCGGAACTTGCGACCGCCGGCCGCAACCTCCGCCTCCTGAATGATCACGGCATCGGCGGTCTGTGAGGCCTTAAGCGGAATAGGATTACAGCCGCCGCCGTTGCCGATCGACTGCGGGCTAACCGGAGCCGCGCAATTCTTGCAAACCACGCCGTTCGGCCCCTTGTAGAAGCCGACGGCTCCACAAATCTCACAGGCGTCAAATACCGTCGCAATTTTTCCGTCTGGCTTCTGATAAAGCCAGAAGCGTATGTCGACGCCGTTCTCCTGGGCCTGAAAGCGGTGCAGATCACCGTCTGAAACCTGCGCCAGCGGAATTCTCACCTCGCCGTTAACGAACACGACCGGACTGGCCGGTGAAAGCGCGCTCACGCTCTTGGCGTAAATAAATTCCGCCGTGACCAGGGCGATAAAGACGAAGCAGAAGATATAAACCGATGCCATCCAGAGACGCTCGCGGCGAGCCGTCCAGGCCCCCTTCCGGTATTGAGCGGGAGAGCTCGCTTCGGGCAGAGGCTGGCGACGCTTGGCATCGAATAACACCATGAGGCCGGCCAGGGCAAAGATGGTCACGAAGAAAAACAGCTCGTTGCGCACGATGGGACCGATGATCGCCATCTCACGTTTCGAGGACGGGAGTACTCCGCTTTCCGACAGTTCATGCAGCCCGGTGAGAAGAAGTTGAGCGGCAACCAGAAACAGAATCGCAGTCGTGACCCGGAAGAACTTTGGCAGATTGATGCGCACGCTGCCCTTGACGAACATCACACCGAAGGCGATGGCGGCAACTATGCCAAAAAGTGTGCCCAGGAAACTCATCAGTTCGGTGGTGTTCAAAGAAACCGCGGAGAGGACCAACACAGTCTCGGCGCCTTCGCGCAAGACCATCAGAAACACAAAAATGAACAGCCCAAACCACGCATTCTCCCCCGCCAGCGTCCCCACCTTGCCTTCGATTTCTCCCTTTAGTCTGCGGCCGGTCCTCACCATGAAAATCACCATGGTGACGACGAAGAAGGCGGCCGCCAGCATGATCCAGCCTTCAAAAACGTCTTCATTCCAATGAGTGCGGGAGATCACGACAGCCACGGCAATGCTGCCCAGAAACGCTGCACCCAGAGCCGCGTAAACCGCCTTGCGCAGGTCGTTGCGGCCGATCTTGGCCAGATAGACCAGGGTTATGCCGACGATGAGGGCCGCCTCAACGCCCTCGCGCAGGGTAATGATGAAGGCCTCGAGCATCTTAGAAAGGCATCCCTACCATTTTGAAAATGAATTTCAATTTCAACTTCAAGGATAAGCTGCTGGCGGCTTGGGCGTCAACGCGGCAAGCAGTGAAAGGCGCGAATCTGGGGTTCTGCCGCGACTGGGCGCATTCCTGTGGTTGAGGAGAAACCTAGAGCCGCTTAAGAAATTGCTCCGCCGCCACGAACTCAGGAAAAAGCCTTTCTTCCACCTGAAACTCAGCCGAATGCACGCATCTTCGGCTGCCGCGAAGTTTGACGGGATGCTTGAGGTGCAACATCTCGTGATAGACGATGTACTCCAGCGCGTAGCGGGGAACCGAGGGGTGGTCGAACACCCGGCTGATCACGATGGCATTGTGTGCGGGATCGTAATGACCAAGTATGCGGCGAGTGCGGCCCCGACTCCAACTCAGGTGCGGACGCGCCAGCAGTCCATGAAAGAACCTCGAGTTCAAGTCTTCGAACACCACCTCAAGATCATAAAAATGTCCTTTCGAACCGTGGAGGCGCTTGCGGCCGCGCATCTGCCTCACCAGGTGTGCCTTGCGGACGATTTCACGGCTGCCGACGTATTTGCGATAACGAGCCGCCTGGCCGCGATCGATGGGCTTCCGGTAGATCTTCGCGAGCAGAATGTGAGCGATGGCGCGAAGAACGGTTTCGGGAGCGCCTTCGAGCAAATCCGAGAGCCGCACCAGAAGCCTACCCTTGCGCATGCGGATGGTGTTATTGAGGTTTGCGAAGGCAAAGAATTCAATCTTCACCTCGGGCGGGGAAGATCCAGGCCGCAGTTCCCGGTACGCTTCGTGAAAAAGTTCAGGCAGGCCGTCTCGCACGCTGAGGGTAGAGTAGCACGAAGACATTTCGCGCTCCGCACGCCATTATTTCTTCTTGTGTTGGGCAGCTTCTTCCAGCTCGGCCAGCAATTGGCGGTGCTCCTGGGCGGAACTGTCTAGAGTATCGATCGCGTTGCTGAGAATGAACTCATACTTCTTGACCTCTTCCGCCGGAGTGTCCGCGGCATCCTTCAAGGCTCGTAACTTAGCCTGGAATTCGGTATCCGCTTCGATGATCAGCTTGAGAGGCTTTCGGATGTCGTCTTTGCGATTGACGTAAGTATCCACGTTGTCGTTGAGTTCGTCATAAATCAGAAGAAAATCGTCCAGTTTGTCGTGCGTCTGCGCCGGCCGATCTTTAGTCTTGGGATCATTCCGCATTTGCTCCAGCGCGACCAGGCGAGAGCGGGCGAACTTCATGTAGAGCCCGAGACGCTGCTGCGGCTCCCAGCTGGCGTCGCGGACTTGATCAATCTCCGCCTGCGTGAGTGGGTCACGTCGACGCTCGCCCGCCGCCATAGCAGCGATCATGAGAAACAAAGACCAAACAACCAACTTGCGTAATGCCGACACCGTCATTTTCTTTCCTTGGGAAACATAGCCGCGAGCAGGTCATCCCGCACGCGTTGCAGGCGGTCGATGGCGGCCCCGACGGACACCTGTTCTTCATGATTCACTGCGCGCTTTATATCGAAGAGCTTGCGCACCATTCTGCGTACTGCGATCTCGGTCTGCTTCTGACGTTTACGGGACTGAATGGAAGAATCTCGCGCCTGCTCGGCGAAAGAAGCGACATCATCCAACGCGGTTCTGGCTTTCTCGGGTTCGTCCGTCGAGTAGGACTTGTCGGCGGCTTCCAGCTGCCGTTCGGCAATCTGGATGCACAGCTCGATTCGATCCCTGGGGCGAGCCGAGGTTAACCGCGCTTTCAATTCTTCGACCGTTGCTGATTGGGTGGACGTGGCGCTTGCAGAAAAAACAAAAAGGACGAATAGGGCGGCGCCAGCGCACAGAAACGCGGGATTTACTTTTCCTAACATTCCTTTACTTCTTCCACGCAGTCACTTCCTGGGCTCGATGGCGATGAGGCGATGCCGCGCCTGCCATTCCTGATCAGGATACTTCCCATTGGCGCTGTTTAGGAAGAGACGATAATTTGCGGCCGCCGGTTTGTATTCGCGAAGGTGGTCGTAGGCCGAGGCCCGCAGAAAATACGTAACCGGTATTTCCGGAAGAAATTTAGCCCGCGCGTCCAATGCTTTGATGGTGAGGGGGTAGTTCTTATTCTCATTGGCAGTAAAGGCGAGGTCGCCATAAGCTTCGCCGAAGTCCGGTTTGAGCTTCACCGCCGTGAAGAATTCGTTCTGGGCCTCGGGAAATTTCTTCTGCCGCATCAAAGCCTGGCCCAGGCCGCGATGAAGTTCGGCATCGCTCGGAGATGCGGCAATCAGTGCCCGATGGGCGGACTCAGCCAGATCATATTTTCCGGCGGCGGTATACAAATCGGCCAGTTCTCGTTGTGCCGAGACATCTTGTGGCGAAAGCTTTGCCCCCGCTTGCAGTTCCGGAATCGCTTCCTCGTTCTTGCCCTCCGCCGCCAACACGCGTCCCAGTTGGATGTGTCCAGCGCCGTCGTCCGGGCGTAGGGCCACCAGCTTACGCAGAAATTCTTCAGCTTCGTGAAAGTGACGTCCTCGCATATAAATATTGGCCAGGCCGGTAAGCGCGTCCGAGGCGGGGTCAAGCGCCAGCGCCTGCTTATATTCCTGTTCCGCGTCGGCAAATTTATTGTCTTGCTCGAAAAGATGCCCGGCAGCAAGATGAGGCTCCGGATTTTTCGGTTGTAGCGTCGCGGCCTGATGATATGCCGCCACCGCTTCCTGAGGATTCGACTTCTCCAGCACGCTCCCCAGCGAAAGCCAGGCGCGCGCTTTGCCTTCGGATTCGTTACTCGTAGGCTTCAGCTGCGTGGCATCGCGCAAGAATTTTTCCGCTTCGGGATGTCCACTCTTGGCCAGTTGCAACCCCAGATTCAGATTGGACTCAAATACGTCCGGCTTCGCGGCCACGGATTTGCGATAGGCCGCGATCGAATCGTCCAGCTTGCCCAGCGCATTCTGAACGAAGCCAAGGTCAAACCACGCCACATAATCGCCGGGATCGTGCTCCACCACCTTCCGCAGCAAAGGCTCGGCCGCAGAATAGTTGTGCTGCTCAATGGCTTCTTCTGCCTTCGCCAGTTCTGGCGGTGGTGCGACGCCCTCAGCGACCCGCGTGTGACGGACTGACCGGCTGGAGTAAGGCCCGGTTTTCTCATGCACCGTTTTTCCCGCGGGACTCGGGTTGGAACTCTCACCGGAAGGGGGTGTTTGCTCCGTTTGCGCCTGCGATTGATGATAAAGAAGGTCAGGAAAAACGGGCGCCCGGCTTCGGGCTTCCGGAGGCCGAATGCCGAGAGCCGGCGCCCCGCGGCCATGAAGGCATAGTCCGGCAAGTACCGTCAGCAGCGCAGCCAATCTACGAGCGCCCATTGGACCGCCGGTTCCCATTGCCACTCAGAATGCGCGCCAGGTACTTACCCGTGTAGG
>Ga0137418_10005242_pt1 | contig 11863 bp, 11 predicted proteins | sample CZODoug3_1_2_16f_FD_122242 | JGI IMG/M metagenome (GOLD analysis project Ga0137418, IMG submission 122242) | Vadose zone soil fungal communities from Angelo Coast Range Reserve, California, USA - CZODoug3_1_2_16fungal (Hybrid Assembly) | ecosystem: Environmental > Terrestrial > Soil > Vadose... | reverse complement strand
CCGCAGCACGCTGCCGCCAGCACCCACGCACCCCCCACTCGGGCGATACCGCCGCCACGGCGGGCTCGGGATGCACTCCCATCACAACACGCGTTCGCGTAACTCACTGTCAGTCCTCCCCTAGATCGCCAGTGTATGAGTTCAACACCATGCGCGGCGGCTTACGGCCCCACGTCAATTTCCAATCAAATTCGAACAGTCCCTGTTGAGATCACGGCACACGCCGCCAACGATCACGACCGTCATGATGATGATCGGCTGGTTAGTACGCAGGCAGGCGGATGCCACGGGATGGGTCTCCTGTATTGCTGACCCGGGTGAGCGTGGATTTGTCGTTGTAACGCTACTAACACACTGAGCAAGCGGACGGAGTATTCCACACGTACTGGCATACAAGGAAGGCTTGCCGGTTTTACGCCCCGGCTGGACGGAGCCCCGGCGGGTAGGGCGACCCCATCGCAGCTCAAGCGCAAGCGCGACTATTTTGGCTGCGCTTTGCTGACCGGCGCAGGGGCCCTGGGCCGATCCCGAGCGTGCGCGGTGTTGCAGCTGGGCTTCGAAGACCTCCCGCCCTGGGACCTTGTACAGGGGCGCAGAGCGCGCTTCGGGCCCCCGGAGGTGTCCTGCAGGCCACGCATTTTGGGTGCCGGGAACGTAGTGAGAGTGGATTGTATCTGGTGTCACCCCGAAGACCGTGGGCGCGCGATCGGCCGGGAGCCTTGAGTGAACCGTCCGTACCCGCCCGCCATGCGCCGTGGGGACGGTCCAGCGGGTACGACCAGAGCGCGGACGCGCGGGGTCGGCCGGTTGATGTTTCAGAGCAACAGACTGTGAATCGTCCGCATCCGCTCGCGGGACGATCGGGCCTCGCCCTCGCGGGACGATCGGGCCTCGCCTCAGCCCGCGGCGCGCGCCAGAGCCGCCAGCTTGCTGTGCGTTCGCGCCGACTCGTCCTCGGACAGAACCGGCTCCTGTTTCACCAGATCAGCGAATTGATCCGGGAGCAGCGCCGGGCTGAAGTGAAATCCCTGATACTGATCACATCCCAGTTCCGCCAGCAAGGCGAGCTGCTCGGAGGTTTCGACACCCTCGGCGATCACTTTCAGATGCAGGCTGTGCGCCAGCGAAATGATCGCGCCAACGATCGATGCGTCCTCCGGGCGCCGGGTCATCTCCTCGACAAAGCAGCGGTCGATTTTCAGCTTATCAATCGGAAAGCGCCGCAGGTAACTCATGCTCGAGTAACCGGTGCCGAAATCATCCACCGACACCAGAACGCCCATGCGGCTGATTGCCTCCAGGATGCGTATCGACTCCTCCGCGTCGCTCATCACCGCGCTCTCGGTGAGTTCGACCTCGAGGAACTGCGGCTCCAGGGCTGCGGCATCGAGGGCCCGGCGAATCTGATCGAGCAGGTTGACGAGCCGGAATTGCGAGGGCGCCAGGTTGACTGCGACGCGCAGGGGACGCAGCCCTTCGTTCTGCCACGCCTTCGCCTGGCGGCAGGCTTCGAACAGCACCCAGTCACCGATGGCATCGAGCAGTCCGCATTCATCGGCGATGGCAATGAAATCGCCGGGCGGCACGAGGCCGCGCTGTGGATGGCGCCAGCGGATCAGGGCTTCCGCACTGTTGACCCGACCGCTCGCGGTATCGACCTTGGGCTGATAGTGCAGCTCGAACTGACCGCGGTGCAGCGCCTGATGCAGGTCGCTTTCGAGCTTCACGCGCTCCTGCGTGACTGCACTCATGCCTTCGGCGTAGCACTGCACATTATTGCGGCCTCGTTCCTTGGCGCTGTACATGGCGGCGTCGGCTCGCGCGATCAGGGTGTCGACGGTCGTCCCATCGCGCGGGAAGAACGCGATGCCGATGCTGGGGGAGATGTGCACGTCGATTCCGAGCAGCCGCATGGAGGGTTCCATGTGCTGAATCGCCCGTTTGCCGATCTCGAGCGCCTCCGCCTGTGTCACCGGTCCACCGAGGAGGATCACGAACTCATCCCCCCCGAGGCGGGCGGTCGTATCAACGGCGCGAACCGCGTGGCTGAGGCGCTGTGCGACCTCGCGCAGCATTTCGTCGCCCGCCCTGTGCCCCAGCGAATCGTTGATGAGCTTGAATCTGTCGAGGTCGACCACCAGAACCGCGAATTCATGCGAGTGCCGCTGCGCGTGGATGATGGCCTGGGCGATGCGGTCATCGAGCAGCAGCCGGTTCGGCAGGCCGGTGAGTGGATCGTGGGAGGCGAGATGGCGCAGCTGCCGGTTGGCCGCCTCCAGGCCCTTGGTGCGATCGGTGACGACCAGTTCGAGGCTCTCGACGTGGCGCCTGAGCGCGCGGGCGTTCTGCCACTTGCGGCTCAACGCGCTGGCGCATTGCAGGATCTCGATCGGTTCGAAGGGTTTCTTGACGACGATGAGCTTGTCCGAGTGCCCGAGCCGTGCCAGCAGCTCCAGCCAATCGTAGTCGGTGTAGGCAGAGCAGATGACCACCTGTACGTCCGGGTCGACCTTCCACAGGTGCTCCACGGTCTCGAGCCCGTCCCACCCCGGAGGCATGCGCATGTCGACGAAGGCGACCGAGTACGGACGGCCCTCCGCCAGAGCCGCACGGGCGCGGTCGACTCCGTCGCGCCCCTGCAGTGCGGAGTCCACGTCGAAAGCGGGGCGCCCGGTCCCGGAGATCTGCGTCCCGAACAGCCCCGCTTCGGCCGCCGAGATCAGCGGCGTCTCGTTGGCCACCAGGATCTTACGGTAGTCCTGATGAATGCTCGCATTGTCGTCGATCACGAGAATGCGATGCGTGAGCGAGTCAGATTCACCTGACATCGGGTGATTCCGGCGAGGCGAGCGGCAGCGCCAGGGTGAAGGTAGCGCCCTGACCCGGGCCGGCGCTTTCTGCGTGCAACGAGCCGCCGAGCGCCTTGGCCGCGAGCGCGCTGCTGTGCAGTCCGAAACCGTGACCGTCCGGGCGGGTCGTGAAGCCGTGACTGAAGATTCGCTCCAGGTTTTCCCGCGGGATGCCGACCCCCGTGTCGATCACCGCGACGAGCACTGCTGCGTTGGTCGCGCGGATCCGGACGGTCACACGTTTTTCGGCTTCCTGGCAGGCGTACTTGGCGTTGCGGATCACGTTCACCAGGATCTGCAGCACCTTGTGCTTGTCGACCTGGATCAGCGGCACGTCCTCGTAGTCGCGGATGATCGTCACGCCATGGCGGCTGAAGGCCCCCTCGTTCATCCGCAGGCTGTCCTCGACCAGCGCCCGTATGTCCAGGGTCTCGATGATGCCACCGCGCCTGGCATAGCTCTGCTGCATCGCGACGATTTCCTTGATGTGCTCGACGTTGCTGCGCAGCGCCTCCAATTCCGCGACGGCGCTATCACGCTCGCTGACCAGAGCCCCGGCAAGCTCGCCCAGGTAGCCTGGCAGGTGCTTGCCCTGAGGTCCGGCCAGAAAGCTCGCGAGGTCGCCGGCATGCTCGGTGAGGAGCGCGGCGACCTGATCGAGCCTGGTGCATTTCGACTTCGCGATGCGCTCGGAGACCAGGCTTGCAGAGACATTGACGCTGTTCAGCACGTTGCCGACGTTGTGCAGTACGTTGGTCGCCACTTCGGCCATGCCCGCCTGCCGGGACGCGACCAACAGCTGCTTGTGTACGTGCTCGAGCTCCTGTTCGGCGAGGCGCCGTTCGGTGATGTCCTGGACCACCGCCACGGCGCCGAGTGCCTGTCCGGCCGGGCCGACGAGCCGTCGCGCGCTTGAAAGCGCCGTGCGCACCGCACCGGTGGGTGTGACGACGATGAACTCGGCGTCGATGACGGTGTCACCGCGCAGCGCACGCGCCAGCGGACGATCCTCGGGGGGCACCGGGGTCGTGCCATCGAGCTGATAGACATCAGAGGTGACGGGGTAGGCGCTGCGGGGGAGGGCGGTCGCGTGCTCCGTGGGAATGCCAAACAGCTCGACCGCCGCGCGGTTGTAGTGCGTCACCTGTCCCGTGACATCGCAGGCCAGCAGCGCGAGCGGCAGTTCGGCAATCACGGTTGCGAGCAGCGTCTGGTTTTGCAGCAGCGCCGCTGCCATCTGCTTGCGCGCGGATATGTCGCGCAGGAACTCGACCGTACACACGGGCTCCTCGCCGCCGCCGCGAACGAGGGAGGTGGTCACGCGAACCCACAGCGCGCCGCCGTCCTTGCGGAGGTAGCGCCTCTCGACGTCCAGGTGAGTGATATCTCCACGCCATAAGCGCTCGTGACCGGCGAGGGTGGCCTCGCGGTCATCTGCCACAGTGAGGCTCGCGATCGACCTGCGGCGGAGCTCTTTGGCACTGAATCCGAGCATCGAACAAAATGCCCGATTGCAGTGACGGAAGCTGCCGTCGGGATTCGCGAAGGCAATGCCGACCGGCGCGTGCTCGACGGTATTGCGAAACAGCGCTTCCAGCTGCGGCGGGTGCCCGCGTGCCTCCAGCGGATCCGTGAGAATGGGAAGCTCGGCGGTCTCGCTTGCGGCGCTTGCGATCTTCATGACACGGTACTCATGGGGGAGAGACCTTGGCGCATCTCCATGGCAAGCGAACGCTGGCGCGGGAGCCTTGGATAAGAGCGCCGGGAATTGCACCACTGGAAGTTCCCGGGAACAGCGAACCAAGTCGCACTCCGCAGGCCCCCACCTGGCTCGCCCTGCGCCAATGTGAACGCGTTCGCGTTGCGCACGCCTGAGCGGTCACGGGGAGCCGGTGTCAGTCCCGCACGAGTTTCGCTGACCGCACGGAATCAAAGGCTTAGCCGGCCGGACCGACCCTCGTTGGGGGCCGGCAGTCCGGTTTGCGCCGGCTTTCAATCGGGCGCCGTAAATTTGCCGCTGGATTGTTTGCGCAGGCGGGATGAGCCGTTGCCGTGAAGGCGCGCCGGATCAGGACACAGTTCGGTGTGAGGACTACGGTCCTCTCTTCCTGGATCGCCAACGCCGTGGGGCTGTGCAGGGCCTCGCGAGTCGTGCCCTCGATGATGCGGTACACGTCCTCGACCGCGCGACCCGCTGCCAGTTCTCGAGACCAACCCGTCATGCGTTCCGCAGCCGGATTGAGATAGGTTATCTTGCCTGTGACGTCGGTGCTCATGACCGCGTCGCCGATGGAATCGAGTGTAACTTGGCCGCGCTCGCCTTCGAACGGCGCCCCGTCGTTCACGGCTCGTTCGAGCATGCCCGGCAGCGCCTTCGGCAGCACGTGAGCGTCAAGCAGATAATTGCTGTGCCAACTTGGCGATGTCCTGGTCTTGGTGAACGCTGAGGACCAGGACCGGAATCTGCGGCGCGGCGCGCAACAGTCGGTGGATCGTGTCGAGTCCGCGGCTATCGGGCAAGGAGAGGTCCACGAGCACCGCCGCTATGGTTTTCTGCTGGTACTGCGCCCCTTGACTGGTTAATAGTTCCAGGGCTTCGGCGCAGCTCCCGGTCGATTCGACCTGGAAGGCCCCCTTGGTTGACTCGATCAGCGATCGTCGAGCAGCCACCGCTTGCGCCGGATCATCGTTGATCAGCAGTATGTTTGTACGCATGGCCTCATGTTACCCAGCCAAAAGCAGGGGTATTCGAGCAACATCGCGACGCAGGTGTCGGTGCGGTAAGCCACATAGGCATAATCCTGCTAACCAGCCACGTGCGGCAGTAGGCGATCGGTTTCCCTTTTGACCACGGCGTAGCATTCGCAACACAGTTGTTCCAACTTGGGCCGGTCCAGCACCGTGATTTGCCCCCGTCGGTAGTGGATGACACCGAGCTTCTGCAGCTTGCTGGCGGCCTCGGTAACACCTTCGCGGCGTACCCCCAGCATGTTGGCGATGAGCTCCTGAGTCATGGCCAATCGGCTGGACGACAGGCGATCGAGAGACAGCAGCAACCAGCGGCACAGCTGCTGGTCCACGGAGTGATGGCGGTTGCACACCGCCGTCTGGGCCATCTGTGTGATCAAGGCTTGTGTGTAGCGCAGCAGCAGCACCTGCATTTGCCCATCTCGATGGAACTCCTGCTTGAGCTTCTTGCCACCGAGCCGGTAGGCGCTGCCGGCGCTCTGCACGATCCCCCGGCTCGAGGTGGTTTCGCCGCCCATGAATAGCGCAACACCAATGAGACCCTCGTTGCCCACGACCGCGATTTCCGCCGAAGCGCCGTCTGCCATCACGTAAAGGAGCGACACGATGCAGTCGGTCGGAAAATAGACGTGCTGCAAGACATCGCCGGGCTCGTACAAGACCCGCCGAGCGGCATCGGGAGAAACTCCAGGCGCGGAAAGATGCGTTCGCGCTCTGCCGTCGGCAGCGCGGCCAGTAGGTGGTTTTGCTCTGGAGCCGCAAGCAAGGTATGCCACCGAGTCCATCCGGTGCAGGGTGAATTATAGATCACGCTGCACCGAAAGCTCGCCAAGCGTCAAGAGAGATTGAGCGCGGGGACTTGGGTCTTAGAGTACGTCTGCTATTTTACATAATATACATTATGCGAACTAAGGTTGGCCGTTCGTTGGAGTGCGGGGCCGTTATTCGTCGCCACCGTGGTCGGCGCCCGGGTCAGCGTGGGCATCGTTGTGACGGCTGTATTCATTTTGCGAACTCGCATGCCAGAGCCCGAGAGGTCCATCGGCGAGCTCTGGCCCGTCACGGCGTGACATCGCTGTTAACGCCCACGCATCCAGAGCGGGCGCTCGAGCCTCTTCTATCCATCCTGTGATGTGACCACAGGTGAGGTAGATCTCCCGTCCGCTGGTGAAGTGCACGACCTCATCATCCCGGTCGTCCTGGGAGGGGTCGTAGCGTCTCACCTGGCCGTCGCAGAGGCTGAGCATATAGCCCACGGTGTGGAAGGCCGTGTTCACAATCGCGTCCGCGGGGGAAAAGAAATTGGCGAAGAGGCGGTTGTGCGGGGAGCAGATGTGGGTGTGATAGTCCGCCACGATCCGCCAGCCGCTCTCGGGTGCACCTTCGGTGTATTGCGGAATGACCAGCCCGAAGTGCTTGTGGGAGGTCAGCGGCGCGCTCACATGGTAGCGGTGCTCGGAGTCCTCATAGATCACGCCGCCGCACTCATACTGCCGTGGGCAGTCCAGCGCAACGGTCAGCGCGGCGTTAGCGGCTGAGTCCATGTCCCCGAAGATGGCGAAGATGATCGGGATCATTGGCTGTACTCCCACACCATTTAAGAGGTGGATGTAATGCTTAGGTTCAGTAGCTCATGTTTGCCCTTTCCTGGCGTTGCGGCGGCGGATGCATTTCACAGCCCGGACCCCCGGGATGTGGACGGACTCCGCAGGCTGGACGAGTAATGCCAGCCGCCGCCTGGCTGTCTGAAGGCGTGTGACCCATTCGGCGAAAGCTCCCGGAGGACGTGTGAACCAGGAGCGGTCTTTCCGGCCGCCGGCGCGTGACAAGATTCACGTTCTGGAGGCACGTGCGATAGCGTTCGACGCACCCGCAATGAGCCTGGGCCGCGGACACCTCAGACCTGAAATCCCCGGCTCTGTTTCTTCTCCCTCTTCGCAGCGCGCTTCTCCTGCAGAGACTTGGCTGGCTTTTTCTTCGCTTCCTTCTTTCTGTCCATACCCTTGCTCATGGTTCGCCTCCTGATGATGGTGAGCGCGCTGATCTTAAACCCACAGGTCAACCTTGGCGTCTAATGCCGGAAATCGCAATTCCGAGCCGTATCTGCGCGGGATTGGACCTGGAACGGGCCTGGGCATCGGCGTCGACGGGAACGCTTGCCGCGTGAACCGCCGTCCGGGCCGCGGCGACTCACACGCAAGGGGATGTCGCCGCTCGCGCGGCGGCGTTCAGGCTCAAGCGCCGGAATAATCAACTCGGGAGATGGCAATCATGAGCAACGTAGTGGTCCGCGGCCTGGGCCGTGGCCTCCTGGTGTGTGCGTTCCCGGCCGCGCTGTGGTGGGCGGCCCCAGCGGTGGCGGCGGATTTCAACGACCGGGGCAACATCCTCATCGCGGATCAGTTCAACAACCGCGTCATCGAGATCGACCCGCACACGCACGCCATCCTGTGGCAGTTCGGGAACGGCTCGGACAAAGCCGGTCCCCACAGCATCGTCGGAACGAACGACGCCGAGCGGTTCGGACCCCTGACGCTGATCTCGGGAACCGGCATCCCGCCGGCCAGCCCGCCGCTGCCGGGATGTTCCGACGCGGTCAATGGCTGCCCGGACAACCGGGTGATCATCGTTAACCCCGCCGGCCGCATCGTGTGGCAGTACGGCCAGGCCGGCGTCGCCGGCTTCGGCCCCAACGAGCTGAACACTCCCGTCCAGGCCCTCGTTACGACCGCATTCCCCGGCCACCGGGGGCTGCACGTGCTCATCACCGATCAGGCGAACTCACGCGTCATTCTGGTGAATCTCAGGCATCAGATCGTCTGGCAGTACGGCATGACGCTCGTGCCGGGGGCGGGAGCCAACCAGCTCAACAACCCGAACAGCGCCGAGCTGCTGCAGAACGGTCATGTCCTGATCGCCGACGAGAACAACAACCGCGTCCTCGAAGTGACGACGGGCAAGCAGCTGGTGCGCCAGTTCACCGCGGGAGGCACCCTCAGTGGCGCGGCGTTCGCCAGCCGGCTGCGCAACGGCAACACCCTGATCACGGATGCGAATAACAATCGCATCGTCGAGGTCAATGCCGCGGACGCGCCCGTCTGGGAATATCTCACCAACACCGAGTCCGGCAGCAACTCCGCCCCCCTGCCGACGCGCGCCGTGCGCCTGGCCAACGGCAACACGCTGATCAGCGACCAGTTCAACCAGCGCGTCATCGAGGTCACGCCCGCCAAGGACATCGTGTTCACGCAGGGGTTGCTCAACACGCCGGGAAAGGGCTTCAACCGCCTCAATGGTCCGTACGACGCGAAGGTGGTCGGGGACTTCACCGGCCTGACGCCGCCGTTCGGCCGCGAGTAGGCTCACGCCCGGGCCGGGGCGGACCCCGGCCCGGTGCGCGCGCTCGAACCGTCCCATACATCAGATCATGGGATGACAGATCGGTGCGGCCGGGCCCCCTCCTCCGTCGGCACGCGCCGCGTGCCTTATGCGCACGTCCTCCTAGGGTCATACCGGGGTCCCGGACCGCCCCAAAAACGCAGTGCGCGGGCTTACATATCGTTTCTGGTGACCGTCTGGGACTCAAATGACACCGCTCGTCGGACCAGTCCCGCGAGCGTGAACTGACACTCACCCCTTTCGGTGTCGGGTCCAGTAGATTGCACCGCCAATGATCTTGGCGAGTGACCCCTGCGCATGATGCTTGAAGAGAACATGTTGGCAACGGACCGATCGAGCGACGCCTCGGCGAGCATGAGAGCGCAACGGGGCTTTACGCTCACGGAGCTCCTGGTCACGGTGGCTGTCGCCGGTGTCCTGGCGATGGTGGCCGTGCCGAACATGCGCACCTTCCTCCAGAACAATCGCTTGAGCGGGGCCTCGAACGATCTGCTCCGATCGTTCTACCTGGCACGCACGGAGGCGATCAAGCACCAGACGAATGTGGCCGTGTGCGCTTCGGCCGCCCCCATGGCGGCGGCTCCCGCGTGCAGCTACGGAGCCTTCAACGGCTGGATCGTCTTCCAGGATACCAACTTCAACTGGCAATGGGACAACGGCGAGCCGATCTTCGAGCGGCACGTGCTTCTCGACACCTCGGTGACGGTCAAAACCGACAACAACGGCATCGAGATGTACCTTGCGACCGGATTCGCAAGCCCCGCCGGAGCCAAGAACCCGACGCGCAACATCCTGCTCTGCGATAGCAGAGGCAATCAGATGGTCGGCACGAATTCCGTCGAGCGAGCCGTGCTGATCGCAGCCAGCGGACGCATTCGCGTGAGCGCGACCAGTGCGGATGTGGCCGCCGCGGGCACCTGCCCGTAGGAGATCGCCAGTGAACCCCAGCCTGCAACCACGACCCATGCAACAGCGCCCTGCCCGGCCTCGGGGATTCACGATGGTCGAGATGTTGGTTGCGCTGGTCGTCCTGGCCGTGGGTATGTTGGGAGTCGCAAGCCTGTTTGGCATCTCCCTGCATTCCGGCAGCAGCGCGATTACCCGCATGCAGGCCGTGAACCTGGCTACCGATCTCGCCGACCGCATCCGGGCGAACCGGCAGGCGGGGAACGCCTATGCCGGTGCAGCCGCGAACAACAACTGCACGGGAGCGGCCGCCGCCAGCTGCAGTTCCGCACAGATGGCTGCCGACGATCTGTTCTGGTGGCAGCGGCAGCTCGCGAGAACAATCGTGGCCGCCACGGCGACCGGCACGGTGGTCTTCACGGCCGGAACGCCTCCGACGTACACGATCACGGTGAACTGGAACGAGCGAGCCGGACTGGGGGTCACCACGTTGACGTACCAGCTGCAGATCCAGGTGCCCACGAGCTGATGCCATGATGAGCCAGCCGCGCAGCAATCACCGCTCTCCAAGTGCTCCCGGCCGGGCCGCCGGCGTGACGCTCGTTGAGCTCCTCGTTGCGATGACGATTGGGCTGGTGCTGATCATCGGTGCGACTCAAGTGTACGTCGACAGCCGCGCCGCGTTCGCGGTAAACGAAACGACCGCTCGTCTGCAGGAGAACGCCCGTTACGCGATGAGCATTCTCGAGCCCGACATCCGCATGTCGGGCAACTGGGGGCTCACGAACGTCTCCGACGGCATCGGCGGAAAAGCGCTGCCCACCGACGCTCAACTGGGCCTGGGCGCCCCGGCCGCCTCCACCTGCGGCGTCAACTTCCCGCTGCTCCTCGGGTTGCCCGTGCAGGGCACGAACGATTCCTATGCCGCCACCTGCGCAGCGAACAGCGTGGCCGTGCCCAACGCGGACACCATGACCGTGCGCCGGGCCTCTACGATCACGGTCCCGCCAGCGACCGCCTCGGGCCCGCTGCGCATCTGCTCGACCCGCACCTCGGGCCTCCTCGTCACGGACATCAGCGGCGCCTTCTGTCAGGACGTGAACGCTCAGATCAACAATCTCATCGTCAACCTGTATTACGTCGATCAGAGCTCGAGCCAGGCTGGCGTGCCCTCGCTGCGGCGCAAGGCGCTGAACGGCGCCGCTGCGTGTACCGCACCAGTATCGGCAGCGCCATGCTTTCAGGATGACGAGCTTGTGCCCGGAGTCGAGGACCTGCAGGTGCAGTACGGGGTCGATCTGACCGGGGGCGTCGGCGCCACGAGCGGGGCTGCGTCCGAATACCTCAATGCGGGCGCGACGCTGACGAACCTGTTGACCAACGCTGCGGCTCCCGCCCAGATCGTCGCGGTGCGGATCTGGCTTCTGGTGCGCTCCGACAGCCCAGAGTCGGGCTTTACCGACGATCGGATCTACGAGTACGGCGACCGCCTAACAAATAACGGCACGACGGGCGACCTGTCCAGCGTGGCGGACAATACGAAGGCCTATCGGCCATCGCTCAGCGCCGACAACAGCTTTACGGGTGTGAAGCATTACCGGCACCTGTTGGTCTCGAAAACCATTCAGATCCGCAACGTGTTGGGAAGATGAGCCAGAGGATCCCGTGATGACGAACTCGCATTTCAAGATAGACGGCCGTGGCAGGCAGCGTGGCGCGGCGCTCGTCGTCGCCCTGCTGCTGTTGATGGTGATCACACTGCTGGCGGTCGCCGGCATGAACTCGGCCGCCGTCGAATTCACCATGGCGGGCAACGAGCAGCACCGGCAAAACGCATTCCAGGCCTCCGAGACCGGGATCGAGCAGACCGTCGTGACCGGCGGTTTCATCCCGGCGGCGGCCGACGAGGTTCACAACAATGTCGCCGTGCCCAACTCGGCCACCGACACGTACAGCACGAT
>Ga0137418_10005241_pt1 | contig 11863 bp, 14 predicted proteins | sample CZODoug3_1_2_16f_FD_122242 | JGI IMG/M metagenome (GOLD analysis project Ga0137418, IMG submission 122242) | Vadose zone soil fungal communities from Angelo Coast Range Reserve, California, USA - CZODoug3_1_2_16fungal (Hybrid Assembly) | ecosystem: Environmental > Terrestrial > Soil > Vadose... | reverse complement strand
TGAAAGTTTTTCTTAACAATTAAGTGTCCAGTTGACTTTATTTCCGGCATCGTTGCCGGCATCGTGTGCGACCCTCCGGGTCGCTGTCCGAAGGACAATAAAATAAAGTCTAAAAAAATCCCCGCCTGGCGGCAGGCGGGGATTCAAAGCTTAACTACAATTTATCCGCTTAAAATCAATCTCTTAAGTCAACTTTACAATACTTAATGTAAAATATACTTGACATAAAGTAAATTTTATCATACCTCAGCCCTCATAAACAAAATTCATCATGAAAACAAAATTCCTACTGCCTCACAAATGCAAGCTTGTCGGATGGTTCATCGCCACACCCGCTTTTGTATTCATGCTATTTAATATGCATGCCGATTTTATGTTCAGGTTTCTCGATTACCAAAAAAAGGATGTAACAAAAATTTCCCTTGATGATGGCTTTCTTTTCAATATTCAATCGAACAATTTCACGAAATAGAGAAACTCTTGTTCCAAGAACTCGTGTTGGCAAAGCTGGATAGAGAGTGGCCGTTGTGCGACCTTTTCGTGAATGCCATCCCGTTTTTTCAGATAGAGCCGTCGATTGGGCATGGAACACCAATCATGATTCAGAATCCACGACCGGGAGCACCGACTGGCTATTGGGATGACCCGGTAAACGTTATCAAGCCAACGCAAGCCGAATTGCTTTTCATTGGGTACTTCGATTGGAATGAAATGGATTACATCGACCTCCGGTATTACCGGGTCAAAATCGCGAGCTTCGATGCTCATCCTGAACTCGTGGGTCGTGAGGCTCTAATCGAACGCCAACAAGCCACGGTCCACCTCAGCAACGAAATCGGGTTCGCGCGGAGCCAGAACGGACCAAAGTCCCGATAAACGCGCAAACCGGACAAGTGAAGTCACATGTCCGGTAACCCAACTAACCAGGAGTTTCACACCTGCACCTCAATTCGGCGCGAGTGTATAGTCTGATTATGAGGCTATCGAAACTCACGCTCGTAGCTATCGCCCTCGGAATCGGGATTATCTGCGCAAAAGCGCGCCCAGTCCCAGGCCTGTCTATCAAAGGTCTTGTCGACGCTGCCGATTTGATAATCGCGGGAAAAGTTGAACGCGTGCAACAAACAGGAACGGGCTCGGTTGAATTGAACGGGGTTGATTATGCGCGTCTGGACTTTCAAGCCGAGATGAGGGTCGATGAGACGATTAAGGGAAGATCCGCACCTGTCAGCTTCACCTTCAGCTATTCCACACCGGCCATCGATAGTGTGGGAAACGTGGCAGAAGGCGGTTTGGCTCCCAATACCTACCGAGTAGTGTTCCTGAAGAAAACAGCAACAGGCTATGCGTTCGTCAGCCCCTATTACCCGTCCATCCCGTCGGCTTCCAAATCTTGCGGGCCGAATTGGCAAGTGCAATTGGGCGAAGACGCATATCACAAAGTGTTGCAAAGGCTCTTAGACTTGTTGTGCACGGACTCCACCCCCGAAGAAAAGCAATCGGCTTTATTTGACCTGAACTGGAATGAGGATTCCTCCGCCGCGCCATTCCTGAGAGCCGCTCTAAACCTTCCAGACGTGAAATCCAACCGGACCCTGAGAATGTCGATAGTCAGTGACCTTTTACATTGGAAAGACTTAAGCGTTTTGCCGCTCGCCGAAGAAGACCTATTCGACCAAACTGTGAGGTCGCCGTTCTTTCCGAAATCGAATTTGGTGCTGGCAATATCCAGTCTTGAACCGCAAATATCAGTTCCCTTGCTCGCTCGCGTGCTGAAATTGCCAGAGCCTGAGGAGAGGGTTGCTGCGGCTCGCTTTCTGGAATACACAAACTCTGAAACCGCTCTGGATATTCTGCTCGCTGCCTTGGACGACCCCGACCGAGAAGTCCAATTCGCGGTGATGCAATCGTTAGGAAATCTGACTGGACAACACTACTGGCGTCCTAACACAGGTACCACAGAGTCCGACCCTCACTGGGTGTCCTGCATCCGACATTGGCGAGAATTTGGAGAACAGCGGAACGCGGACCGGACTAAGTCCCGATAAACGCTGCGGGCTCAATCGGTCGATGCAACACATCTGGTATGGTGGTGTTTATGACCCGAGGGAAACGGTTTGGGCTTTCGGCGGCGCAGAAGGGCGAGGTGTGGTGCCGTTTTGCGATTCCACACGTACACCAACCTCCACTTTTGTGCTCAGGGAATGTGTACCCTCTTTGTTTCCGGAGTTAGCAAAACCACTCGTCCCGGCGATTCTTCAATCAGATCAATCGCGTGAATTGCCTCAGCGTAAGGGACATCGGACTTAGCATCAAAAAACACGATGCGGCTTGTCCGCCCACCGATTTGCGCCCGCAATGCCTCTGGTAGGTTGTCCGGCTCAATTCTTTTGGAGTTCAAGTACCATTCTTCATTTGATTCCACCCGGACCACCCATGCTTGGGCGCAAGGGACGTGTCGGAAAAACGATGACTCTGGAAAATAGGTGAGGACAAACAGTCCATAGGAACTGTCATGTGCCCACGCATAGTGGAAGACGAGGACCCCTGGGATAACCATAAGAAACAAGACTTGCGAATACAGAAGAGCAATTTGAGAGAAAAAAGGAATCCACGGCGGTCGCGGACTCGTGCGAATCCCCATATCTATGAGACTCCAAATCGATAAAAATGTTCCCGGTATTGGCACTCTTCTGGGGCCCTAATGCGTCAGTGCCCGGTAAACAGCATTCTCGTAGACTTGAAATCCGTCGCGGATCCTGGCCGGTCAAATTGACGCGAACGCCACGGTTCGAGGAGTTGAGCGTGGGCCCGACTTGTAGTTCACTTGTGAGTGTATTACGTAAGGACCCGTCGGCTTGCGCTTGCCGAATAGAGGTTTCCGTGAAAACTCCATTCCTGCGAATTACTGGGCTGATGCTGGGGCTACTGATCTCTTCGTGCCTAGCGGTGGCGCAAACACATAAGCAAAAACCTGACCCGTGCAAAGACACGTCGCACATGACACAGGGGGAAATGAACGACTGCGCTCTCAAGGACCTGCATGAAACGGAATTGAAATTGGAAAGGCTTCTGAAGGATCTGGGGATAGCCTCAAACAGCCCAGAGCAAAAGGCGTGGGAGGCCTACCGGGACGCACAGCTGACCGCGCTCTATCCACCGGGGGATGTTTCAAGCTATGGTTCTGTCTATCCCCTGTGTTTGGCCATCTTGAAGAAAGCTCTCACAGAGGGCCGAATCCGTGACTTGAAAGCGCTCACAACGTCGGGAGAGGGTGATGTCTGTTACGGTTATCGGGCTTCCAGCAACAAAAGAAACTAACATTGCCTGGTAACAGCGAATCCGGGCATGTGAACCTGAGCGAAATCTCGTCACACTCTCACGGAAACTCAGCGATGAGCTTTTGTCGAATCTCGTAGCGGTTGAGGACTTCTACGTGGGCGATCGTTCCCGCGACAACGTCAAGGACCAACATTCCTTCGGCTGCGTCCAGGTCCAGGCAACGGTGGCCAGGGCCGTAGCTTCCTTCCGGTTTGGGCTGGGTATAAAACGACGAGCAGAAGTTATCTCCGCATCGGCAACGGTCTACGACCTTCAGTTGTGGCACTTGGGCAGCCAACTCAACCTCTCCTCGCTTCTTAAGAAGATTTTCAAGTTCAAGAGCCAGCATCAGGAATATCTCGGTAAGTAGCAAGGTCCTGCCTCGCTCAAACGAAAGCCGAATCCTAGCACGCGCTGCTGGCTTCCCGTCGCTAATGGGGATAAGTCCCGGTAGACAGCGTTTCCGCCAATTTGAAATCTGAAATGCCGGGCCAATTCCCGTCGTGTCGGGTTTTGAAGCCGTGAGGTCGGTCACTTCTACGAGTAGGCGTCTTCTCAGGCACTGAGGTATCAACGCCGCTATAACAACTGAATTTCCTCTTGGGAGAGCCTCGTGGGAAGCTCGACACGTACTCAGCGAAAAGTGCTCAGTTTCAGTTGTTACCTCTCTAAACTAGCTACCAGGGGCCATGAAGAGAATGACGCCGCAAGAAGAGAAGGCACTCCTACTCCGAGTCGTGACAAAGTTGGCAGCGCCACAGCTGGAGCAAGGAGGATTTATTCCCTTCGGCGCAATCTTGGGCCAGAATCGCGATGTCCAACTGTTAATGCCGAAAAGCATGAAACGTGATGTGGCGCGGGATGAATTAGATAATTATTGGGCTCGAACGATACGCAATGCGATCGCTGCAGGAAAATACATGACCGTCTGTTGGTGCGCTGATGTGCGCGGACAGACAGACGACGGAACACTGATTCCTGCGTTGCTGATTCATGTCGAACATGCTCATTCTTTTTCCGAGGATATTCTTATTGCGTACCGAAAGAACGAAGGCGGAAAAGTTGTCTTTGACGATCCGAACACTGAAACAACCCAGCATCAGATATTTTCGTCCTCGGAAGAGCCTTCTTAGCGACTGACAACACTCTACGCAGACCCTAGCTGTCGTACTGCAATGGCGATACGAGCCGACGTTGATGAATGGCGTGCCTGTCGAGGTGGATACCACGGTCTCGGTAGTGTTTCCCCCACCTGGGAAGTAAACGCGGTAATCGAGTGGAATTTCGGCAAAAAGCACATGTCCGATTATCCGACTCGACCCGCCTGGAGTTGAAATCGTTCGCTTCAAAGTCCAGCAGGTGAGAATATAATTCAGGTATGACTTGGAAGTCATTTCCCTTCAAATGGACCTGCCTCGTGGGTGCCTGTTTTCTCAGTTCAATGTTCTGGTCAGCTGCAATGCTCGATGCCGGATTCGGCTTCATTCGCTTTCTGGTTTGTGGTCTCTGTTTCTTCACTAGTCTGCTGGTGAGCCTTGTGCTCGCCGTTGGTAACAGGTCCCGGATGTCGCTCTATCGCGTCCTGATAAACGTTGCCGTGTGCCTTCTGTTTTTCCCCACGATTCGAGCTGGGAGCCTGCTAAGGGATCGCCTCTTCCTTAGACATCTAGCGAGATTCCAGGAACTGACGGACACCTTAATTGCCGATGAGCGGGCCAGGGCAGGCAGAGAGGAGTTTTCAACTGCGGTCCACCTTCCATCCAGCTATTCGGATGGTCTCAATGTTGCGGACACAGTTTTGATTAGGTGTACGAAGGAAAACACAACAGTCGAATACCTAGTCCGAGAGACGAGCGCGCTGGGCCACAGTGGTTACATGTACCGCTCGGATGATAACGCCGTTACGCTGGAAAAGGACTACCCGAGAATCGGTTACACGCATCTCGCCCCTCACTGGTTTTTCTTCTCTGATTGAGCAGTCACGAGTCGCTTCCACCAGGATTGTTTGCAGCGCCCACTAGGTCCGGACAGAAATCAGCCCTCTTCCGGCTTTCGTGGACCTTTGTTTGGTCGACTCGGCCCGGGATCTTCAAAGAGAAATTGGTTTCGATCGTTAATGGCAAGCGCACGGATTCGGCCCTTTCGTCGCCAATCCGCAATTGTGTTTGTTGAAACGCCGCACCGTCGTGCAATCTCAAGAGTCGTAAGCATGCCTCGTTCACGAAACCGATCGAAGCGGCTCTTGAGTCCGTAGGCCGTTCGAATGTAGCCAACGGCTGGCGATGTCAACGGCAAGCCGTCGCCTGTTTTGAACCCGTTCTCGTTGAGAATTCGAGCCACGTCTGCGTAGTTGTAATCGTCTAAGAGGCCGTCCATTTTGGCTACCAGTGCTGGATTTTGCTTGTGGCTCTCGCAAAAACTCAGCGGCCGAGGCAACATCAACGTTTTCGACATGCCCCCGCGGAAGCGAACGTCAAGCTGGATCTGCTCTCCTTTTCGTATAGTGATGTCTTCGATGAGGAGACGAACCATTCGCTTGCGTTCCCGGTCAGCAGTGCCGGGATCGTTCCACAGCTGCGGGAAGTTCGTGGCTAGGGCCAGCACTTGCTCTCGCTGCACGGCGCTAGCCTTGAGCTGATCTGCTTCGCACTGGCGCTCGTAATTCTGCTCAGCTTCGGAGAGTGCCAGTAGCTTCGAGTTCCATTCCGCTTCCAACGAGGCAGCTACGAGTCGATTATCGGGATCGACACGGAGAAAGCGGCGGCGGGCCAGTTCAGATTCGTAGCGAGCCCGATCCACTTGAAGACGGCGAAGTCGATCGGCTTCATCCCAGCGTGACTGTAGCTCCTGCTGAACGCTGAGAGCGACTTCCAGCGCCAGAGGAGTCACGGTCTCCACCAACAGCGCTCCGATTGCTTTGTCCAAGCTGTACCCGGAGACTCGTTGACAATAACCCTTATCGATCCGATCCACCTCGCGAGGTCCCTGGCAGATGTAGAACGGAGCAAGTCCCGCTTTGCGCTGCCGATAACCGACGGTCATGCGACTCCCGCATACTCCACAGATCGCCAGGCCTTGTAGCAGTGAAGGACCTTCTCGTACTGCGCTTCGCTTCTCTATGCCCTGAGTTTGCGCGTTTTCTTGCAGACGGCGAAGATTCTCTTCATAGTCTCGCCAAGTGATATAGGCCGGGTGTGCATCCAATATCAACGTGTGCCATTCCTGTCGGGGCAGGTCCCGACTGCGGCCCCCTCCTTCGAGTTTTTTCTGAAAACGCGTACGCCCGTAGAAGAAAGCGCCGGCGTACCGAGGGTTGCGAAGAATACGCGTGACTCTGTTGTGTTCCAGATCCCCCCAGCCGACTTCGGCCGCACCTCTAGGCGACCGAATCAATCGAGGAAACTGCCAACCTTGATGGCGAAACTCTTTCGCCACTCCAAACGCTGAACCGACACGGCGGAACGCTTCGAATACGGATCGGATTGCTTTCTGGATTTGTTGGTCTGGATCAAGTACAACCCGGCTCTCGTCATCGTATGTAAACCCAAACGGCAACGGAGTGACCAACTCGCCACGCTTGGCTTTATTTAGGAGTCCGCCGCGCATCCGGGCGCGGATCAGGTGCAGTTCCGCTTCACTCATGGTGCCCTTCAGTCCCAGCAGGAGGCGATCATTGAACTCAGAAGGAAGGTAGATGCCGTCCTCATCCAGGATGAGCGTATCAGTAATGGCACAAATCTCTAGCAGCCGATGCCAGTCGGTTGAGTTTCGAGCAAGGCGCGAGACTTCAAGCCCGAGAACGATGCCGGCTCTGCCCATGCTCACTTCCATCACGAGCTTTTGAAAACCTTCACGGTCCGCAGCGGACGCACCCGATTGACCCAGGTCACTGTCTATCACGATGACTTGGTCATCCTTCCAGCCGAGAGCGACGGCGCGTTTCCTTAGTGCGTATTGACGAGCCGTACTCTCAGTATGCTCCAGCACTTGGCGAGCAGTAGACTGACGGATGTAAAGAAAGGCACTGCGTTTGAGTTGGCTCGCAGTCACCTTCTGGCTGGTTTCGATGCTCATGGATAAACCTCCGGCGCCTGGTTGAGGGCCATTGCTGCCAGTACCAAGACGATTTCCCCGCGAAGCTCATCCGGTACAGGTGCGGCAATGGAGGAGCACCGTTGCAAGTTGTTGGGATGAGTGGAGGCAACCCAGGAGCATGCCAGCATCCATGCCACCATCCCCTGGTCAAGAAAAATCGCCATGCCCAAGCCTCCAGAACTCGAACACTCCGCGGCTTGTCGCCGTAGATCTTCGTAGGCGGAGGTCAGTGTTTCCTGCTCTGCTGTCTTGCGTGCGCCAGTGGTTGGATTCAGCGACGTTTTTTTTCCTGCCGTCTCAGTGCGCGTTCGATACTCCGTGGATGAACATTTATAGCGAACCGTTCCTGGATGGCAGCAGCCAAGTCCAGAGGGCGCAGCGAAGAATCGCTCGCGCGGAGTTGCGTAGCGAAGTCCAGAACCTCCGAGGTGAGTTTGTGACCTTGCCGGGGTCCGCGCTTCTCGGGCAAGAGCCCGAACAGGCCATTTCGCAGAAAATCGGTTTCCGCTTGATAGTAGGTAGGGCGTGAGAAGCCGAATGCTGTAGCGGACTGAGTGACTGACTGCTTGTCGACTGTGACGCGGCGAAGCATCTCGTACTTGACTTGCACAGTGTCGTCGCGATCGAAGAAATCGCCAGTTTCGAACAGGGGATCTGTTACCGCGTTCGGATGCGGATTGAGCGTGCCGTGCTGCTTGAGGACATCTCGCTTGGATTTTTTGGCCGCCTTGCTGGGCATTGACCAAATCTCCAGAATGCCAACCTTCGACTGTAAATATAATTATGTCCATATCCAAGGCTTTGTCAAGGACTTTTTGCGCCTCACTAGCGCATAAAGTGGCGAACAGACGTTCAACGCAGATATAGAGCGTCGTCCGTTGCGGCATAATTTCTTTAACAGTAGGGACGAAATTAGTTTTACATGTCATCGCCGCAGTCCTTCGACTAAACGCGCCAATTCAACTAGGTCTGCAGCACGGAACCAACTTTTTCCAGAAGCCAAGATGGTGACGGGATCTTCCGCCGCCAGATCGGTCCAGCTCAATGGAATCTCACACTGGCGGCCTTTCTTGTCGAGGAAACAGACTCGCTGTTCACCGCCGTATTCTTTCCATGCCAGAGCTTCAAACTCGCGGCCAGAGAGCGGATGAAAGGGATGGGTGATCCGAAACTTCTCAGGTTGTTTTCGATGAACGGGTGTAGTCCGACGCCGCTTTCTCTCCCTCGGTCCATTCGAGGAATTCAATCTGAGCGACGGCCTCTGGCCTCAACCAAACTGCTTTCTTCATCTTCTCAGCGTTGAGTTCTTCCCCAAATCGTGATCGCCTCCTGTCCGGCAAATTTGCGAATGGGCAGACCGGCGTCACAAGATGTTTCAATTTCGAGAAGACTTGTCGCCGGGAAGCCGGGACAAACCCGTTCCGAGTTCTTGCCACATACATCAGTTCGTCTCCGTCGTAGTAGCCGACGATCAATGAGTCAAAACCGTGCGGTCCGGGGAAATAGCCGCCAATGACAAACTCTTGCCATCGATTGATGCGATACTTGATCCAGGCGCCGCTCCGTTTTCCCGGTTGGTACAGGCTGTCCTTTCGCTTCCCTATGATCCCTTCAAGCCGCTGCTCGCGCACCGCAGACAGTAAGTCCTTTGGCGCTGCCTCGAAATAGTCCGAAATCCTGATTCTTTTGTCGGGGACGACGACAACAGACTTCAACAGCGCCCGCCGCTCGACCATCGGAACGTGGGTCAAATCACGATCCTCCCAGCACAACAGATCGAAAATGTAGTACCGAATTCGAGACGCTTCTGCGCGGAAGTTTTGCAACAGATTGAAGTCCGGCCGGCCGCTTTCATCGATGGCGACTACTTCTCCGTCTACGACCGTTCCTGCAGGCAGATCGGCCAGTGCTTCCACGATATAGGGAAATTGGCTATTCAGAGATTTTCTCCGCCGCGAGAACAGCGCGACACCAGTTCCGGACTTGACCGCCAGGGCTCGATAACCGTCAAACTTAATTTCCCAGATCCATTCCAACCCCTCCGGGAGCTTTGACACCGATAGACACTCCATCGGCTCGACAAACGACGCTTCCGTTTTCGGCAACGAGTCCAAACGCGCGCGGATTTCCTTCTGCATCTTGTTCCTTAGGAAAACAGACGCCAGTTAAATAAGCAAACACGAGAGCCATTCATTTCGTTCGGCCCTTCCTACCAAAAGACTGCGCTTCACCGCCTGCTTCTTCTGTCAAGGCTCTTCACTTCGCTCCGATAAACGCAAACTGCGCGGCCTTGACAGCGCATGCGGCGAAGCGCCCGGGACGGCTAGGAAGGGCTTTGTTTTTTGTGCAGCAAAGTGCCGCTGCGCAAAAGGCAAAAACCCACAAAGCAAAGGAGCGAACAATGCAACCAGAACGTGCAGAGTTGTATTTCCAGCAAGGCAGTTCCGACAAGGTGTACCACCTACAGTTGGAGGGCGCACAAGACCAATGGGCCGTTCAAGCGCAGTGGGGGCGGCGCGGTTCCGCCTTGCAGAGCGACGTGAAGGTGAGTGGCACCAACTACGAGGAGGCGAAGCGAGTGTATGACCGCATCCTTCGAGAGAAAACAGGCAAGGGGTATCAAATCGCGCAGGCGACTGCAAACGGCAACGAGGCAATTGCCGTCGGATTGCCTGTCACAAAAGAGCATTCCGGCCATACGCCGGAATTGCTGACGCCCATCGAGGAGCCGGAAGCACTGCTATTGGCGCAGGATGCCTCATGGTGGTTCCAGCAGAAATTTGACGGGCGGCGTCTCGCAGTTCAAAAGTCCGAGGGGAAATATTCAGGTATCAACAAGCTCGGCCAAATCATCCCTATTGACTCTCGGCTGGCCGAGTCGCTAGACCGAGTGCAGGCGCAGGGTTTCCTAGCGGACGGCGAAATCACTGATTCGCGCTTCCACATCTGGGATTTGCTCAGCGTCAACGACACGGACTTGGGCGTTCAACCATACGAAATCCGCTATGTGCACCTGACCCAGCACTTTCGCGGAGTTAGCGACGTGTTGCGAGTCTGCGAAACAGCCATGACAACGAAGGCCAAGCGCGACTTCGTGAAAAAGATGCACAGCGCGAACGCCGAAGGATTCGTATGCAAGAATCGCAACGCCGCATACGCGGGCGGACGAGCGGGACAGCACTTCAAATGTAAGTTCGTCGTCACGGCATCCTTCATCGTTGGCCCCAAGCCCGAGAAGAAGGCGAATGACGGACACCGCTCCATCGCCGTGTATCTCTTGGATGACAATCGGCAGCGATTCATGGGGACGGTGGGAGTGCCCGACCGCTATCGGCTACCGAAGGAAGGGGAGATTGTTGAGGTTCAATATCTCTACTGCCATCCCGGACCTGACGGTAAGCTCATTCAGGCAAAGTATTTCGGCAACGTACGCGATGACATCGAAATCGCCGAATGCGGTGTCAGCCATCTAAAGGTCAAGGCTAACGATAACGACCCAATCGAATCCTGATAGTGATTCCGTCTATCGCTCGAACACCAGCCCGGTGGCATCTTTGGGGATGCCTCCGGGCTTCTTTGTAAACGGGTGCGCTCGCACTCGCCCCGAACACTGGACTAAGATGGTGTTCGAGATGATCGCTCGCAAAATCATTCACGTCGACATGGACGCATTTTATGCGTCGGTGGAGCAGCGGGATGATCCGCAACTGCGTGGCAAACCCGTTGTTGTCGCCTGGCGCGGGAATCGCTCCGTAGTGTGTGCTGCTTCGTATGAAGCGCGAAAGTTCGGCGTGCGTTCCGCGATGCCCGCTGTTCGAGCCGAACGTCTTTGCCCCAACGCAACATTCCTGCCCCCCGACTTTCCGCGCTATCGCGAGGTATCCCGCCAGGTGCGCGAGATCTTCAAACGGCACACCGACTTGATTGAGCCGCTGTCCCTCGACGAAGCCTATCTCGACGTTTCGGAGAACAAGACTGGCTTGCCTACGGCCACAGAAGTGGCACGCACGATCCGAGAACAGATCCGGTCAGAGTTGAGCTTGACGGCATCGGCAGGAGTGGCGCCGAACAAATTCCTCGCGAAGATTGCCTCTGACTGGAAAAAACCGGATGGCCTCTTTGTCATACAACCGGAAGAAATCGATTCGTTTCTATTGCCGCTGCCGGTGGACCGTCTGCCCGGAGTAGGCAAAGTCACCGAAGAAAAACTGAAGCACCTAGAGGTACAAACAATCGCGGACCTGCGGCGAATGGATTTGGCGACACTCGAAGGCCGCTTCGGCCGCTACGGCGTGCGTCTCTACGAGTTGGCTCGGGGAATCGACAAGAGCGAAGTAGTCCCTGACAGGCCAACACAATCCATATCGGCCGAGGACACCTTTGAACAGGATGTCTTGCTGACGGAGATGGAGCCGATGATCCGCAGACTTGCGGAGCACACATGGGC
>Ga0137418_10005240_pt1 | contig 11864 bp, 9 predicted proteins | sample CZODoug3_1_2_16f_FD_122242 | JGI IMG/M metagenome (GOLD analysis project Ga0137418, IMG submission 122242) | Vadose zone soil fungal communities from Angelo Coast Range Reserve, California, USA - CZODoug3_1_2_16fungal (Hybrid Assembly) | ecosystem: Environmental > Terrestrial > Soil > Vadose... | reverse complement strand
CTCTATATTTGGTGCGATGGATCCGACACCACAGCAGCCGCTGACGCAGGCCGAGCAGTCGATGTCGCACACAGTGCGGCCTGTCTCCGACATGTCACCGGCTGAATTCCGGAAGCACGGGTATGCGGTGATCGACTGGATAGCGAATTATCTGGACGCGCCGGAAAAATGGCCCGTCCTGCCGGCGGTCCGTCCCGGTGACGTGCGCGGTGCACTCCCACCATCCCCGCCCGAGCGGGGAGAATCGATGGAGGAGATTCTAGGCGACTTCCAGCGGCTCATCGTCCCCGCCATCACGCATTGGAATCACCCGGCCTTCATGGCGTACTTCGCCAACTCCGCCACCGCCGCCGGAGTTCTCGGCGAGGCACTGACCGCCGCGCTCAACGTCAACGCCATGCTGTGGAGAACAAGTCCGGCTGCAACCGAGCTCGAGGAGCTGACCCTGGATTGGCTGCGGCAAATGCTCGGGCTGCCCGACGGTTTCTTTGGTATCATTGGCGACACCGCTTCGTCGAACACCCTCTACGCCCTGGCGGCCGCACGAGAGATGCACCCCGAGCTTCGGATCCGGGAGGAGGGAATGTCGGGGAGGGCCGATCTGCCAAGGGTCGTCGTCTATTGCTCCGAGGAAGCGCACTCGAGCGTCGACAAAGCAGTGATGACGCTCGGCTTCGGGCTCGAGACCCTGAAAAAAATCCCCACCGATTCGGCACTGAGGATGGACGCGAAAGCACTGGCCGCGGCCGTAGAAAACGATCGGCGTGCGGGACGCGTGCCGGTCGCCGTCGTCGCAACGGTGGGGACGACTTCGACAACGGCCATCGATCCGGTTGCGGAAATCGCGGAGATTTGCGGACGCCACGGGATGTGGCTCCACGTCGATGCTTCGTACGGCGGAACCGCGGCGATTCTGCCCGAGATGCGGCACGTGCTCAACGGATGCGACCGGGCCGACTCCCTGGTGCTGAATCCCCACAAGTGGCTGTTCACTCCGATGGACTGCTCGGTACTGTACACACGGCGTCCGGATTTGCTGAAGCGCGCGTTCCAGCACGTTCCCGAATTCCTGGTGGTGAGTGAAGGCGACGCCGTTTCCAACCTGATGGATTACGGGATCGCATTGGGCCGCCGTTTTCGCGCGCTCAAGCTCTGGTTCGTGATCAGGAACTTTGGAGTCGACGGCCTTCGATCGCTGATCAGGGAACACATTCGGATCGCTCGCCGGTTGGGGGAGTGGATCGATGACGATCCCGAGCTCGAGCGAATGGCGGAGATAAACTTCTCGACCGTGGTATTCCGGCATTGTCCGCCGGGCATGAAGGGGCGTGATCTCGACCAGCATAACGCCAGACTGCTCGAGAAGGTCATCGCGGGCCGGGAAGTCTATCTGTCGCACACGCGGGTGCGGGGGAGTTATGCCCTTAGGATCGCGATCGGCAATATCCACACGACTGAGGCGCACGTTAAACGGGCGCTGGCGCTCGTAAGAGAAGCAGCCGGATCCGGGACGCGCGCCTAACCGCATTTTGGGCGGATTTCGGGAGGACTGGAGGATACGGAGCGGCGGCGAGGCAACACGGGGAACGATAGGTGCGGGGCGGTATATTATCGGACGTATTTTCAGCCCCCCGTCTTCTCATTTTACGAATCAGGGAGATCCTTGATGAGAGTTACTGTGACCAGCATCGCGGCCGCTTTGTCGATCGGCGTCGTCGCCGTATCGCCGCTTTCGGCCCAGAATGCTTCGAGCTGCGATCCCACCGCTAACACAAAGGGTGACATCGCGAAGGCCCAGTTCTCGATGGCGCGCGCCATCTCCGCTTCGGATAAGGGAAATCCAACCCGGGATCTCCAGGAAGTGTTCAGGCTCGTGGACAACGGAAACGACAACCCAACCGCGCGAAATTACCTTCGTGGTCAGGCGTACATCATTTATCTGATGCAGCCGAACGCTCAAGCCGTCGTTCAACGCGGCACACTCGGAATGACGACGAACGCCACGGCAACAGTTGACCTGTACGCTGCGGCCGATTCCGCATTTTCGATGGTCGAGAAGGCCTCACCCGAGTGCGTAACGGTGATCTCGCAGTGGCGCCAGCAGAAGCCCTGGCTCAACGCGCTCAACGGCGCAATCAACGCGTTGAACGCCGGCCAGCTCGATTCGGCGGATATGCTGGCGAAGAGATCCCTGGTGCTGGACCGTCACGCGCCGTACGCCTATTCGGTGCTTGGCTCGGTCGCGCAGCAGCGGAAGAACCCGGCGGCGGCGATGGATTACTGGAAGCAGGCACTGACCGCCGCGGGAACTGACACGATCTACGCGGATGTTCGCACGAAGACATTGTACGAAATCGCGTCGGCCGGTTCCGACAGGGCAGATGCTGTCACCGGCGCCGCGAAGCGCGCGGCCGCAAAGGAGGCGATCAAGCCGTGGCAGGATTACATGGCGGTGGCCAACAACGATCTTCTTCTCGCCGACGCCATCGATAATGAGTCGCGCATGTATGTGGACGCCGGCGACAGTGTGTCCATCCCCTCGGTCTATGCGCCGATGATTGCCAACCCATCCAAGTACGGGGAGATCAGTCTGGTTCACGCCGGCGTAGTCGCGACCCGCAACGGACATCAGGCGGATGCCCTCAAGCTTTTCGATGCCGCTCTCGCACAAAATCCTTATTCACGCGACGCGATCAACAACCTGGCGGCGACGTACATCCAGAACAACCAGTTCCCGAAGGCGTTCCCGTTGATCGATAAGCTCGTCGCGCTCGATCCGAGCAACCCCGACAATCAGCTGCTCTACGCCTTCGCGTATCAGGGTTTGTACAAGGGAACGAAGGACAAAAAGCTCCAGAAGATCTACACCGATTCGCTCGTGTACTTCAACAACAAGTCCGAGAACATGCCGGTGAAGCTGGCGGTAACCGAGTTCACGCGCCGGCCCGACCAGACGTTGTTGGTTGGAACGATCGAGAACCGCGGAACGACGCCCAAGACCTACACTGTGAACATGGAGATCCTCGACAAGGCCGGAACGGTGATCTCAACGGAGACTGCGACGGTCGGACCGGTGGCGCCGAAAAAGTCCGGGACGTTCAAGATCACGTCGGCGAAGGGCGGGGCGTACGGGTATCGATACAAGCCGGTGACCTAGTTTCTTAACTGCAACTGAAGACTACGTGCCCGGGGCTATCGGCTTCACAGTTGATGGCCCGGGCATTTGTCTTCAGGTACGGCTTCGCTCGAATTCACGAGTTGCGCGGCAGCATTAACGGATCCGTTTCTACAACGACACCCAAGATCCAGAAGCGCGTCCCATCGAACCAGAAAATCGCCACCTGTTCCATCTCACGCGCGAGATCGATCGCTTTCTCTCGAGGCATCACCACGGCGACGCTACGCTCGCAGTGCGAGCGATCGGGAGAGCACGCGTCCACGTGCACGAACCTGTATCCGTCAACTGTCAGTCGTCGATCCAGCTCGCGCCTTCGCTTTTCATTTTCCACCGTCGAGAGATCGCGTCCATGCGGATCGAATGCAGTCAATACCGCGAAGGGTTCGCCGAATCCCGCTGCATCGAGCTTCGCAAGCGCGCTCCCGGATGGAATGACACGCAGGTCTATTTCCACCATCGGCTGCGTCAAGAAACTGAGAATTGTCTCAGGGTAGCGGGGCCAATCTGGATCGTGTCGCTCGGGCATTGATCTCATGCCGGAGCCAGCTACAAGGTTCGCACCAGAGGTGCGCGCCATCTCGACATGGGAATTGGTACGCTCCTTGACCTGTTTCCGCGCGTGAAGCCAAACCAGATCTGGCCGGACCTCCTCTACATCGTCCGCCACGGCGAATCGGCGGGAAATGTCGCGCGCGACGCGGCGCTGGAGGCGGGCGAGTCAGTGATCGACCTCCGCATCCGCGACGTCGATGTCCCACTCTCGGAGCTCGGAGAACGCCAGGCGATCGCGCTCGGAAACTGGTTCCGAACACTGCCGCCGGATGATCGCCCCAACGTGGTTCTGACCTCACCGTATCTTCGCGCACGCCACACCGCCGGCCTCATCATCAAGACCGCGGGAATCCCTGAAGATTCCTACTCATTTCTGGTCGACGAACGATTCCGCGAGAAAGAGTTTGGAATTCTGGACCGGCTGACTCACATCGGAGTCCAGGAGCAGTTCCCCGAGCAGGCTGAGCACCGCCGCCTGCTCGGAAAGTTCTATCACCGTCCACCCGGAGGAGAGAGCTGGTGCGATGTCATCCTCCGGCTGCGCAGCGCGACCGAGATGATAACGCGCGATTACCGTGGTCAGCGCGTCCTTATCGTTTGTCACGCGGTGGTCGTGCTCTGCATGCGCTATATCCTCGAGCACCTCACTGAGACAGAAGTCCTCGCCATTGACAAGAAGGCGGAGATCGCAAACTGTTCCGTGACTCTTTACGAGCACGATGAGACTCTCGGACCCCGCGGTAACGTGCGTCTCAAGTTCTACAACTTCGTTGCGCCCCTCGAGCAAGCCGGCGCTCCCGTGACATCGGAGCCGGACGCGACGTTTGGCGCGCGCTAGCAAGAGGCCGATTGCCGTCACTGCGCCGCTTCTCCGGCGGTGGCAGTTGCCGCACCCTGGCTCGTCGGCGGACAAGGAAGATCGAGGCGTCGCAATGGTGATTGGCGGCGCGGCTGAAGTTCCGGGCGCGCTGCTTCTCGCCGGTGTCGCCGCGTTGCGTGTGGGCGCCGGCAAGCTCCAGCTCGCGGGACCCCGGAGCGCAGCTACTTCCGTCGGCGTCGCATTGCCCGAGGCACGCGTCTTCTCCCTTCCGGAATCGGGCGATGGATTCCTCGACCGGAAATCCGGAAGCCGGGCTGCCGATTACGCCCCGGGCGCCGATGCGATTCTCATCGGTCCGGGGATGCTGAACGCGGAAGCGGTTCGGAGCTTTATGGACGAAGCGATTCGTCGAATCGCCGACAAGCCGATCGTGATCGACGCTCTTGCCTTGAGCGCGCTGCGCGACGGGCGTTACCGATTCACAGAGGAAACCCGTGTCATCCTCACACCGAACATTGCTGAGATGGCAAAGATCACGGGTGACAAGTCAGCGAGCGTCGAGGCGGATCCGCTCGGCGTCGCAATGAGCGTCGCGAAAGATCTAAACGTCGTCGTTACCCTTAAAGGCGCCGAGACGGTCATCGCCACGCCCTACGGCGAGGCGTTTCGATACACCGAGGGCGAAGTCGGGCTCGCGACCTCCGGCTCGGGCGACGTTCTCGCGGGAGCAATCGTCGGGTTACTCGCTCGTGGTGCAACGCTCGACCAGGCGGCGGTCTGGGCGGTGTATCTGCACGGCGCCGCCGGAAACCGGCTCAAACGGCGAATAGGTCCGATGGGGTTTCTGGCGCGTGAGCTTTGCGACGAAATCGCTCCACTGATGAACGCGCTGGGAGGAAAGCGGTCGAGCTAGACGTGAAGCGCGGGAACGGGATTGGTGGGTGTAGTCGGGGTGTCGCGGCGCCGAATCGTCTCGCCCACCGGCGCCTTCATCGGTAGCGTCAACAGAAAAGTCGTGCCCACTCCCACCTTGCTCGCGACGGTTACATCACCGCCGAGCAGACGCGCCAGCTTGCGTGTGACACTCAACCCCAATCCTGTACCGCCGGTTTTCCTGGTGGCGGTCTGCTCGGCTTGCCAGAACGGCTCGAATACTTCCTCAATGTTCTCGGCCGCAATCCCGACACCGGTGTCCGCAATGCTCACCTCAAGAGCTCCGCTGCGGACCGACAGACCGACCCGGACTTCACCTCTTTCCGTAAACTTGATTCCGTTGGAGAGAAGGTTCACGAGCATCTGCCGCAGTTTCGTGCCGTCCGTCTGGATCGCCTGATCTTCGTCGAGGAGCTCGACGATGAAGTCGATGTTTTTCGCGGCAGCCATGGGCTCCACGAGCGCGGCTGCGTCGGCGAGCGTGTGGTTGCACGACATCGACTCATACCTTACCCGCTCGCGCCCGATATCCACTCGGGCAAAGGTGAGAATCTCGTCGATGAGACCGAGCAGATGGCGCGCGCTGGCGTTGATTCTTCCGAGCTGCTGCCGCTGGAGCTCCGTCACGGGTCCCGTGATGCCGTCGGAAAGGAGCTCCTCATATCCCATGATCGCGGTGAGGGGAGTGCGCAGCTCGTGCGACATCACAGCGAGAAAATCCGTCTTGCTGTTGTTCGCGCGCTCTGCCTCGGCGCGCGCGGTTTCGGCCTCGCTTCGCGCCCTCTCCGCGTGAGCACGCGCCTGTTTCTCGAGCGCGAGCAAATCGACACGCTCCTTGTCGGTGTTGCGGAGTACGCGCGCTGACCATAGCACCAGCCCTACGAACGTGAGGATGCTGGCGACGGCGAATAGCGATACGCCGAATTCGGTTTCGTAGAATCCGGATGATTCGCCGAGTATTCTGATCACGCCGAGCAGGATCGGCGCGAGCAGCGCAGCGGGCAGGAGTCTCCGCGTGAGCACGCCCGCAGGGCCGTCGTCCAGCAACAGCAGGGCAACCCCGCGGTCTCGCACCGCGACGAGAATTCCGATTCCGAGTATCACCTGCCCGACCGCTGTCCACAGTGCCATGCCCGACGACTGTGACAGGCTGTACATGCCCTTGACGCCGAAGAGATAGCCGAGGATCGCGAGCAGCGCGATCAGGAGAGCCGGGGTGGCGAACATCTGCGCGCGCAGATCGTGCCGTCGCTGATCGTGAGGGATCGAGAGAAGCGCCAGCGCGAAAAGCAGAAGGCTGCCGGCGCTGTTTATCGCGATGCGGCCGGGAGGATGGTTGGAGACCTGCTTGATTCTGTCTCCGAAGAGCAGCAGGTCGAACCCGGAATCGCTGCCGCGAAGGTATTCGTAGAGCGTGAGCCCGGCGATCGTGGCGACGAGCGCGGCGAGAGTCTGTTGAACCGCATCCAGCGTTGCAGTTCGATGCGGGCGCACAGACATCGTCAGCGCGCCGCCGGCCAGAACGAAGCAAACCGCCATCAGCGGAAGTATCGGATATCCGCCGGTCGTTATTGTCGTGACGAAAGGAAGATTCAGAGCCCAGCCCGCCAGCGCTACAGCGCCGATGATGGCTACAGCGCTGCCTGCTATGATGGGCACCCGCTCGAAGAATCCGATCAGCGGGCTGTGACGTCCCGGGGGACTGAGTGCAACTGTGGGGTTCGCCATGTTACGCGGTGACCGAAAACCTATTCGCGAACATTGGCGAGTGCAATTCTACCACGCTATCGCTTTGCGATCGCGGAAGAAGGCGCCCGTTGGACCGTTGTCAGGAGCAGTCGCGAGCCATACGACAGTCTCGGCACCTTTCTCAACAGTTCGCGTGGCACCGCGCCCGCCCATGCCCGTCTGTACCCAGCCAGGGTCAACCGAGTTTACCAGGATCCCCATCCCTTCCGTTTCGGCTGCCGTCACTCGAGTCACTACATTGATCCCCGCTTTCGACAACCTGTAGGCGATGTATCCGGCGCCCATTTCTGCTAACGAGCCCATACCGCTCGAGAGATTGACGATTCGCCCATAGCGACGGCTCTTCATGATCGGTATGGCAAGGCGGGAAAGCAGAAATGGACCATACACATTGGTCTGCATCGTTTCGCGAATGATCTCGATTTCTTCCATGGGATCGGCGTCGCCCTCCTCGATCATGATCCCGGCATTGTTCACCAGGATGTCGAGACGTCCCACATCGCGACGCACCCAGTTCATGCATTCGCTAATGCTCTTCGCGCTTGCAACATCGAGCTGACGCGTTTCAACCGGCAATCGCTCGGCGACCAGCTCTCCCGCGGCGGCAACTCCCCTCGCCGCATCACGTGATCCCAGGATTACCCTGATGCCGAGCCCCGCGAGCTGGCGGCAGACCTCCAGCCCAATTCCGCGGTTGCCGCCCGTTACGAGTGCGATTCGTTGTTCGGCCATTCGTGTGTGTCCCGGATGCAGGCGGTATGTCAGGAGTGTAGCGCTTCATCGACCGGTGCCGTAAGTAGCTGTTGGAGTTGAACATCGGGAACCCGGGGCCGGCGCGCCAGAATATCCGCACGTGCTTTCGGCTGGCAAGTTTCAGGTCCTGCGGTAACATTGCATTTGATTGCCGGACCGCGTTTCTCCTTCCATGACTGCATCCCGACACACAATACCCAAACCCTCACCCTCCTCTGCTCCTCTTTCAAAGCAGGAGATCGCGAACCTCCTTAGCGAGGCGCGCGAGAGGACGCTGCTGCTCATATCGGGGCTTTCCGACGAGGATCTGCATCAGCAGCACGATCCGCTGATGAGTCCCATCATCTGGGACGTTGGCCACATCGCGCACTTCGAGGAGCTCTGGCTCACACAGAATCTCGATGGCCCGATCGAGTTCACCGAGATGCCGGGACTCTACAACCCGTTCGAGCATCCTCGCGCAACTCGCGCCTCGCTCGCGCTTCCGACTCTGGCCGAAATGATGGAACGGCTCCGGGAGATTCGCGGCCGCGTGCTCGAGTGCCTCGAGTCCGTGGAATTCAACGACCAGAATCCGCTGCTCCGGGACGGGTATGTCTACAACATGGTCCTTCAGCACGAGTATCAGCACAACGAAACGATTCTTCAGACCTTGCAGCTGAAGAGGGGCGAGCCGTATCACGCCCCACGAAAAGTTTCTTTCGCGACGCGCGCAACCGCGTGGCCCGAGCTCGTGTCATTCGGCGGTGGGCGAGTCTCGATCGGGACACAGGACTGGAGCGAAGCTTACGACAACGAGCGACCGGAGCATGCAATCGATCTGCCTCCGTTTATGATCGATCGTTTTCCCGTGGCTAACTGGCAGTACATGGAATTCATGAGCGACGGCGGGTACGAGCGAAAAGAGTTCTGGTCCAGTGGCGGCCAGCGGTGGCTGGCGGAGACCGGGGCAGTGGCTCCCAAGTACTGGAGCCGTTCGGGCGACGGATGGGTTACACGGTCGATGGACATCACACATCCGGTCGATGCCACGCACCCTGTGTGTCACGTCTGCTATCACGAGGCTGAAGCGTTCGCGGCCTGGGCGGGCAAGCGGCTCCCGACTGAATTCGAGTGGGAGGTCGCGGCTTCCTGGAACCCGTCGACACAGCGCGCCCAGAAATTTCCCTGGGGCGAGTCCAAAGCCGACTCGCACTCCGCGAACATCGACCAACTTGCCTTCGGCACCGCGCCGATCGATGCCTTCCGTCGGAACGTCTCGCCACTCGGCTGCTGTGGAATGATCGGTGACGTATGGGAATGGACATCGAGCGACTTCAACGGCTATCCTGGCTTCAAGAGCTTCCCGTACAAGGAATACTCGGAGGAGTTCTTCGGTTCCGAGTACAAAGTCCTGAGAGGCGGCTCGTGGGCAACCCGGCCGGGTGCCATCCGCAACACGTTCAGAAATTGGGATTACCCCATCAGACGGCAGATCTTCAGCGGCTTCCGTTGCGCGCAGGACGCATGAAAAACGGCAATCGTGGTACCGTTGTCGGCGGAGTCACACCGCCCTATACAGTGCACCGCTCCAGGCAGCAGATGGTGCGCGACGTCCGCCAGGGCTTGTTGAGATCACCCAAGCAGCTGTCGCCCAAATACTTCTACGACGAGCGGGGCTCCGAGCTGTTCGAGGAGATCACCCAGCTTCCGGAGTATTATCTGACCCGCGCGGAGAGGACACTGCTGGAGCAGCGGATCGCCGACATCATCGCAGCCGTGCGGCCGTGTTCTCTCGTCGAACTTGGCGCCGGTAGTGCGACCAAGACGCGCATCATCCTGGACGAGATGCGCTCGAATGGATGTGCTGAGTGTTACGTACCAGTCGACGTCAGCAAGGAGTTCCTGGAAGCGGCGGCCGTTCAGCTCCGCGCCGATTACGTGGACGTTCAAGTGATGCCGGTGGTATCCGATATCACCGAGCCTTTCGCGCTTCCGCCGGTCGCGAGTCCGACGTTGGTTGCTTTCCTCGGCAGTACGATCGGAAATTTTCCGCGCGACGATGCGATCCAATTGCTGTCTCACATCGCGGGCGAGATGGGAACGAGCGATCGCTTCCTGTTGGGCGCAGATCTGATCAAGGATCCGGCGATCATCAATCGGGCGTACAACGATTCCAGTGGCGTGACCGCCACTTTCAACCTCAATATTCTCGAACGCCTCAACCGCGAGCTGGGCGCGAATTTTCCTGTCAGCGACTACCAGCACCGCGCATTCTATAGTAGCGAGAACCACCGCGTGGAGATGCACCTGGTCGCCCGCACGGCGCACAAGGTGACGATCCCGGAGATCGGCGAGATCTCTTTCGAGAAAGGCGAAAGCATCCGGACCGAGCTTAGCTACAAATACGACCGCCCGATTCTGGAGGATATGCTCTCGGCGTCGGGACTCTCGATCGAGAAATGGATGCCGGCCGACGATGCTTCCTTCGTTCTGGTGCTCGCCCGCGTGGAGGGCTGAGCCAGCCTCGTGAGCCTCTCAGAGGCGGAGCTGTTGGAGGATGTCCGGCAGCGACTGTTCGCTCCGACCAGATCCGCGAATCCTTACGCGATCGGCCTGGAGCTGGAGCTGATCCCAGTTCACAAAACGACCCGCACGCGCGCACTCGCCTCCGGCGACGCGCGCGCATCGACGGCCGAAGTGTTGTCACAGTTGGGGCGACGCGAAGGCTGGCGTGAACAGTCGAACGACGGCGACCCGCCATCGTGGGGACTGCCGGATGGAGCGTACATCTCGTTCGAGCCGGGTGGACAGATTGAGATCAGCACTGCTCCCAAGCCGTCTGCGTCAGAGGGCATCGACTCGACGCAGAGTCTGGTGAAGATGCTGCGCGATGCAATGTCGAATGCAGGAATCGAGCTCCTCGCTCTGGGAGTCGACCCCTTCAACGCCGTCGATTCGGTTCCGCTCCAGCTTCACCGCGAGCGTTACACCGGCATGACGCGCTACTTCGATTCCATCGGCCCGTCAGGTGTCCAGATGATGCGACAGACCGCGGCGCTCCAGATGAATATCGAGCGAGGGGAGGATCCGAAATCCAGGTGGCGGCTCCTCAACGGTCTCGCGCCAATCGTGGTCGCGCTTTTCGCGAACTCGCGGCAATACGAGCACAGGCCGACGGGATGGGCAAGCTATCGCGCTCAACTCTGGAGGACTCTCGATCCGTCGCGAACGGGCATCATTTACGACGAAGCGGCGCACGTCGAGCGGCCACACGTCCCATTCGGGGCGGCCGTCGACAATCCACTCTCCCATCACCTTTCCCACACCGCCGGCCCCCGCGAGCCCGTGTGCGCAGCCGCCGGCGGCGACCCAAACGCTACGGGTGATGACTTACAACATACATGTCGGCATCGGCATGGATAAGAAACTCGATCTGGAACGCATCGCCGGCGTAATCAACCAGCAGCACCCGGATCTGGTTGGGTTGCAGGAAGTCGATCGTGGTGTGGAGCGGACCCAGCGCATCGACGAGATCGTAGAGATCGCCAGATTAACCCGGATGAATTACGACTTTGCCTTCAATCTGCGCTATCAGGGCGGGCAATACGGAGTCGCCATACTGTCCCGATTTCCAATCATTTCAATGGAGCACCGCCTTTATCAAAACACGCGCGAAGCTGAGCGCCGCGGGTTAATCCGTGGCGAAGTACGCATTGGCGGCCGCACGGTGAACTTTGTCACCACGCATCTGGATTATCAGTACGAAGACGGGCGCTTGTTTGAGACTCAGCAACTCCTGGCTGCGCTCAAGGATGTTAAGGGTCCACTGATCGTCGTTGGGGATTTCAACGACATTCCGGCCGGTCAGGCTTATCAATTGATGCGTTCTCAATTTGA
>Ga0137418_10005238_pt1 | contig 11865 bp, 8 predicted proteins | sample CZODoug3_1_2_16f_FD_122242 | JGI IMG/M metagenome (GOLD analysis project Ga0137418, IMG submission 122242) | Vadose zone soil fungal communities from Angelo Coast Range Reserve, California, USA - CZODoug3_1_2_16fungal (Hybrid Assembly) | ecosystem: Environmental > Terrestrial > Soil > Vadose... | reverse complement strand
AAGGTGAAGGTCTCTGGTTTTCCCTCTCCCCGCTCTTTCCGGTCGCGAGCGGCGAACCGCCCGAACTCGATCAGTCGTGTCTTATCCGGATGTAACTCCAGTCCGAACTTCGCCAGCCGTTCCCGAAACTGCTTCAGGAATTGCTCAGCTTGATTCGCGGCTCGGTTGTTCCGCGCCGACGCGTTCCAAAATAGGAAGGGGGCCTCTCGACCTTTAGTTTCCCTCGGTTCTCCCGCAGAGTCCGCGACCCCTTGCTAACCCCCATTTCCGCCGAGGTCTCCCCAGGTCGGCCTGGCCCACCTTAACGCCAGTTAGTTATTGACCATTGCGCCATTCTGGGACCGCCGTACTACATACACCATGAACAAGAAGACGCCAAAATTGCCGTAACTCATAGGAGTTTCTTGTCATGCAAATTTCTCCCAAACTCTTCGGCTCTACGTGTATGCCTGCAAGGCCGATCTTGCCCCTCCTCATCGCCATTGCGCTAACCCTTGTCCTGTCATTGCTTTCCGGTTGCGCAGGAGGGTGGCAAGGAGCAAAGTCTTCGTCATCCACCACGGTCCTAATCTCGTCGCCAGAAAATCAGACCGTTACCGTCGGCCAAACTGCAACCTTTAGTGTTTCCGCCAGCGGCGGCAGCGGCCCGTTCACCTATCAGTGGTACAAAAACGGTTCCCTCATAAGCGGCGCCACATCCAATACTTACACAACTCTCCCCACCTCCATGGGCGACACCGGGTCTGTTTTCACCGTTGCCGTATCCAGTGCCGCGAGCACCGTCACGAGCTCACCCGCCACATTGACAGTCAACGCCATCAAGCCCGCCATCACCACCCAACCTGTCAGCCAGACCGTAACCGTCGGCCAGCCTGCCAGCTTTACGGTAACTGCCACCGGCACCGGCCCCCTCGCATATCAGTGGTACTTGAATGGCGTCGCCATTTCCGGCGCCACTTCCAACACCTATACCACTTCTCCCACAACTTCCAGCAACAACGGTGCGGTTTATACAGTCACCGTCTCCAACTCCGCTGGTTCCGTCACCAGCAACTCAGCAACATTAACCATATCCAATCCTCCTCCCATCGCCGCCAGCCTCGTTCCCAGCAGCGCCACACTGGTTGCGAGCATTCTCACGGCTGTGGGCGTGCCAAAGGGCCGGCCCAAGCCCGACATCTCCACGCCCGACGAGGCCTACGAATACCTGACGCGCCTGAAGGAGATCATCCTCTACACCGGCGTCAGCGACTGCAACATGGAAGAGGGATCGCTGCGCTGCGACGCCAACGTCAGCGTACGCCTGCGCGGCGCGAAAGAGTTCGGCAGCAAGGTTGAAGTGAAAAATCTAAATTCGTTTCGATTTTTGCAGAAAGCGCTGGAATACGAAATCGAGCGGCACATTGGGGTAATCGAAGGCGGCGGCAGGATTTCACAGGAGACGCGGTTGTGGAATCAGGCCGAAAGCTATACGGTGTCCATGCGTTCGAAAGAAAAAGCGCACGACTACCGCTATTTTCCGGAGCCGGATCTGTTGCCGGTTCACGTGAGCGCCGCTTGGCGCGATGCCGTGAAAAGTGCGCTGCCGGAATTGCCGGAAGCCAAACGCAGGCGGTTTGTGCAAAATTATGGAATTACGCTATACGACGCGGGCGTACTAACTGGTTCGCAGGAGCTTGCGGACTATTTTGAAGCGGCGGTGAAGGCCGGTGCAGCGGGAAAAGCCGCGGCAAACTGGATGCAGACCGAACTTCTACGCCGCCTGAACGACAGCGGGAAAGAGATTACCGCCAGCCCGGTATCGGCTGCGGCGTTGGCGGATCTAGTGAAGTTGGTAGAAGGCGCGAAGATCACTGCCGCCGTTGGAAAAAAAGTGTTCGCAAAAATGTTTGAAACCGGCCGCAGCGGGGCGGAAATCGTGGAAGCTGAAGGCATGGGCGCGCAAGTCAGCAGCGATTCCATCGAACAGATTGCGCGCGAAGTGATCGAGAAGAATCCCGACAATGTCGCCAAGTATAAATCCGGAAATGAAGGCGTATTCAAATTTTTTGTGGGCCAGGTAATCAAAGCCACGCGCGGCCAGGCCAATCCGCAAGCGGTAAACGAAATATTAAAAAAACTGCTGGCCAATTGAGCGTGCAAAAATGTTGAAAATTGGAGACCAGGCGCCAGACTTCCGGCTGAAGACCGAAACCGGAGCGGCGGTTTCGCTCCACGACTTCAAAGGAAAGCGAGTGGTGCTGTTTTTCTATCCCAGGGCAAATACACCGGGTTGAACGACCGAAGCGTCCGAGTTTCGTGACGCAAAGAAAGACTTCGACAAGCTGAACGTCGCGATTCTAGGCGCCAGCGCCGATTCCGAATCCGCGCAAGCGAAATTCAAAGCCAAACAGAAACTGAATTTTCCGCTGCTCAGCGATCCCTCTCACAAAATGATTGAAGCCTACGGGGCTTGGCGGCCCAAGAAGTTCATGGGCCGAATTTTCAAAGGGATCGTGCGCAGCACATTTTTGATCGGCGAAAGCGGGAAAATTGAAGAGATCTGGGATCCGGTCACCGCGAAGGGTCACGCCGGAGAAGTGCTAAAGAGAGTTTCGGCCTAGAGTAAAACCGTTGCGGCGCAGTCGGAACTTATAGCGAACACTTCAACGCGCCGGAATCTTGCGCTGGCTCGATCAGCAGATTGTCGATAAGCCTGGTCTTGCCGAGGTGTACCGCCAGCAGTACATAGACTGGCCTCGCGCCGATCACGGTCACCGGTTCGAAGGTTTCCGCGTCCACGATTTCAGCGTAGTCCACTCGCGATAATTTCTCCTCCGCCAACACGCGAATCACGATCTGCTGTATTTGCGCCGCGTCGCGCACGCCCGTCTTTGCCTGTTGGCTTGCCGCTTCCAGCGCCCGGTGCAAGATGGTGGCGGCGCGGCGTTCATCGGCGCTCAAGTAAACGTTTCGCGATGAAAGCGCCAGCCCGTCCGGTTCGCGCACGATAGGGCAAACCACTAGCTCGACATCAAGATTCAGGTCGCCGGTCATCTGCTGCAGGATGCGAACCTGCTGCGCATCCTTGCGTCCGAAATATGCGAATTGCGGCTGCACAATGTTGAAAAGTTTTAAAACAACCGTTGCCACGCCGCGGAAATGGCCCGGCCGCGAGCGGCCTTCCAGCCGATTGCTGATGCTCTCGACTTCGGCATACGTGCCGAAACCGGCAGGGTAAATCTCTTTGGCGTCGGGAGCGAAGAGCACGTCCACGCCCGCGGATTCCAGTTTCTTCACATCGGATTCAAACGTGCGCGGATACTTTGAGAGGTCTTCGTTCGGCCCAAACTGAGTAGGATTCACAAAAATCGATGCGCACACCCGCGAACACTCAGCGCGGGCGCGGCGAATCAGCGACAAGTGACCTTCGTGCAGCGCGCCCAAAGTGGGAATAAAGCCGATGACATGATTTTCGGCTCGGGCCAGCCGGGCTTTTTCTTTCATCCAAGGGACGGTGCGAATAATTTCCATGAGCCGAGAGAGTGTATCAGGGCCGGCGACAAATTAGGCGGACGCCGCGGTGGAGCGTTCGCGATAGAAGTGCATCAAGTCGGTGAGGTTCGGTTTGCCGCCAGCTTGGCGAACCAGAGTTGCTACCTGTCCGCGGTGATAGCTTCCGTGATTGGCTAGATGCTGCAACGATTGCCAAAGCGGATTCTCGTACATTCCGAAATTGATGGTCTTGTATTTAAATACGCCGTCGAGATCGCTTTGTTTGAGTCCACTGACAAAATCGAGCAGGCGGCCAGCGGCCGGCTCCCAATGTTTGCGAAGGGCCGCAACCGTTTGCACTTCCGCGGGATCAGACAGACCCGCCGGCGAATTGCCGTGAAAACGCTCAAGCCAAATCCACTCGGCTGCGGAGATATGGACCAACGTGTCGCGGAGCGACGAGAAGCTGGAGCCGCGCGGTTTTACGAATTCCTGGTCAGAAAGTTGCGCGGCGCTGTCCATGGCGCGCTGGTTGGCCCAACCGTTGTACTCAAAAAGCTGGCGCACGTCTTCGGGAGTCATCTTCCCTCCTATTCGGTCTTTTCCGCGCTGGGAATCACAGGAAACGAGATCAGTCAGTAAGTTCCACGTCGAAGTTGATGTCCTTGCGGCTGGTCTTGAGTTCCGGCATGTGATACGACTCGGCGTCGGAAGGAAAATTTCCGCGTCGCACGTCGGAGCAATATTCACGCACGGTACTGGAAATAATTTCGCTCAGGTTGGCGTACTGCCGGGCGAATTTCGGAACCGGGCCAAACGTCAAACCCAGCAGATCGTTGATCACCAGTATCTGTCCATCGCATTCCGGACCCGCACCGATGCCGATAGTCGGGATGCGCAGTTCGCGGGTGATCAGCGCGGCGAGTTCACGCGGCATTCCTTCCAGCACGATGGCAAACGCTCCCGCGGCTTCCACCGAGCGCGCATCGCGCACCAGTTGCTCCGCGGCATCCGGCGTTTTTCCCTGTACTTTGAATCCGCCCATGGCGTGCAGCGATTGCGGCGTCAATCCAACGTGGCCCATCACCGGAATTTCCGCTTCGGTCAGACGCACAATCAATTCCAGGCGCCGCTCGCCGCCTTCCACTTTCACCGCTTCCGCTCCGGCTTCTTTCACGAAGCGCACCGCGTTGCGTACCGATTCGCCGATTTCAGAGTGATAGCTGCCGAACGGCATGTCCGCGACCACCAGCGCGCGGCGGGTTCCTTTGCGCACCGCTCGAGTGTGATGCAGCATCTCGTCGACGGTGACCGGCAGCGTGGTCTCGTGCCCCAGCATCACCATGCCCAGCGAATCGCCAACCAGCAGCACCTCCACGCCGGCCTCGTCCAGCAAGCGCGCGGTCGGGTAGTCATACGCAGTCAGGCAGGTGATTTTTGTGGAGTCTTGCGGGCGAAGTGATTTTCTTTGCAGCAGCGACGGAACAGTGATCTTGTCGTCGCCAATTCTGGATGGAACGCTCATTTTGGCCTCCGGTGCCGCTCCCTTCCTTCTTGAAAGGTGGCCGCAAAGCGGCCAACGGGATGCAGCCCTGTACCAAGAAAAAGAATATCAGAAAATTTGGTGTGATGCATCGTCCCGTATGGGCTGAAATTCGCAGCGGCCACCTTTCTAGGTGGGCACTCTTGTGCCAGCTTGTGCGCGGCCTTTCCATTGGCCGCCACGGCCCAGCCAGAAACGAATTGCGGAGAGAATGGTGGCGTAGCTGTAGAATATTGCGGCCAGCGGAAGCAGCGGCGCCCACAGCGGACGCTGCTTGTAGAACGTGACGGTTGGCAGGAACGAAGCGGTCATAAAGCACCACGCGGCGAGCGCCAGCGGCCACACGCGTATATTTTGCGAAAACGTAAGCACTACCGGAAGCACGAAGGTCAGCATCAATCCAAGCAGTGTTCCCAAAAGGAGTAAAGCCGAGTGGCCGAGCTGGGTAAACGCGGTGCGGGCGATCATGTCGCGAATTTCTGAGAACGACGTGTACGAACGGAGGCTCTGGCTCGCGCGAGTTAGTCCCATGCAGATCTTTCCGCCGGAGCCTTTCACCGTTTTGGCCAGCGCGCAGTCGTCGATGATTTCACTGCGAATGGCCGAGAGTCCGCCAATCCGTTCGAGAGCAGTGCGGCGCAACAACACGCATCCGCCGGCGGCACCGGCGGTCTTGGCGCTATCTTTCGCGATCCAGCGGGGTGGATAGAGCATCAGGAAAAAATAAAGGAATGGCGGGATCAGGAGTCGTTCGGCAAAAGTATCCGCCTTCAGCAAGACCATAAGGGACGTCATATCCAACGCCTCGGCTTCCGCGTGCGAAACCAGCCGCCGCAACGTATCGGCCGAATGAGTTACATCGGCGTCGGTGAACCAAAAGAAGTCCGGCAGCGAAGCGCCAGAGGCATTCACTCCAGAATTCAGCGCCCAAAGTTTTCCCGTCCATCCATCTGCGAGCTCCGAAGCGCAAATCACGCGAATTTTATCTGCCGCTCCGGCCGCAAGCGCGGCTTCCCTCGCTAACTCCGCGGTGCCGTCGTCACTGTGATCGTCCACGATCAGAACAGAAAACTCGCCGGCATATTCCTGCTCTCCGAGCGCGCGTACCACCGCAGCGATGGAGTTGGCCTCGTTTCGTGCGGGAATCACCGCCGTCACCCGTGGCCATCGAGCAGGGGCAGGGAACTCCGCGCGGTCGGCGTCAAATTCCCACACTCGCCAAAAATTCCCCCACGCGAAAAACAACACCAGCCAAATGAGGAATGCCAGCAGCGAAATGTAAAATACCATCAGGACGCAGGCTGGTTACGCCAGGTCCTCTTTGCGAATGGGCAGACGACGCACGCGTTTCTTTGTCAGCGCGTAAATCGCGTTACAGACTGACGCCGCAACCACTGGAAGTCCCGGCTCGCCAATTCCGGTCGGCTCTTCCGTGCTGGCGACAATATGAATTTCGGTCTTGGGCGCGTCGGCAATTTTTGGCATTTTGTACTGGTGGAAATTGGTCTGTTCGACCGCGCCGCCCTTGACAGTGATCGCGTCATGCATCGCGGCGGAAAGGCCGTAAATCGCGGCGCCTTCGACTTGCGCGCGGATGCCGTCCGGATTGACGGGGCGGCCGCAATCGACCGCGTAGATCAGGCGCTGAATCTTCGGCATACCGTCTTTCATGCTGACTTCAGCGACCGCAGCGGTGTAGGTGTTGAAGGAATAATACGCGGCGATGCCGCGCGCGACGCCTTTCGGCAGTGGTGATCCCCAATTAGCTTTCTCCGCGGCTAATTTCAAAACTCCTTTGAGCCTCGCGGTATCTAGCGGCTTGCCTTCTTTTGGGTCGGTGAAGTCTGGAACCTTGCGATCGTCGCCGATCGCGCGCAGTCGAAATTCCAGCGGATCAGCGCCGGCAGCTGTGGCCAGTTCGTCGACGAAGCATTCCACCACAAATCCGCTGGTCGAGTGTTCCACCGACCGCCACCAGGCGCGCGGCACGCCTGATTTTGCCAGCGTATATTCCACGCGATAGTTCGGCGTTTGATACGGAATAAAAGCCGCCGTAGCGAATTCCGAATTTTCCGGAGTTTCCGCACCCTTGGGGCTCCACATCGCGTCAATCGACGTCGACGTCTGGAAATGCTTCCAGGCGGAGATGTTTCCCTTGTCGTCGACTGCGCCGGAGAACTGGTGGTAGGAAGCCGGCCGGTAAAAATCGTGCTGCATGTCGTCTTCGCGGGTCCATAGCACCATCACTGGCGTACCGGTTTTCTTGGAAACCTGCGCGGCTTCCATCACGAAGTCGGCCATGTAGCGGCGGCCAAATCCGCCGCCCATCAGCGTGGTATTTACCTTGATCTTGTCTTTCGGGAGTTTGCTGACACCGGCGATGATGTCCAATGCCCATTGCGGGCCTTGCGTGGGAACCCAGGCCTCTGCGCTGTCCGGACGAATGTGCACGGTACAGTTCATCGGCTCCATGGTGGCGTGCGGAGCGAACGGGAATTCGTAAGTGGCCTGCACTTTTTTCGCGGCGGAAGCGATCGCGGCGTTGGCGTCACCATCGTTGCGAAACGCCTTGCCGCCCTTAGCGGCGTTATCGAGCATTTGTTGGTGCAGCGACGGCGAGGATTCGCTGGCGTTTGGCCCTTCGTCCCAGGTAATTTGCAGCGCCCTGCGGCCCTGCATCGCAGCCCAGGAATTATCGGCGACCACCGCGATGCCGCCGGCGGTGAAAGCGCCAGTGTCCACGCGCTCAATTTCGAATACCTGGCGAACGCCAGGGACGGCCTTGGCTTTGGTTGCGTCGAATGATTTTACTTTTCCGCCAAACACTGGGCAGCGCGCGACCACCGCATACTGCATTCCCGGAACGCGGGAATCGATGCCAAATTTCGCGGTGCCATTGGTTTTGGCGGCGCCTTCGAACCGCGGAGTGGCTTTGCCAACGATAGTGAAATCGGCGGAATTTTTCAGCGGAACCGTATTGAGGTTGGGAATGGGCAGCTTCGCGGCGTCTTCGGCCAGCTGGCCGTAGGTCAGGAAATTGTTGCGCGCACCGTGCAGCACACCACCGTCCTGGGCTTTGCAGGTGTTGGGATTGACGCTCCAGCGCGCGGCGGCCGCGGCCACCAACATTTCGCGCGCGGCGGCTCCGGCACGGCGCATCGGGAGCCAGCAGCCGGCCACACTGCCGCTGCCGCCGGTACCGTGATCGTAGATTTCGGGATTGGTGGGCGCCTGTTGGACCACCACGTTCTTCCAATCCACGCACAGCTCTTCGGCAAGAATCATCGGCAGAGCGGTCATGATCCCTTGCCCCATCTCCGATTTTTCCAGGATCAGCGTCACTCGATTGTCGGGAGAAATATGCACCCAGGCATTCAACGGGTTGGGTGTTTTCTTCTCCTGCTGCTGCGCGGGATCCTGCGTAGCGAGCACGGGCAAATGAAATCCGACCAGCAGCCCGGCACCTGCGGCTGTTCCGGTCTTAAGGAATGCGCGACGGTCTACGGTCATCGTCGACATATAACACCTCGATTTTGGAAAAACAGCGAGCGAAAAAAACTACGCGGACTTGCCGTGCGTGGACTGAATCTCCGCCGCGCGGTGAATTGCTTTGCGGATGCGCTGGTAGGTTCCGCAGCGGCAGATGTTGCCGCTCATGAAATCGTCGATTTCTGCGTCGGTCGGGCTGGCTTTCTTGGAGAGCAACGCCGCCGCCGACATGATCTGCCCGCACTGGCAGTAGCCGCATTGCGGTACATCAATCTCGATCCATGCCTGTTGTACGGGGTGGCTGCCGTCTGCCGAAAGTCCTTCGATCGTGGTAATTTTCTTTCCCGCCACTGCTGAAATCGGAGTGATGCACGAACGGGTCGCTTCACCATTGATATGCACGGTACACGCACCGCACAGTGCCATGCCGCAGCCAAACTTCGTTCCGGTCATGTTCAAGGTGTCGCGCAGCACCCACAACAAGGGCATCTGAGGGTCAACTTCCACCGATTGCGATTTGCCGTTGAGCGTAAAACTGATAGCCATGGAGACCTCCACGCGAACCAAAATCCGACGCCCACATCCTAACCCAAATCACCCCTGGACGAAAAGTCACGAAAAACTGTAGGAATGAAGGGCCCGAGCGGGGCAATCACCTGTTTCAGACGTGCCTGCGGTTCAGGCGTGAGCAACCTCAGGAGTCTTGGCCGGACCTTCCGGCGGTTCGGGTTCCACCCCACGCCACCCGACCGGCCGTCCGCTGACCGCTTCCTTCACCGAACGGAATAGCACCACGTACATCAGCTGGCGGTAATAAAATCGCTGCAACAGCACTGGTATCAGCAGCGTCCAGTCCTCATCGCGCTCCAGCGAAAACGCCACCACGCAGGTCAGCAGGTCGATCAACAGAAATCCCAGGAAAAAGAGCACCGAACGCTGCAAATTCGCGGTATCAAACAATTGTTGCGCCCACGATACATGCAATTGCATCAAGCCCCACATCAGCATCGATCCCAGAAACATCAGGTCAATGATCGGCGAAATCAGCGGCAGCGCCAGCTGAAAAATAAAAATATTGGGCAGTGCCACCCAGCCCAGCGTCCCGTATTTCGGACGGAACAACGTGTCCCGGTGCTTCCAAAAAGATTGCAGGGTGCCGAATGTCCAGCGAAACCTCTGCCGAATCAGCACTCCGGCGGTAATCGGCGCTTCGGTCCAGGCAATCGCCCGCTCTTCATAACTTACCCGCCAGCCCAGCCGGCGGATCGCTACGGTCAGATCCGCATCCTCCGCCACGGTATCCGCGGTAATGCCACCCGCCGCGGCGATAGCTTCGGTGCGCCACGCGCCCAACGCACCCGGTACCACCGTGATGCAGTTCAACAAATCAAACGCGCGCTTCTCCATGTTCTGGCTGGTGATGTATTCCAGCGCCTGCCAGCGAGTCAACCACCGCGAACGGTTTCCCACCTTCACATTTCCCGCCACCGCTCCCAGCTTTGCATCGGAAAAATGCCGCAACAACTGCCGAATGGCGTCCGTTTCGATTTCAGTGTCCGCGTCGATGGTCACCACGATTTCGGTTTTCACGTGGCTGATCGCGTTGTTCAGCGCTGCTGCTTTTCCGCGGTTCGCCTGGTGAATCAGTTGAACCCGAGGGTCGTCGCTGAAGTGCGAATCCAGCAGCATCTGGGTATCGTCGGTTGAGCCGTCGTTCACTACGATCACGTGCATCGCCGGATAGTCCGACGCCAGCACCGAGGTCACCGTCTGCACGATCACGCCTTCTTCGTTGTACGCGGGAATCAGCACCGTTACCGCAGGCAGCGGTTCCGGGGCTTTATCGTGGTCTGGCCGCAGTTTCTCGATCAGCGCAAGAATTCCGATAACCAGGGCGCGGCTGCTGACCAGCACAATTCCCAACACGAATACCCAGCCCATGCCCAGCATGAACCAGTGATACAACCCAAAAATAAATCCATCGGCTTTTGCTTCCAACCACTCTCGCCCGGTGAGCGGCACCATCACTTCCGCTCGCGTTTTGTTTACCAGCTCCGGCACCGGCACTATTTGATATCCGCGCGCACGCAGCTGGTCGATGATTACCGGCAGCGCGGCCAGCGTCTGACTGCGGTCTCCGCCGCCATCGTGAAACAAAATGATGTTTCCCGCGTTGGCTTGCCGCATCACCTCGTCAATTATTTCCTGTGCCGGAACCTGCTTTCCGTTCGGTTGCTGCCAATCGTGCGGATCGATCTTCTGTCCCACGATCATGTAGCCCATCTCCTGCACCACCGGCAGCTGCGCCACCTCTTCCGCATACTCCGGCAAATGGTCGATTCCGAACGGCGGCCGGAACAGAATCGATTTCGCGCCGAGAGTGCTTTCGATCAGCCGCTGGGTAATATTCAGTTCCCAACGCAGCTGCGAAGGCGAAATTTCATCCAACGCGCGGTGGGTGTAGGTGTGGTTTCCAATCGAGTGGCCTTCGGCATACTCCCGCCTCAAAATTCCAGGCGATTTTGCCGCTTCCTCGCCGATCACGAAGAATGACGCAGGCGCATGCTCCTGTTGCAGTACGTCTAGAATTTTCGGCGTCCATTTCGGATCCGGGCCATCGTCAAAAGTAATCGCAATTTTTTTCGGCACCGCGCCGAGCTGATCGATCTCATAGGAAAGCGGATAACTGTCGTACTTCTCCGCGGTGAACAAGTCCGTCGCCGCGTCGTAGCTGAACGACCGCGAACCGCGTTTCGGGGTGTCAGCGATTCTCCAGATGTCGCCGTAGCCTTCCAGAATCAAATCTGGTCCCGGCGGCACGTCTTTCAGTTTTTGCCGAATCGCATCGTCTGGACGCGTGGCGTCCCAAATTTTCCAAAGCGAGCTGTCCGACGAGCCCAGCCTCCACAGTGCCGTTCCTTGCACGCCCAGCCGCTCCGCAGCGCGGATCTGGTTGTATGCGGTCACCGCATCCAGAAACCACACCTGGTGCACCCGATCGCTGTCATCCGAATACGAATAATGTGGATTAAGCGACATCGGATCCAGTTCCACTTGTGCTTCCGATTCGTACGCATGCAACAGCGCTTCCTGCACGCTGAGGTCGCGGGCACTGGGATGTGATTTCTTGTCCGGTTCTGGCCAGTCGTATCCGTAATTCGCGATTCCCACGATAATCTTTTGCGCCGGAACCACTTCCAGCAATTGCTTCAAATTGTCGATGAACCAGTCTTGCGCCGCGATCGGCCCCGGCCCGGACGTCGTCCAGTGCTGGTCGTAATTCATCACCACTACCGCGTCGCACTGCTTGCCGTAGTAGCCGTAGTCAAACGTGTCGTCCTGAGCTGGCAACGAAATCA
>Ga0137418_10005237_pt1 | contig 11866 bp, 12 predicted proteins | sample CZODoug3_1_2_16f_FD_122242 | JGI IMG/M metagenome (GOLD analysis project Ga0137418, IMG submission 122242) | Vadose zone soil fungal communities from Angelo Coast Range Reserve, California, USA - CZODoug3_1_2_16fungal (Hybrid Assembly) | ecosystem: Environmental > Terrestrial > Soil > Vadose... | reverse complement strand
AACGTCTGGCGAAGCTCGTGGGCGGCGTGGCGGTGATCAAAGTCGGCGCGGCCACCGAAACCGAAATGAAGGAAAAGAAAGCCCGCGTGGAAGATGCAATGCACGCAACCCGTGCGGCCGTGGAAGAAGGCATTGTCCCCGGCGGCGGCGTGGCGCTGGTTCGCTGCATTCCGGCGCTCGAGAAGCTCAAGCTGACCGGCGATGAGCAGATCGGCGTCAACATTGTGAAGCGCGCTCTTTCCGAGCCGCTGCGTCAGATCGCTGGCAATGCCGGCGAAGAAGGCGCTGTGGTTCTGGGCGAAGTCCAAAACGCGAAGGATCCAAACTACGGCTTCAACGCTCTGACCGGCGAGTACGAAGACCTGGTCAAGGCGGGCGTGCTCGATCCGACAAAGGTTGTGCGCACCGCGCTCACCAACGCCGGCTCCATTGCCTCGCTGATGCTCACCACCGAAGCTCTGGTCGCTGAAATTCCGGAAGAGAAGAAAGCTCCGGCCGGCGGCGGACACGGCGGCGGTGGCGGTATGGAAGGCATGTACTAAGAAATAGGCTGTCGACGGCAACCGGCAAGCCCCGCTCCTCGGAGCGGGGCTTTTTTTCGTCAGGCGCGAGCCGTCTGACTCATGGCCCTACGGGGCGCTGTGACCGTCACAATGCAGCACCCCAAGATAGGCACTCCACGGACCAACCGCGTCGCGGTACTGGTGGGCCATCACACGCGAGAGTTGATGCACGTGAGTGAGGTCGTGAACCGCCCAGGTCGCCAGAAGCTGCGACAGCGTTACCACTCCCAGCCTCGGATGCCGGCCTCGCCGAATCAAATCTTCGGGCTGTAAATTCAGAGCCTGCAACGCGCCCAGATTCTGCGCTCGCAAGCGCGCAAAATCCTCCAAGAGCTGCTCGAGAGACTGGCCATTGCTCTCCCTCGACTGCGCAAAGCGGTCGAAGGGATCGAATGGCCGGGCTTCGCCGTGTTCCAGCAGAATCCGCACCCGCGGCATCCAATCGGTCCGCTCGCCAACGATGAGGTGGCCGACGATGTCGAGTGCGCTCCATGTATCTCGCCCCTCGTTGCGGCCCACCCAAGTATCCGGCAGTCCGCGCAGCAATGCGTTGAGACTTGCCGGAGTGCGGGTAAGAACTGCGCTGACCTCGCTTAAGCTGAATTCCGTCGGGGTTGCCATGCCGATGTGGATGCTTAAACTGGCGCTTTTGACTCAAAGACAGTGCGAGGTTTTTACTTCGACGGGTCCTCGGGTATACTTCGGCAGCCCTGATCTCGCTCAAGGAGTTTCCTGTGAACAGCACTGTTATTCGCAGAACCCTATCTTCATTATTATTGCTTTTCGTGTTCGCGGCGGCGTTGGCCCTGATGGCAGCGGACCCAGCCTCGCCACCCGCGCCTCCGATCGCCAAGAAAGTTCCCAAAATCACCGAGATCAATGGCCGCAAGCTGGTCGACAACTACTTCTGGCTGCGGGACAAACCGAATCCCGAGGTCAAGGCGTACCTGGAAGCCGAGAACGCCTACACCGACGCGCTCATGAAGCCAACGGAACCGTTTCAAAAGAAGCTCTACGAGGAGATGCTCAGCCGGATCAAGGAAACCGATGTCGAGGTTCCCTACGAGGAAGGCGGGTACTGGTACTACACGCGCTCGGAAGCCGGCAAGCAGTATGGAATTCGCTGCCGGAAAAAAGGCAGCTTGGATGCGCCCGAGGAGGTTGTGCTGGACGTGAACGAACTGGCCAAAGGGCAGGCCTTCCTGTCCGTGCAGGCCTATGCGGTCAGCGAACACGGCGACCTGCTCGCCTACACGACGGATAACACTGGATTTCGCCAGTTCACGTTAGCGGTGAAGGATTTAGGGACGGGGCAACTGCTTGCAGACCACGCCGAGCGGGTGGGTTCGGTGGTTTGGGCCACCGACAACAAGACCATCTTTTACACGGTCGAGGATGCGGTCAGTAAGCGGCAGTATCGGCTCTACCGGCACACCGCCGGAACCGCGGGGCCTGATGATCTGATCTATGAAGAGAAGGACGAGAGGTTCGATGTCGAAGTCGATCGAACGCGCAGCAAGGGATATATTTTCCTAGTTTCCGCGAGCCACACCACCAGCGAAGTGCGCTACATTCCCGCGGGCCAGCCTATGTCCGAATGGAAGGTGATGGAGCCTCGCAAACAAGGTGTCGAATACTATCCGGACCAGAACGGTGAGTTTTTCTACATCCGCGTCAACGACACGGGGCGTAATTTTCGGCTGGTCAAAGCTCCCCTGTCCGATCCCCGCTCCGAGAACTGGCGGGAAGTGGTTCCGGAGCGCGCCGCGGTCATGCTCGATGACATGGACTTTTTCAGGAACTACTACATCACCTACGAGCGCGAGAACGGGTTGCCGCAGATTCGCGTCACCCACTTGAGTGACGGACAATCGCGGCGTGTCGAATTTCCCGAGCCGGCCTACCTTGCCTATTCTTACGTCAACCGCGAGTATGACGCCCCCAAGTTTCGCTATTCCTACCAGTCCTACATCACCCCGCCCTCGGTCTTTGAATATGACGTCGAAAGCGCGAAGTCCACTCTCCTCAAGCAAAAAGAGGTCCCCGGTGGATACGACCGCGCGCGCTATCAGGTCGAGCAGGTCTACGCCACAGCTTCGGATGGGGTCAAGGTTCCCATCTCCGTGGTTCATTTAAAGAACGCCAAGCTGGACGGCAGCGGCGCAATATTTCTATCCGGCTACGGTTCCTACGGCGTCTCCAATGATGTTGATTTCAACGCCAACGTATTCAGCCTGGTTGACCGCGGAGTTACGGTTGCGGACGCTCACATTCGCGGCGGCGGCGAACTGGGCAAGGCCTGGCACGACGACGGGCGCATGATGCACAAGAAAAATACCTTCACTGATTTCATTGCCTGTGCCGAGTACCTGGTTGCGCATGGATACGGCTCCAAGGACCGGTTCACGATCGAAGGCAGAAGTGCGGGCGGTCTCCTCATGGGCGCGGTGCTCAATATGCGCCCCGACCTTTTCCATGCTGCGATCGTGGGCGTTCCTTTCGTCGATGTCATTAACACCGAGCTTGACGAATCGATACCTCTGACCGTCTCCGAGTGGGAAGAGTGGGGCAATCCGAAAGAGAAAACCGCCTTCGACTACATGATCTCGTACTCGCCGTACGACAACATCGAGAGCAAGGCCTACCCCAACATGCTGGTACGAACCTCATTCAACGACAGCCAAGTGATGTATTGGGAGCCGGCGAAGTACGTCGCTAAGATGCGCGCCACGCGGACCGATCACAATCTCTTGCTCTTGAAGGCCAACATGGGGCCGGCCGGCCACGGCGGCGCGTCCGGCCGCTATGACCGGCTCAAAGACGCGGCCTTCGATTACGCTTTTCTGCTTACGCAGATGGGGATGGATCACTAAGTTCGCGGATCGAGTTCTGAACCCGGCCCTGGAAGGATCGATCAGGGCAAGCCGCGCTCACCCTGAAGGAGCTGTGGGCTCTTGCTTGGCGATCGCATTTTCGGAAACGCAAAACCCATCCAGCCAATCTCCTCGAAAAATCCCGCGCGAAGGCCAAACGCGACCCCGAGAACAAAGCAGTTGGGCGCATAGGTCGGAGATACGAGAGCCCGCAGGCAAAGGAGAACCGACAGCATCAAGCCGGGGGGCAGGAGCAATGCCCAGAACCAACGCATGGGAAAGCGCACGCGAAACATTCGCGACAACAGATCTCGCAGGCCAGCGCGCCCGTCCACGATCCTGGTGAGGACGATGCCCGCCAGACAAGGTCCGATCAGCATTGTAGGAAACATCATCAGGCCTGCAAATTTCGGAACGTTGTGATGGCGCAGAAGGTGAGGCGCAGCCACCGCCAGTGCGCTACTCCATGAGAGTCCAAACGCCACCGCGAAATACGCGGCGGCTGGGTGTCGCGCCGCGAAACCCGAAGAGGCAGGAGAGACAAGGGCTGGCTCAGGCATTGTTGGCTCAGGCATCGACCGGTATCGACTCCAGGTCTGTCGGGTCGCAGAAGGCAAAACAGAACCCCGTACTTCCCTATCCGGAAGTACGGGGTCTGTCGTGCGAAAGTTCGCGACCTCGGGCGGAGCTATTTTCTCTCGGCCGTTTCGGTGTGTTCTTGCCGTGGCGTCATGGAGACAACGATGTAGTCGCGTTCTTTGTCATCCAAGTCCTCTACGCGCAACTTCATCTTGTCCTTGTCCAGTCGGAATTGAGCCTTCTGGCCAACCGGCAGCAGCACGGGGTGTTTTTCGTCCCGGGGACGAATCCGGTAAATGATCCGGTCGGACTGTAGCAAATATTCCTGGCACAGCAGCATGTGGGTTTTCTGGTGGGCGCCGTCGGTGCCGATGATCTCACCGGCAAAACTCTTGCCGCTCTTCTGATCGGTTCCGCACTCGGCGGAATCCATCTGCAATAGGGTGCCGGAATCGTGGGCGTGTTCCTTGGCATAGGCGCCCACCGACGCTAGGGCTAAAACCAACGTTAAACTTGCCGCGTTCGTCTTCATCCTCATCCTCGAATCGCCTCCATAAAACGGTCGCGCGGGGAACGCATTGCACCGCCGTACCAACGAATGATAGCGGGCTGGATTTCGGGACACACATTACGAAGGTCCAAGAACAAACGCACCCGAGGACAAAGGGAGTTGTTTGCAGTGCTCGACCAGCATAACGTACCGTGGTACATTGGTACATATGGCCAAGCCCAACGAAACCACCTACCTGGAAGTCGAACGCGTACAGACCGGCGTGCGCATGGAAAAGCGGTTACTGAAAGTCCTCAAGGCCGTGGCCGAGTTGAAGGACATGACGCTCGGCGACCTGCTGGAAGGCATGATCCTGCATGCGTTTGAAGGTGAGACGCCGTTCTCGCAGGAGACGCTCAAGGAAATTGAACAGTTCAAGAGGATCTATGGGATGAGCTTGCGGGCAACCGACAGTCATCACCTGAAGGAGCGAAAGAAATGAACAAGGGACAGTTTCTGGCCCTGGCGGTCATCGTGTTCGCCGGAGTGGCAGGATTTGCGTACCACCTCTATCATCGGGGCGCGCCCTCGGGAGCGGCGTATCATGTGCGGACGGAGTTTGAGTTCACGGTCCGTGCACCCTATAACACCGCCGCGCCTCTGTTTGGTCCGGAGGGCGAAAGAGCCTGGGCGTCGGACTCTTGGCATCCGCATTTTGTGTATCCACAGCCGGCGCGCGATATCGAGGGCGCGGTATTCCAGGTCCGGCACGGCCATCATCACAGCACGTGGGTGAACACGGCGTTCGATCTGGAGCGGGGGCACATACAGTATGTTTATGTGATTCCCGATATGATGGTCACCTTGATCGACCTCCACCTATCGAAGCCGACCGCTGAGACCACAGACGTCCGGGTGGCCTACGAACGGACGGCCCTGAGTACCGCCGCGAATGAACATGTGCGTGAGTTTGGCGAAGCCGATAAGAACAATGGAAAAACCTGGGGCGGCGACATCGAGCGCTACCTCGCGACCCAGCGACATCCCTAAAGGCCCGACGATGAAGCAGCGCACGCTAATCCTGTTCCTTCCGGTTTTGACCTGTGTCCTCCTCACTTGGTCCTCCGCCGCTCGCGGGCAGAGTCAGCGGATTGAGCCCTCGAGGTGGCGGCGAATTGCGACCGAACCAATTCTTGCGCCCTCCGGAAATTCGTGGGAGTCGGCGGGGACCTTCAACCCCGCGGTCATCCGTTACGGAAACAAGATTGTCATGCTCTACCGGGCGCAAGACGGCAAGGGCACGTCCCGCCTCGGTTATGCTTCGAGCGACGACGGCGTACACTTCATGCGCCGTGCGGAACCGGTCTTCTCCCCCGAAGCGGCGTATGAGGAAAATGGCGGCGTGGAAGACCCGCGCCTGGTCAAGATCGGCAAGACGTTTTATCTCACCTACACCGGCTACAACAAGAAGGATGCCCAGTTGTGTCTAGCCACCTCGCGCAATCTCATGCACTGGAAACGTAAAGGAATCCTGTTACCCGCGTATACGGGAAATTGGAACGCGGGATGGACGAAATCGGGAGCGATCCTCTCGCAGAAAATTCAAGGGAAGTACTGGATGTACTGGCTCGGAACTTCTCCGGACAAGAAGGATGAGATGGGCTTGTCGTATTCGAGCGACCTCATCCACTGGACGGAAGCCACGAAAACCCCGGTCCTGGCACGACGACCGGGAAAGTTTGACGAACGGGTTGTCGAACCCGGTCCACCTCCTTTGCTGACCAAGGACGGCATTGTGCTCGTTTATAACGGGGCCGACGAACACCTGGTTTACCGCACCGGAGTCGCGATCTTCGACCGCAACGACCCGCGCAAGCTGCTGGGGCGCAGCGAACAACCGGTTTTCGCGCCTGAGCAATCCTGGGAAAAGACCGGCCAAGTTCCCAATGTGGTGTTCGTCGAGGGCCTGATCGAGGAAACAAACCGGTTTCTGTTCTACTACGGCGGGGCGGACAAATACGTGGGGGTCGCGGAAGCGAATTCCCTTCCTTGCAGCGGGTCCGGATGCTAGGCGGCCGTTTCGCGCATCAGAGGGCTTCGAAAAGCTCCTCGTGTCCAGGACCGCGGTTTCGGGATAGAGCGCGAGTGATCTCGGTCAGCCTGCGGTAGTTGGATAGCAATTCTATACCGTGCAGCACCCTCAGATTGGGAATCCGGGGCAACAGTTGCGCTGGCCAGCGGTCGATCCGCAAGGCTCCCCAAATCCAGAGCTTGACGCTGGCCGCGACGGCATACATCCGAAGCTCAGTGGCCATTTGCAACGCTTCCACGACCAACCGCTCCTGCGGGTTGTAGTCCTTAGGGTCTTTCCCAGCTATGTGAGCGAATTCCCCGGCGACCCAGTTCTGGATCACGCACACGTTGTGGTTGACGCGGTCGAGGTACTCGCGTACCAGCCGGATGTGCGTATCCAGCTCGCGGCGGTAGGCTTGGTCTGACAAGGATTCCCTTAAGGTGAGCGGAACCAGGGGATCGAGGAGTGCCGCGAGCTCCAGCACATCGACCTGGCGCACAAAAAGCGCAACATCATCCAGGGTGCTGGGAGGGCGGCGGTAGACATAGCGGGCGGCCACAGCGAGGAGTCCGAGTGTACCGAGAAAGGGCAGAAGAAACAGCGAAGCGTGCAACGCGGACGTAAAGTTCATATCGGCCAAGCCAAGGGTCCTGCGGATTTGTGCTGCTTTGTCTTGGGCCCGTCGTGGCAGTCTGCAACAGTCTCAAACTAATGCGCACCCTTTCTAACAAAAGAACGTAGGTTACGCAACTGGAGTTTTAAGTCACTGATAAAGTCCTGGGGCGGCCTCGCACTCGCCGGCTTGTCCGGAATTGGGTAGACGGCGCCGGGAAGCCAGAGCAACAAAGCTAGCAGATAGCCGAGCGACTGCGCCTCCCTGCTGACGAGGGCAAAACTCTCGCCAAACATGCCACGCACCGACCCTCCGAAGGCTGCTGCCAGAGAGGCCACGCCGAAACCGAGAAGGAACCGGTCCTCGTTCACGCGTCCAGCCACGTGCAACACGGCGCGTAGAAGAAAGTAAAGAACGGCTGTACTCACTATGGCGTAGTGTGACATCACCGTCGCGCTTACCAGGGCGGCCGCGGCGGGCGTCATCTCGACCAGTAGGAAGCGATCATAGTGATACCCGCGCCATGCCGAGTATGCCAAGGCGCCGATGACGGCTGCCGGAAGAACGAGGCGAAACCACCGCAATAGCCGGAAACTTGCGAAGACCCGCCAGAAGCTCTCGAGCACAGCCACGACCGTCAACAGAATCTCCAGAGGCGCGCTGATCCAGTAAAACTCGAAGTAGAAGGTTGGACTGGACAACGCCATCGATCCGATGATGGTTCGCAGCAAGACGAACCCCAGGTAGGCTGAGAAAACAGGCACCGCGCGCCAACTACCCGATCTCAGGAGAAACCCAATGACGCCGATTTCCAGCGCGATGCAGAGCACCTGCACCGCCAACTCGATCGAATGCATATGTGCCTGCGGTGGTTCAGCTTACCGCAGCCCACCGCAGGCTTCAAGCCAAGACGCTCGGTCGCGCGCGCGCTAGCCCTGTGTCGCGCCTGGCTTTTTGCCCCACGGCACGGGCAACGAGTCCGCGACGAACTGCGGTGCAGTCGCGCCGATGCCGCCCGGCTTCTTGCCCCAGGGTACCGGCAACGAATCCGCCACTGTCGGGGATGCGATCGCGCTCGGCTGCCGCAGAACTGCAGCAGCGACACCGTGCTCGGCCAAAGGAACCGCGACCGCCACCAGCAGCATGGCAGTGAAACAAAGCAGCCTACATACTTTCTTCATGGGACATCCTCCTTGGTGTGTCATTGCGAATCGAGATAGACAGCTCCCTCTGACATCGGGGACCCGAGAGGCGAAATACAGAGGAAGGAGCTGGCTTAACAGTATTCTGCGTCTGGAACCAAGGGAAATGTAGGAATTATTGTGGCAGTGTCGAAACAATTACTGGGAATGGAATGGGGCCTCTAAGGGAAACACCCGAGTTCTGGCGTCTTTCAGGCGCTTTGCTGCCGCCAGTGCGCAATCTCGCGAAGTCCTCTGGCGTCAGTTCGCTCGAACAAGCGCACCAGATGGCGAGTGTTCTCGAATTCATGGATATCCGCCCAAACCTCGGCCTGCCAACTCCGGTCGTGGACGGCACTCACACCGCAGGAAGCGCAACGCGTGTGCCACTGGGTGCGTTGGGCCGAGGCGGCGGTCCCCACGGCGGCGCCGAGTTCGATGAAGACGGAGCGGACGTCTTCAATCTCATCCTCCTCGCCCATAATGTGTTCATAACGCAGCAGGTAGCTGAAACGCAGGCGGCGCGCCGTAACTTCCGCCTCGGCGCGGGTCGCGAAGGGCCCGTATTCCACGCGCGTGTTCTCGGTGGAGTCGCATGCCATCCACAAGGTTTCGGTCAGGGCCATGGGTTTTGCTATCCGGTCTAGTCGGCGTCGCAGCATTCGCCGAACCCAGCTGGAGCAAGCCAAGGCCCGATTGCCTTCTACTAACCGTAGTGCTTGCAATCGCTTAGCAGCGACCAGCCAAAGCTCGCGCAAGCCGGGCTGCAAAGGGTTGCAGAGTTGTCCCCAATAGCGACCCTTCCTGCTCCACGGCGAAGTGACCCCCCGAAAAGCCTTCAACCTCCTGGCGGGCATGAAATTGGTCGCTGGCCAATCCAGGCTTTCCGGATTTAGGATGAACCATCCCTGCTCAGTCCGACCGAGCCGTTTCAGTCAGTTCGTCGAACGGAGATGTCCTATGGGTAAGCGCCGAGAACCCAGACAGCCTGTACAAGTAACCGTCCGAATCTTGGGAACCGATGCCGGCGGACGGCCATTCGCCGAAAAGGTGGAAACCTTGGATGTGAGCCGGTCCGGTGTGCACTTGTGCGGCCTGACTGTCGCCCTCAAGCTCGAGGACACGGTCTCCGTCAGCTACAAGGACCAGAAAGCTCGTTACCTCGTAAAGTGGCTGGTACCGGTGCCGACGGTTCCCGGCAGCCCTGCCCGCTGGAATGCGGGCCTGGAAAACCGCGCGCCAGAGCGGAATATCTTCGATTTTCCGCTCCCGACGCCCATCTTCGACAACTATGCGGGACAATCGTCGAGTGGTTTGCCGGGTGGGTCGGCCGCAGACCGACGGACGCTCCCGAGAATGCGCTGTGTCGCCTCAGCGGAACTGCATCCCGCCGGAACGACCGCGCCCATCATGGCTGGGATCGCCGATCTCAGCCTGGGCGGGTGCTTTGTCGATATGCCCATGACGCTCCCCATCGGAACGCAGCTGAAGGCGGTCGTGTGGCTCGACGCAGTGAAGTTGCAAGTTTCAGCAGTCGTCAGCAACGTCCGCCCTGGATTCGGCATGGGATTGCGTTTCACAACCCTGCCACCAGAGGAGAATGCCAAGCTAGAGGCTTATCTAGCCAAGATTCCACGCTACCCTTTTCAAAACCCTCGGTAGCTGGCCGCCGCTCCACAGGTCAGGCGATCTCGCGGCGGTTGCATCGTTGCTCCTTTCGTAGACAGCGGTAGCGCGAGGACGTGGAGATAGGGAAGGCGGCAGGCGGGCCTCGACGGGAAGTGTCTTCCCAATCTGGACGGAGCCGCCAGGCCCGTGGAGCACGGTGACTACGCAGACACCCTGGGGGTGGTTGGTCTCGGCGAAACCCAAAGGGCTACGCGTGCGAGTGCAAACTTTTGCATTCAGGAATGGGATTGAAAGTGCAAATGGCTTCCAAAGTGTCCACCGCTCCCGCCGGCAGAGCCTGATGCCAGCCCCCGTCTTTTTGCCCGCCCGTGCTGCAAGGACTACACTTAGCGCATCTTAGAGCCTTGACGACCGATCAGACGGCTTGGCAGCTTTCCTCGCTCTGACGGACAGACGAGAACAGGTTTTGCTCCCCGTCTTTGGATCGACAATTGCATTCTGCACAGGAAACGGTGTGAAATCAGGATTGGTGAATGCTGCTGACTAAAGTAACCGGCGCGATGAAAACAAGAGCGCAATTGGATGAGCGGTCATTCGAGCAGTTGTTAGCTGCGGCTTACATGCTGCAGCAGCAGCGCGAGTCGATACCGCTCCCCTCCGCTCGCCGCCAGCCTGCGATGAGCGAGGCCGAACGGTTGGCGGCCATCGCCGAGGCCCAGGCCATGGTCCATGGCAGCCAACTCCGTTTGCAGGAAAGATTGCAGCTGGTGGCCGAACGTGCGCAACGCATCACGGGCGGATCTGGCGCAGCGATCTGGCTCTTGCGGGGATCGCAGACGTTGTGTCAGTTAGGGTGCGGCATATTGGCGGCGGGTGCGGGTCAGAGTGTTGCCCTTGAGAGCAGCCGACTGACCGCCTGTCTTCACGATGGCGCAGTTCTTCGCTGCGCTGACGCCAAATCCGACCCGCGCACGCGCTATGATGCCCTTCCCGGCGTCGCCGAAGGATCGGTATTGGCTGTGCCCATTCACTTCGAAGGCCGAGTGCAAGGCGCGCTGGAAGTCACCTTTGCGGAAGCGTGGGGCTTCGAAGACGCCGATGTACGTACCTGCCAGATCCTCAGCGGACTGGTGAGCGAAGCCGTGGCGATGGCGGCCGGCCAGGAACAGATGAACATTCTGCATTTGGAACGAGCCACCCTCTTGGATGCTTTGGACCGGCTGCAGCCTCATCTCTCCAAGCTTTTCAACAACACCAGCGTTTCCGGCCGAGTGCAAAACCAGATCGAAGACGGCACAGAAGATCCGGACGAAACCTCTGTTCCGCTCACCGGCCTGTCTCCCTCTCCCACGGGTCCGACGCACGGCCTTGCCCGTCTAGGCAAGTATCTGCTGGATCAGCAGGAGCACGGCGCCCCTCACGACTTGGAACAGGAAGCAGTATCCAGACCCGCGCCCAGAGAGGTGCACACGGCTCTGAATTTCTCCGTTACAGGGCATCAACCGGACACCCGTACCCAGGGCGCGAATTGGCCGCATCCGACCGGAGACCAGGATTTCGAACCCCACACCTACGACTCCCACGAGTTCGAACCCGATGCCGTACCCGATTCTCGGGCTGACGCTGAACCTCATGACGGGCAAGCGCTAGAAACCGTCCGGCCTGCGTCCAGCATCCTAATACCGACCGACGAGCGCTGGCTGGTCGCGGAGCCCGAGACTCCGGCAGCGGAACAATCTGAAGCAACCCGTGGATTCTGGCAACTGCACGGCGCGGACGTTTGCTTGGCGGCCTCGGCGGTCGTCCTCGCGGCCAGCCTGATTTGGGCCCTGTGGCCCCACTCGAAAAAGACCATTGCGTCGTC
>Ga0137418_10005236_pt1 | contig 11868 bp, 10 predicted proteins | sample CZODoug3_1_2_16f_FD_122242 | JGI IMG/M metagenome (GOLD analysis project Ga0137418, IMG submission 122242) | Vadose zone soil fungal communities from Angelo Coast Range Reserve, California, USA - CZODoug3_1_2_16fungal (Hybrid Assembly) | ecosystem: Environmental > Terrestrial > Soil > Vadose... | reverse complement strand
GACGCCACGCACGCCACTCTGGTTCTCGATGCCAGTGGTAACCCAATTCCCGTGGCGCCCGCAAGTCGAACGCCGTTCCCGAATAATATGATCCCCGCGAGTCGCTTCAGCCCGCTGGCGCTGAAACTTCTGGCGCTCGTCCCGCACACCAATGGGGTCAACCCGGTGGGCCTCAGCAACAACTATCAACAAAACACGCGCTTCCTGAAAAACACCACGGCCTTCGACAGCAAATTTGACTTCAACCGCAAGGATAACGACCGTTTCGCTTTCAGGTTCAGCCGCGCCGTGCAGAACCTCAACGATCAGCCGATCTTTGGCCTAGCCGGAGGTCCCAAGGGCGGAGGTTTCCAGGGCACGGGCGAGCAACACATCCAGAGTGGAGCTCTCAACCATACGCATGTGTTCTCCCCAAGCCTGATTGCTGAGACGCGTGTCGGTGTGAGCCACTACAGAAATACTGCCCGCAACTCGGACTATGGCTCCAACGCGTCGGACGCCCTGGGCATCACCGGCGTCAATCTGGACCCCTTCACCAGCGGCTTGACTGCCATTGACGTCCAGAACGGATTCTCGAGCCCCATGATTGGTTACTCGGCGTCCCTGCCGTGGGACCGCGGCGAAACCAACATCAACGCGGTGACCAACTGGACGAAAATTCACAGAAATCACACGTTCAAGTGGGGAGGTGAGGTCCGGCGGCTGCGTGACGATTTGGTGCAAGCCCAGACGTTCGGCCCACGCGGAGTCTTCCGCTTTGGCACTAGCACCACGTCAACTCCAACGTCGACAACATCTCGTGGTAACAATTTCGCCGCGTTTCTCATCGACGCGCCCACGGAGGTGGGGCGCGATGTCTCGGTGATATCCGGATCGTGGCGAGAGACGGAATTCTTCAGCTACGGACAGGATAAATGGCAGCCGACCTCCAAGCTAACCCTGGATGTGGGATTGCGGTGGGAGCTCTATCTCCCGCCTACGCCACAACATTCCGGTGGCTACTCCAATTACGATCCTACCAGCAACACGCTGGTGCTTGCAGGAATTGGGGGCAACGCGCTGAACCTTGGCCGTGACACCTCCTACCATTACTTTGCTCCTCGCTTCGGATCAGCCTATCGCTTCACAGAACAATTTGTGTTGCGCGGGGGTTTCGGCATCAGTTACGAGCCCTTCCCCAATAACCAGTACGCCTGGAATTACCCTGTGCGCCAGGCCAACGGCACTAATCAAGTGACCGCCGGCGCGCTGCCGATATGGCCGAGCGGCCAGATTGCTTCAATGGGTTTTGGATTTCCGCCACCTGCCCCGGCGGCACTGCCGAGTACCGGGATCATATCGGGTGTATGCCAAGTTCCACCTGTTCCGGGAGTCGCATGCATTGGGCTAAATTCCCAATACAACGTGATTGACAAGAATTTTCAGCAGCCGTACGTGCAATCCTGGAATCTCGCCCTGGAACGCGCGCTGCCCAAGAATTTCGTGCTGGACGTCGCCTATGTGGGCAATCACGGCGTGGACATTCCCATGGACTTTGATCTGAATGCAGCAGTGGCTCCGACGGCTGTTGGCGCCAGTACTTGCCCCCAAAGGCGGCTATGCGCCTTGTTTGGCAGAACGGCCGCCACGGATTTTCTATTCAAGCCGACCAGCTCGAATTACCACGCCTTGCAGACAAGGTTTAATCACCGGACGGGTGGTGGGCTGCTGCTGACTACCTCCTACACATTCGCAAAGGCTTTGGCGTACAGATCGGACGTGGGAGATGGAGGGGGGAACGACTCGGGCAGTCCGTCCTTCTATCTGGACTTCCGTCGCAACTACATGGTGGTCAGCAATAACCGCAAGCACACTTTCGTGCAGAGCGTGGTCTATGAGCTGCCGTTCGGCAAGGGCAAGCCCTTGCTGCATTCAGGCTGGGCGAACTGGGTTGCCGGGGGCTGGCAGGTGAGTACAGTGATGACGATAATGAGCGGAAGGCCGCTGGATTTCAGCGCCAGCGGAACTGCGCTCAATGCGCCCGGCACTCGTCAGACGCCGAACCAAGTGGGATCCTTCCGCGTCCTCGGCGGAATCGGGCCCGCGCCGGCCAATGGGCCATGGTTCGATACCTCGGCCTTCACGGCGATCAACACGCCACAGACGGCCGGAAACATGAGCCGATTTGAGTTCGCCGGTCCACGCTATTTCAACCTGGATGCCGCAATGTTCAAAAGGTTCGCGGTAACAGAGCGAATTGGCCTGGAATTTCGCGCGGAAGCATTCAGCGCAACCAATACTCCACAATTCGATCAGCCAAACGGAAACGCCAGTGATAGCCTTGGTTTTGGCCACATCACCGCCACCATTGGCGGCAACCGAACCGCGGAACTCGGAGCGAAGCTAACTTTTTAACTTAATTCTGCGGCCGGGAAAGTCTCTTGTTCGAACATCGAACAGGGTTTCTTACTCCTACTGGCCTCGCGTCGCAAGGTTAGAGATGGGAACAACAAGTCGTGACAGCCTCCGTTATCGAAGGCAACTGTGGACAAGGGCAAGCAATCCAAAGGAATAGAAGGTTCTTTCTGGAGTCCAGGTTAGGAGAAGAATGTATGCGGTGTCGCGTGCTGCGTCGGGAATTTCTTCTGGGGATAGGAGCGGTAGCGGCTGCGACGGCAGCTTCTTCTTTTCCGACCGAGGCAGTATGGTCGGCGGAGCCACTCTATCCGCCGATGGACTTGTCGTATTTTGACACGCCGATTACGCCCGCGCCTGCCGACATTCTGTTTGGATATGCGTCCATCACCTGGGACGGAAACGACAGGCAGGCGATCGAAGATATTGCGTCGCTGGGCTTCCACGGAATTCAATTGCGCGCCAATGTCATCAAGGAATTTGGCAGCGCGGCGGAATTGCGGGACTTGCTCGAAAAGCGCCGACTGAAGATGATTGCGCTCTCAAGCGGGGGCGTGCGAATTGACCCTGCCCTCGAAGCCGAAGAAATTGCCAAGCACGCCGCCAATGCAAAATTTGTGCACGACGTAGGAGGACTTTATCTCCAGGTAACCGACGAACGTCCTAAGGACCGCGCGATCACCGCGGCAGACTATAAGCGGTTGGGACGGCTGATTTCGGAGATTGGAAAACGCAGCGCCGATCTGGGAGTCTCGCTCGGATATCACAACCACATGGGCTCGCTCGGAGAACGTCCCGAAGAAGTGGACCAAATCCTGCAAGCTGCGGACCCGCGTTATGCCAAATTGGAGTTGGATGTGGCGCACTATTTCCAGGGTGGCGGCGAACCGGCGAAGGCGATTGAGAAATACGGTGACCGGCTGCTTTTCTTGCACATAAAGGATGTCGAGCCCGCGCCCGAAAATGCAGATGCGAAGCGTCCTTATCGTTTTGTCGAACTCGGCCGGGGGAAAGTGGATCTCCCGGCGGTGTTCGATGCATTGCGTAAGGTGAATTTCCGGGGCTGGGCCATCGTCGAGCTAGACGTCGTGCCCGAGAAGACGCGCACGCCGAAAGAGTCAGGAGCGATTAGCAAGAAATATCTCGAAGAAAAGCTTGGAGTGACGATATGAATTCGCCGTTCCGAGTCGCGGTTATCAACGACGAGATCAGCCAGGACTTTGGCCACGCCTGCGAGGTGGCCTCGCGTGAATTTGGCATGGAATGGATCGAGCTGCGCGGCATGTGGAACAAGAACCTGCTCAAGCTGGACGCCAAGGAAATCGAGGAAGCGCGGCGCATATTGGAAAAGAACAAGTTGCGTGTGACCGACATCGCTAGCCCGCTTTTCAAGGTGGATTGGCCAGGCGCCCCGAAGTCAAAGTACAGCCCCAAGCGCGATCAATTCAACGCAGACTTTACGTTTGAGCAGCAGGATGAAGTGCTTGAACGCAGCATCGAGCTGGCAAAGGCATTCCGTACCGATCGCGTCCGATTTTTCGATTTCTGGCGTCTCGATGATCAGACGCCGTATCGCACGGCGATAAATGAAAAGCTGCGGAATGCGGCTGAAGCAGCCGCCAAAAAGGATGTGATTCTGATTCTCGAAAATGAAGCTGCTTGTAATACGGCGACGGCGGCGGAAGCAGCCAAGCTCCTTGGCGCGGTTCCGTCTCCCAACCTCATGCTCAACTGGGACCCCGGAAACGCAGCCACACGTGACGAGAAGCCCTACCCGGATGGATATAATCTCCTTCCGAAAGGTCGAATTGGCCACTGTCATTGCAAGGACGTGGTGAAAAAGCCGGATGGCAAGACTTATGGATGGGCAGCCATGGGACAGGGAATCATCGATTGGGCCGGGCAGTTTAGTGCGCTCAAACGGGACGGCTATCATTTCGCCGTAAGTCTCGAGACTCACTGGCGCGGTGCGGGTACACCGGAAGAATCGACGCGTCAGAGTTGGGCGGGGATGAAAAAAGAGCTGCAAGAGGCGGGAGCGATTTAGGCGAGGAGTCCGAAAATGGCAGAGAACACGAGGCGTGATTTCATAAAGCGGAGTGCCTTGGGGACCGCGGCGATGCTTGTCTATGCACCTTCGCGAGTGCTCGGCGCTAATGATCGCGTGCGTGTAGGGATGATCGGGGTGGGTGGACGTGGACAAGAATTGCTTAAACAGGTGCCGCAGGTTCCCAACGCCCAACTCGTTGCCATCGCCGATATTTACACGCGGAGCCGGGACGAAGCTAAACAGATGGCGCCCGGCATTCAGACGCTTGATGACCACCGGCGTCTGCTGGACATGAAGGACATCGACGGGGTCATCGTGGCGAGCCCGCTGCACATCCATGCGCGGCATTTTCTGGATGCACTCGCGGCCGACAAAGACCTTTATTCCGAAAAGACTATGACCTGGTCTATTCCGGAAGCGGAGCAATGCCTGGCAGCGGCGAAGAGTTCCGACCGCGTCGTTCAAATCGGATTACAGCATGAGAGTTCCGGCTCACTCGCGGATACCCGGAAGTGGATCAAGGACGGAATTGTAGGGAAGGTTACCCAAGTGGAGTCTTGGATGAGCCGCAACTCGCCGCACGGCAAAGGTCAGTGGGTGCGCAAAGTGCCGTCGGACTGCACCGCGCAAAATGTCAATTGGAAGGCTTTTCTGAACGGGCGCCCCGATCGCGAATTCGATCCTTTCAAGTTTATCAACTGGAGGTTGTACTGGGAGTTTTCCGGCGGAAACGTGACGGAGAACATGGTACACCAAATCGCTTGGATCATGACCGCGCTCGATCTGCCGGAACCCAGCGGAGCGTTTATGTCCGGTGGCGTGTTCTCCGAGAGAGACGGACGCCAAGTGCCGGACACGATTGTTGTCACGCTCGAATATCCCGCGGACACAGTTGTCACGTGGCAATCCACTTTCAGCAACAGCCATTACGGCTTGGGCGAGCGCCTGCTCGGAAGTGACGGCACCATCGAACATATATCCGGAGCAACCGACATGGTGACCGGAAAATCTGCAGAAGGCATTCGTTACTATCCTGAGAAGGCCAATCGGCATGACGGTTCGGGACTCTCCGGAGAAACTCCGAATCAGAACCACATGGCCAATTGGATCGATTGCATGCGGACCCGCAAGATCCCCAATGCGTCAGTTGAGATTGGCTACCGTTCGGCGATTGCGGCGCACATGGCGAATATCTCTTATCGCCGCAAACAGCGCGTCACTCTGGAAATGGCCAAGTCGCTTCAGCCCGAGTCCTGAAGCCCATCATTCGCCATCACATCTTCTCCTTGAAAGTTTCTCTCAGTGTCGCCGATTTCAGGTGCATTTTTCGCCGCCACTTTCATAACAGAGACAGAAATCGTGCAGCGGGTGAACTACAACTTCGCCGTCTTGCCGGTGTTTGCCGCTTCGTAGATGGCCATCATCACTTTCAAATCGCGCAATCCCTCTTCTCCGGGCGTCAGGGGTTCTTTGTTTTCCATGACGCATTCGGACATATGGTCCATTTCGAGAGCAAAGTGGTCGCGGACGGGGAGCTCTCTTTCCTCAGTGACGTTTCCGCGATGCACCCTCATGCGCAAGCCCCGATAGCTGGTCGCCGGATCCAACTCCAGCCAACCCTCCGTTCCCACGACGCGGTAATGATTCTGTCCGGCGTACCCGTAACTTGAGGAGCAGTTTGCCAGAACCCCGCTTGGAAACCGCAACTGAAAGTTGACGGTCTCCTCCACTTCCTTAAAGCGCGGATCGCCCGGTGTATCGTACATCACCGCATTCACTTCGGTGGGTTCTTCGCCCGAAAGATAGCGGGCTGCCTGCAGGGAATAAATGCCGATGTCCATTAAGGAACCTCCCCCGGCAAGGTCTTTTTTCAATCGCCATTGCGTGGGATCACCGATATTGAAACCGTGGTCGGCGAGAATGACCTTGGTTGGGCCTAGTTCGTGGGAGCGCGCAATCCGGATGGCTTCGCGATTGTAAGGCTCATAGCGGCAGCGGTAGGCGACCATCAACCTGCGGCCGGCTTTGCCCGCGACATCGATCATCTCTTGGCACTCGGCAGGAGTGCTGGCCATGGGCTTCTCGGTGAGGACATGCTTGCCGGCCTGCAATCCCCGGACGGTATATTCGGCATGCATCCCGTTGGGCAGAACGATGTAAATAATGTCGACTTCGGGGTTGTCCTTAATCGTGTCATAGCGTTGGTAGTTGTAGATGTTTTTTGAGCTTACGCCGTAACGCAGGGCCAGCTTGTTGGCTTTGTCCGGATGGCCGCTTACCAACGCTACGGCCTTGGATTTTTCGCATTTAGCGAAAGCGGGCAAAATCTCGTGCATAGATAGGTTGCCAAGACCAACGATAGCCCATCCAAGTTTCTTGCCCGGCGGATCGGGGGCGACAAGTTGCTGTGCATCGGCATCCTTCAGTAATGGCCCGCAAGCACTGGCCCCCACGATGCCTCCGCCCACCTTCGCGATGAAACTGCGGCGCGTGATCTCTTTTTCGTAGAGAACCGGCATGATCATTCCTCCCTTACTTCGGACTGCGCTGCTTTCGAATTTCCTCCAACCGCCGCTTCAAGTATTCCTGATACTCCTGCTGCAACCTGGGATCGGCCGGAGTAGAGTAGATTTCGCTCGACTTGTACTTCCCTTCGTCGAATTTCTTTTTTGTCCACTCGTCGTGTATATGGGTCTCATCGGCTCGGTCCAGCACCTCCATTACGAGCTGCGGCGGAATGAAATAGACACCCTCGCGATCGCCCACGACGAGATCGCCAGGCATGACGGTAACGCTGCCGATTCGTATGGGAATGTTGATGCCAGTAAGCATGACGTTCCCTATGGGAGTGGGATCGACGGCGCGGAAATATGCCGGCATGTCGATTTCCGAAATTCCACTGAGGTCTCGAATACTTCCATCCACGACGAGGCCGCTCCCACCAGTAGCCTTCATCACGTAATAGAAGAGGTTGTCGCCGACAATGGTCCCGTTCACTTTCTTGCCGAAGAGGTCCACGACAAGCACATCGCCCGGTTGCAGCATGTCAATCGCGGTTTGATTGGAAAGGCGCGGGATGCCAATATTTTTCGCCTTGGCTCTGGCGATGTCGTCAACATCGGAACGCGACGGCATGAATTGAACTGTGAAGGCTCGCCCGACCATGGTTTTTCCGGGATGTAAGACCTGGAATCCGTCAGCGAACTGATTGTTGAACCCCTTTTGTTGAAGCACGGCCCAGACTTCCTCTGACGAGAGTTCTCGCGCTCTTTCCATGAGGTCGCTCGGCACCTTTGGCCTGCCGTCGGAAAGGCGGTCGAATGGCTCTTGCACCGTGTAGTCCACAAGATCCTGCTTGGAAAACGTAAAGAGCTGCGCGCGAATGGAACTGGGCGCAAGGAGCGCAATCGCGCACCCGCACAAAAGTGCATGAATGCTCCGCTTGCCGAGAGGGCCATTGGTGATCCAAATCATCGGTGCCTCCTATGCTGGGGAGATGGGGTCGTCGTTCACATTGGGCCATGTGAGCCACGCCCAGGCTTGACCATTCTGAAGTTACGCACGAAACTCTCAAATGACAGATGATTTGTCAAACGCGAACCTTGTGTGGACCCTGACTGAGCCGTTCAGAAGCCGCAAAACGTTCTGAAAGCAGTGATTGACATCAGCGCCGGGAAGACCGATGAAGGAACATCATCGTCGAAAAGGGGGACAGCACTATGAGAAAGAACGCCCAGCACGTGTTTGATCGTCGTGAGATTCTAGCGGCCTCCGTCGGGCTACTGGGAAATGCCCTAATGGCCACTGAGCCGATGGAGGCTTATCCCAAGAACTTCAACACTAGCTCACGTCCCTCGAAGCTGAAGATCACAGACCTCCGCGTGGCGACGATTGTAAAGCCCGGGCCGAGTCCTTGCCCCATCATTCGTATTGATACCGACCAAGGAGTGTACGGACTGGGCGAAGTTCGGGACGGTGCCAGCCCGACTTACGCTTTGTTTCTGAAGAGCCGCATTCTGGGGGAAGACCCGTTGCAGCTCGACAAGATTTTCCGGAGGATCAAGCAATTTGGAGGACACGCCCGGCAGGGCGGCGGAGTTAGCGCGATCGAAATGGCGCTGTGGGACATCGCCGGCAAGGTATACAACGCGCCCGTTTGCGCGATGATCGGTGGGGGCAAGTTTCGCGACAAAGTCCGCATTTACGCCGACACCGAGGAGTCCAAGGACCCCAAGATCTACGCCCAACGTATGAAAGAACGCAAAGAAGGAATGGGCGTCACCTGGCTTAAAATGGATTTGGGGATCGAGATGGTGGCGGATACTCCTGGCACAGTCACCAACGCCACAGATATCAATCAATGGGGAATGAATCAGCTTCCTCATCCCATGTTGGCGATGGAAGTCACCGACAAGGGAATTGCGATGCTTGAGCACTACGTCGCTGCTGTGCGCGATGCAGTGGGAATGGAGATTCCGCTCTCCATGGATCACCTGGGCCATCTTGGTGTGAAGTCCATCATTCGACTGGGCAAGGCATATGAAAAATACAACTTGTCGTGGATGGAAGACGTTATTCCCTGGACATACACGGACCTGCTCAAGCAGATCTCCGATCAGAGCCCCACTCCCATTCTGACTGGCGAAGATATTTATCTAAAGGAGCCGTTCCAGGTGCTGTGCGAGAGGCACGCAGTGAGCAAGATCCATCCGGATCTCGCCACCTCCGGGGGGATCCTGGAAACTCACAAGATTGGAGACATGGCCGAAGATTACGGCGTACCGATGGCCATGCACTTCGCTGGAACCCCGGTGAGTTGCATGGCGAATGTGCATTGCGCCGCCGCTACGCAGAACTTTCTTGCACTCGAGAACCACTCCTTGGACGTGCCTTGGTGGTCCTCGATGGTGGAAGAAGGAACGAAGACACCGATCGTCAACCACGGTTGGATCGATGTGCCTGACAGACCTGGTCTTGGTGTGACTCTCAATGAAAGTGTAGTACGGCAACACTTGGAACCTGGCACCGGCTATTTCGAGCCCACTCCGTACTGGGATCACGAACGGTCCTGGGACCGACTCTGGAGCTGAGCGCACAAGGTTGTCGATTGTCTTTGTCCCGAGGCGAGCGATGCGAGTGCCGGCAAAGCAAACTTCACGCTACGCCTTTCCCCTCGACAATATGGATGTACCGGTTTGGGACGACACTGGTGAATTTGTCGACACGTTTACTGGGTGCTGGCCAATGGATCTCCAGCTCGTCGAGCAGAGCTGCGGTGCCGATCCCGAGAACTTCCCGCAGATCATGCGAGGAGAGATAGCTGCCACCATTGTTCTTCAGGCGCTGGCGCAGTTTACCGCCCGCTTTCCAAAGAATGCGCGCGCCGATAGCATCGCGATTGCATGTCACGCCTTCCAACCTGAGACCCAGCCAATTGTTCCCCTTGGCCGCATTGTTTTTCAAGAGCACGGGAACCCCGCCGTTGGTTGCAATGAGCACGTCGAGCGCTCTGTCATTGTCGTAGTCGCCCACGGCCAGACCTCGTGCAGCGAAGGTCTTCTCTGGTGAAAGACCGTCGAATTATGTACTACTGCTGTATCTATGAGATGTAGGAATAAGTTTAGGAAAATTAGTCTGTAAGCCTTGACGCGGATTGTGCTTGGATGGTGGTGTCGGCGGTGATTGTTGTTGTGGCTGTCGCTGCAGTCGCTGGTGGGTTCTTCTGGCGCTGGCGGAAAGCGAAGCTGCTGACGGAGAAGGACGCGATTGTCCTCGCGGACTTGCGAGCGCAAGTGACAAGAAGTATCCGCTGAACACGATAGTACAGGACTACTGGCTACCAACGATCCGCGCCGCCATGGCACTTAGGCGCAAGGATGCAGGCAAGGCGGTTGAACTGCTGCGCGGGATGAGTCCTCATGAATTGGGGGCGCAGTGCTTGCTGCCAGTCTACGTCCGCGGGCAGGCTTACCTGATGCTGCACGACGGCAGTGCGGCTGCGGCGGAGTTTCAGAAGATGATCGATCACCCTGGCATCGTGGAGAAATGTCCAGTGGGTGCGCTGGCACATCTCGGCCTAGCGCGCGCTTACACGCTTAAGGGATTGAGGGCCACGCCCATGCGATACCACCTTGTTGTCTTACTTGTTCTATCAACGCTAAGAGTGTCAGGAAACGCGCAGACATTCCGCGGAGCGATACCACGGAGTAGAAAATCGCACCCCGCACGAGGCATTCTTGGCTTTTGCAGTTCTAACTAAAAACGAGGCCCTGAACGTCTAAATTAGCGGGGCGCCCTACAGTCATGTCTCCAAACAGGCGTCTCAGTGCTTCGTTCTTCGTGGCCGCTCGTAGGACACAAGGGCAAAGCCGCATCCGAGCGGCAGCCACGCGCGGATCATCAGGTACAAGCTGTTGAGGTCAGAAGCGCGCGGAGCTAATTGACGCGCTCCGTAGATCAGTAAAAATAGGGAAAAATAGACACTCAGCACACTAACGAATCGGGCCGCAATCCAATCCTCTGGGTCGTTACGCAGCCTCCAGGCCCACAGCAGGACAATAGCGAGACAACACGCGAAAAAGACATTTTGCGATAACTCCACAGCAAAGTGAGTTGTCTTCATATGGACCCAAGACGACGCGATCAAGAAACTGTACCAGGCCGTTGCAAGAAACGCAGCCGCGCTCCAGAACACAACGCTCCTGCGAGGCATTTTGGTCCCGGCGAGACGCAAACTCAGCTCACATATGCTGAGGAACAGAAAAATCGTCAGCAGGGCGTCGGTAAAGTAATAGAAATAGACATAGGAGCCGAATCCAAAATCGTAGAGGGCATACCGACCAAAGCTGATCGTGAACGAGAGCAGGAAATAGAAACTGAGGAGAAGGAACTTGCGGAATAATCCTTGAATTATGAAGAGATACACCACGAAGATTTCCACTAAGGTCGTGAGTAACCAGAGCGTTAGATCGGCGAGCGACAACATGCAGTCGTGGAGGTAGGGTACATCCCTCTTCGATGGGGGAACCTATCCCCAGTTTACGCAGTATGTCACAACACCAGTACTGATAACAGGGCTTATCGCCAGCTAGTTGGCCAGTGCCTGATTTGAACGCAGTAATCGGAATGTATGGTCCCAGTGTCCGGGATTCGTAGAAGGAGCAGCCGGGAACCTGAACCTTTTTGCCCGTTGCTTCGATGTTGGCAAAGGCACCTTTATGCACGGCTTCAAAGCTCCATTCCACTGCGACCAGATTCCTAGCATGAGCCAAGTTCCGAATGGAATGCACATTGCCAGGGAACGCGGCGATGAACGGACCCACAAAATTGTCTCGCACAGCGTCTTACCTACCGAGTAGCCAGGCGGCCTTGCGGCCGCCCGGCCCTCTCAGAACTGGGCGTGAAAGTTTCCCTTCACCCAGCTC
>Ga0137418_10005235_pt1 | contig 11868 bp, 11 predicted proteins | sample CZODoug3_1_2_16f_FD_122242 | JGI IMG/M metagenome (GOLD analysis project Ga0137418, IMG submission 122242) | Vadose zone soil fungal communities from Angelo Coast Range Reserve, California, USA - CZODoug3_1_2_16fungal (Hybrid Assembly) | ecosystem: Environmental > Terrestrial > Soil > Vadose... | reverse complement strand
CGCTGCACAGTCTCCGCCACATCAAACGGGACAACGTGGCCACCGGAGCCCGGCGAAATCCGGGATGCTCCAGCAGATATCGCCACCTCCCATAGAGTTCATGAAGAGGACTCGGACTACTCACGGTGGATGAATGCACTCCGAAAAACCTCCTGTTATTCTGGAGTGAGGGACAATGCGCTCTTGGGGGTTGATAACGCTTCCTTGTGAATGGCCACAACGTTGCGATCCGACGGCGGTGACAATTCCCTTCTAAGCGCTCCCTCCCGCTCAACGACGAAGAATTCATAGCCGAGCTTTTCCAGGAAATCCCATGCGCCATACGGCGAAAGGCCAAGGAGAACGGTACCGGGGGGATACACCTCAAAAATGACGGCCGGGTGGCTGGATTGCAGAATTTTGTTTGCCCCGCGCAGAACCAATTCTTCCGCGCCCTGCACGTCCATCTTGATGACGTCCACGTGGTCAACGGAGATCTTCCGAAGCACATTGTCGAGGGATTCCGTTGCAACCTCTTCTGAGTTTTCCGTGAAGGAATCATCCCTCCCCAGAGAATCGCAGCCCACGTTCGGATGATAGTAAAGCAAGGCTTTTCCGCTGTTCGCGGTGAGGGCCAAGGGATATGCCACTACGTTTGCCAGGGAATTCAAGACGATATTTTTCCGCAGAACACGAAATGCCCGAGCCGCCGGTTCGAACGCGATCACACGCCCCGCCTCGCCGACAATTTTGCTCCCGGCGAGCGTGTAGAGGCCGTAGCAAGCTCCGGCGTCAACAAAAGTCATTCCCGGGGATAGCATTTGTTCAAGATAAGGCAACTCCGGTTCGTACCGTTCGCGAAAGGCAAAAGCAAGTTTCGCGATACCTCCCCACTCGGGTGGCAGGAACATCCGCAAGTCCCCATTGTCCAGCTTTATAGTCGCGGGCAAACGCAAGAGACATTTTATCCGCCAAGAAATCAGCCGAAGGATGGTCTTCAGGGGCGAATGACGAAACCCGTCCTGATTCCAAAGGTAAAGCCACTTCCTCTGAAACTCCTGTGCCCAAAGATGCGGGAGTTTCGGCACAGCTTGCAAATGCCATGAGTCCGGATTACCTAAACCAGGCGTAGCATTGACCCGCAAAGCTGTCGAAACGCAAAGGCTGGATGGAGCAAGAGGGCCCCGCGCTTCATGAGCGACCCCAACAGTGGCAGCGGGATTTGTTTTTGCCTCAGTGGCCATAGGAAGGTCTTAGTAATGTTCGTTCCAGGTTAACCATCCGCGCCATCTGGAGCCCAAGCCCCATGAGCACCCAAAAAAGAGAAGCGAGGAAAGGGCTTTCCAACAGTAAATTCGCCGTCCCGTAAAAACAGAACGCAACTTGGGCCAGAACGACAATCCACAGCCATGCAACGCGAGGGTTTTCCGGATTCCGATAAGCGACACCAAGGGTGGTCCAGAAGAAGTAGACGAGCAGAGCAAGCAACGGCAGAAATCCAATCAGTCCCATCTTGTATAGCACCGTCAGAAAGGTATTGTGAGGCCGCGGATCGTTGTCAAACAGCAACAGTTCAAAGGCAAAAGGAATCCCGTAACCTTCTCCGGCCAAAGGATATTCCTCGAAGCGTTTCCAGGCTTCCTTCCAGGCGGAGAGGCGAAACTGCCAGTTGGTGTCCTCGTCGGAATGCAAGACTCCAGAAGCCAGTTCTTGTGACGAGCGCTCGGCAAAGTCGCGTCCTGTTTCTGTACGAAGAAAGAGAAGAGCCACGGCACTGATAAGCACAGTGGCAGCCGCAAACGTTGTCAGAGCAATGCGGGGTCGCAAGAGCTTCCCGCGAGTTATTCCTCCGGCACACAGTCCCACGACAAGCAGAACTGGAAGGGCAACGAAAAGGGTGCGGGCGTTCGCAAGCGCCAGGCCAAGACAAAACAAACCTGCGAGCATCCATCCCGTACGCGGAGGAAGAAGCCGGTTCGCTATCGCAACGAAGGTCCCGACCAGGGCCATTAGAATATAGGTTCCATAGTAGATGAAGCGCCTTTCTTGCGGCGCGGCAAGGAACCAGGTGAATGCACTGAGAACGCTCAACCCCGTGCCTAAGAGGAACCAGGCGGCCATTCTCTTGATCGACAGCCAGCTTCGAAAGAGATGATGGGCGACGTACAGAAAAAGCGGGTACGCGACCAGCGCTGCGTCGCGCAGAACCAAAATTGGATCGCAATGTTGTGAAAAACCGCGCAGCGCGGACATCGCCCCTGCCGCCACCAACATCGCCAGGAATACGGTCACGGGCAAAGAGACGTGTACAGCACTTGACCGCGCCGCCATATAGACCGAGAGAAATAAGATCACAAGAACAATATCCGTTACGAAGAACGGCGTGCCTGGCCAATGAATGTAGGAAAAATCCCTTGTGTAGGCTGTGGTGCAAAACACGAACCACAAGAAGAGCCCCTCGGCCGCTGAAATCCTGGCGCGGCGCACGTACCCAAACATCAGCGCCAGCGTCAAACCCGCCAGCAATACCGCTCCCAGGTACGGCTGGTATTCCAGCGGTCCAGTCCAATAGGCCTCCCGTTCGAGAACCGGGGTGCGGGTCAAGCCGTCGGCGACAGCGATCGCACTTCCCAGGACCGCGACAAGCACTAGCCAAATGTTGATAATGCGTCCTTGAATTTGTCTTTGAATTAAGACGCGTCCAACCGGCCGGGTGGAAGAAAGAGACGAAAATGTTGCGCAAGCATCGTTTAGTGCCTGCCCTTCGCCTCCACACAAACGAGCCGGAGCAACGCGAAACACGGGATTCCTCGGTTTCCCGAGACTGACCCTAAAAGCCACTTCACACCTCTTGAACTGGCGCTACTGTCCTTCTCCCGACAAAACCGCGGGAATGGTCTTCAACAAAATCCTGCAGTCGAGCAATAGGCTCCATTTTTGGATATAGGCAAGATCCAACATCATGCAGATTTCAAAGGAAGGATTTGCGCGGGCCATGACCTGCCAAAGCCCGGTGACGCCCGGTATCACGTCGAGGCGCCGGCGATGTCCGGGAGCGTATTGAGCACAGTCTTCCACGGGAAGAGGCCGCGGGCCAACCAAGCTCATATCGCCTTTCAGGACGTTCCACAGCTGCGGCAGTTCGTCGAGACTGTACTTGCGAAGAAATCTGCCGAAGCGCGTGACGCGAGGGTCGTCGGCGATCTTAAAGAATGGACCGCGGCGCTGGTTCAGCCGATTCAGGCTTTCTTTCAGCGCGTCCGAGCCGGCAACCATGGTCCGAAATTTGTAGCAATCAAATTCGCGGCCACATTTGCCCACACGCAGCGAGCGATAAATCACAGGACCGGGCGAATCGAGCTTGACTGCAACGCCGATCACCACTATCAGCGGCCAAAGGAAAAGCGAAGCAAGAGAGGACAACAATACGTCCATCATCCGCTTCAGAAGCCTCCCCATCCCAGCGACGGACTCCGCATGCCGTCCCACGCCATCGCGATCCGAGACACATTGGACGAGTGGCCGGCGGTCAGTTGCCAGAAAATAAGGGGTACGTATCGTGGCCTTTGCTGGAGAAGAGATCTGGCCTGCGATCGGGACTCTGGAACGGGCCGGCTTGCGAAGCGGCCAAAGGAGTGCTCTCTCTGCGAGTGGATCGGAGGTTCGTCGATTGACAGGCATCGGAAGTCACCAATACGAATTTCCACTCTGAGGGGCGTGACGGTCCCGCTTTTTGCGTCTTGAGAAGCGTGGAGCAACGCACCAACAGTGGCACACAGGACTGGCAATCGAAGCTTAGAGACAACGAGAAAACTCGTCGATGGGGGGGATTCTCTATTTAAAATTCCGGTGAAAACCCTATAGGGCTGCGGCAGCTCTTCTTGATAAGTTCTTGGTATCAGCCCTCCTAAGATGCATCAGCGGAGAGCACATGGTTCCAAGTCCGTGTACGCGGCGGGAGAAGGCTAAGAGGCGAACCGGAAATTTGATCGTTCCCCTGTGCTTCCTCGATCTCTTTGTTTTGCTGCTGTTTTCAACATCAGGTTACGCGCACGCTGTGTCGCAAGAACAACAGAGGGAATCCCTGGGCTCGCTCACCAGCATTGGTGAAGTATATGTGAACGGTTCCGCGGCACCGGTCGAATCCACGATTTTTTCGGGGGACAGCGTTCGCACCGGAGAGACGGGCACGGCCACGTTTACAGTAAGTGGGAAAGGCACGCTGAAAATCTTTCCGCGCACCGAAGTCGCGTTTCCGGGCAGCTACCAGTTCACGGCCGAATTGAAGAGCGGAACGGTAGTGTTAAACTCCATCAGCGGACCGAGCGGAATCACCTTGCGCGTCGTAAATTTTGTTCTGGTCTCTTCGGTTCGACAGCAGTCGGCGGCCACGAAGATTGAGGGGGGTGCAAACGGGTCTTTCGTCGTTTCGTGCTTAGATGGCAGCGTGGGTGTCCTTACCGTGGAGGGGAAGTCCGGACAATTTCTCCAGGCAGGTCAGTCTCTGCGCATTTCTGCCGGCGCAGTACTATCCTCTGCGGTCCCTGATACAAATACGACTGGACACAATTTCCATTCGGGCTGGCTCTTCCTTGGTTTAGGAGGAGCCGGGGCCGCCGCCGCCGCAGCCGGATTGGCTCACGGCGGGGGAAGGCAATCGATCAGTCCGTCAGGGCCTTGAGGGAAGCCGTCGGCAGTCCGAGCCCGCAGAAAGAGCGACTCTCAAGGTCCGTTGTCATGGCTCCTGGCACTTGTCAGTCAGGGAATCGTCTTCTTCCGATTCTTTATTCTTAAGTTCCCCAAGTGAATCACCGCCAGGCCCCTGTGCAGATCAAGTCATTTCCTTGGTGCTCCCGGATTGGAAAGCCGGAAAATGATATCAATGTCTTCCTCGGTTTCAACCGATTTGCCAGCCAGCAACGTTTCCGTAAAATGCCACTGCCGAACGGCATTCATGGCCGCTGCAACAAGAACAGGGGGGCCATTGACAGACTGCAAGTTCTCCACAGACCCATGACGGTCAATGATAGCGTGCAGCTTGACGGTGCCCTGGATGCCTTGCTGTTTTGCATCTTCGGGATAAACGGGCTCGACGCGGGAGAGCAAGCGGCCGAGCTGGAGGCTCGTTCCCTGGCGTTGTTTTTTCGAACTTCCATTAGGTATCCGAAGGGAAGGATAAGGATCGGCAAGGATTGCGACCGCAGCGGTTATGTTCGCCGGAGTCACCGGCTGGTTTGCCGCCGGCACCGAACTGGCTTTAGTCTCGGGTTGAGGGGCCCGGGCTTCGTGTGAAACAAGCGGCACCGGATTCGCAGGTTGCTCGATTTTGGCCTCCATCTGCGGAGGCGCCGGAGATGGGCCCGAAGGAGCTTGCTGCTGTGTTTTCTTGATGGGGGGAATATTGAGGTTGGTCGCGACGCGCGTCAACTCTTTTTTCGACTGGCCGCGCGTGAGTACACTTTCCACGCGATGCCCCGGAGTTCTGGCCGTGATTGCTGGCAAAGGTTTTCTCGCTAGATTTGCTGGGCGGGGAGAGTGCTTCGGCAAGGTATCTTGAAAGCTGTCGTCTTTTTCAACAGGCAGAGGCTCTACGAGAGAAGTTTGTGCCTGTGTTTTGCCGGCCGATGAATTGGGAACGCTAGGAGTTGCGGTCACTGGGGCAGGTGTCATCCGTTTCGCCGCTTCACTCAATACTGCCGGTTTCTGCGTGAAGGCAGCGACCCCTTCATCCGGAGTATTATGCCGAATCGTCCCGGATTCAAGCGTGAAGGCGATAAGTCCCACGAGAAAACCTAAAGCAAGAATCGTTCCCCACTTTTGACGGAACACTCCAGGGCTCGCCAGAACGGCTGCCAAACTCCATCTCGGCTGGAGAGCCTTTTTGTTTAGCCGTATTCCGGAATGCGCGTAAGTTCTCGGGGCTTCAACTGGAGGGTCGGCGCTACTTAAGGGGGGAGCAGCGGTAGGAGAGAAGAGCGAAACCTCTCCATGTTCATCAATGGCCCCACCGGAAACCGAAGCTCCGGGGATCCTGTTCCCCGGCTGGGGAGCTTTCGGAATTTCCAACTGTGGGTTCTGTTTTTCGCAAATCCTGTCTCTTTGTGGCTGAAGATTACTCGCAGAGGCCTGTGCGGAAATCCAACTCCGGATATGCTGGCGCTCCTCTTCCGTCAAACCAACAAATTGTATTCCTACTTCATTCTTGGATTCGCTTTTCCATACGGTCTGCCAACCAGCTTCCAACGGGTACGGGGATCCCAGGGATTGAACCTGCATGTTGTGAAAAGGACGGCTGGGTGAAGTCGTGGCCGCCGACAGCGCCAATCCGTCCTCGCTAATGTTTAAGAGAACAGGGTCGTTCCTCCCGTCCACGTGCATGAACATCGGTGAGGTGGGGTACCACCGCTCGCGAGCACGGCGCTCCGTAAGCGGAACCGCGGCCTGCTCCTCCCTACATTCCTGAGCCAATTTTGTAACGCGCAGTCGAATTTCCTCGAAGACTCGCTGATAAGTGTCGGGATCCTCGCCATAGGGATCGTCGATCTCCCAATCTTCCACCTTGGAGTAATCATGAAATGCCAGTTCCCGAGGGCGGCCACTCATGTTGATGACGATATCTATCTGCTCCCAAACTTTGCGCGAGATCTTCTTGGACTTCAGGCCATCCACCCAGTATCCATTTCTTATTAGCGTTTGCTCGGTCAAGTCAGTGACAAAGCCAGTCGGCGCCAAGCCTGCGCTGAACGCGTCAATGGAATCGGAAGCATCAACACGTGCGATCGCCTCCGCCATCGGGCTGCGGCAGGCATTTCCGATGCAAACAAACAGGACCCTTTTGCGGCGGTATCTGCTCATCAGGAGGTTTCCCTCAAACAGTTGATCCCGGGCGGCTGGGGCCATGTGCCTCGAAGTGCGTTCGACAAGCCCTTGAACTGCTTTTGCCCACTACAAAAATCACCTTAAAAGTATAGGTCTGTCCTATCCAGGTTCAATCAGGTTAAGACCTGCAAAAATCTGGAGTCCAATGTGGCGAAGGACGAGGAACGCGCGCTTCCGGCGCAAGGTATTACGGTGCAATTCTATTGATCCCTAGATTTTGCGGCTACTCCGGGGCAAGGCGGACATCGTCGATCCACACCGTGCCCGCTATTTGGTTATCCAACTTGGTGCTAGCAGGCCGGACCACTCTCAGGAGCAGAAGACGAGTGTCGGGGAGGGTCGTGAATTCAGCATGCTGTTCCAACCAACCAGAGGTACCGACGAGGTTTTCCGAGGAGACGAAGATATTGTCCATATTGTAAGCATCACGCACCTGGAACCTCAGCCCGCTGTCGGTCGTGATGCCCTGCAAGCGCATATGGCCCGAAAATCGGTACGGCGTTTTCGCTTGAACAGGCACGTATTGGAACACATGACCATAATCGACGTTGTGCGACCCGTCGAAGATGATTCGAAGTGCACGCACACCCTCAAATACGCCGACGGAGTCGAGACTAACAACGGTCCCTTCGGTAGGCAGAACACGCCAATCCAATCCCCCATTGAGAATGTCGGACTCGAAGCCGCCGTTTGTAACTAGATTCGAACTGTGCGCCGGCCGTTGTACTTGCGCCGGAAATCGCTGCGCCAAGGCCGACCAGACATTTGACAGCTGTCTCAGCTCCGCGTGTTGAATAAGCGCATCGAGATAGGGGAAGACCCCGCGTAAGTCAAAAGGCAAGTCAAGCTGGAGAACGCGAGCCCAAACCTCTTCCGCGCCGGCGATGTCGTCCCTTTCGATCAGGAAATTCAGGTAGTCAAAAAAAACAGCTGGCTGAGGCGGAAGCATTTTGAGAAGTGCGTTTCTGTCGCGCGTCGCGTTCGTTGCGAGCGTGAAGACTCTCCTCCCGGCGGTGCTATCTTCTTGAAGAACCATTCTTAAGCTGCGGAGCGCCTGTGTAGTCTTGCTGGCTCGAACATAAAAATTGGCCAGCCTCCAGTTGATCTCCGGCGAATTTGGAAAGAGGCTTCGAGCATGCTGGAAAGCGTCAAGAGCATCATTAGAGCGTCCTGCCCAATCGTAACCGGCTCCAAGGTCAGCCCAGAATTGCGCATCGTGCGGGCTCAGGCGTGTCGCATTCTGGTAGAGCCGGACAATCTCATCGGAATTCCCACGATCAGCATACAAGTGCATGAGGGTTCCTAAGGCGTCGTAATATTCCGGGTTAGCAGGATCCCACCTCATCGCGGCTTGAACTGCATTCGGTGACCCCTTTCGAAAATAGGCGGCAGCCACCGCTCTTCTAAGGGCCAAACGGATGAAGAATAACAGGCTCATCAGCAGGAAAATTCGAATCGCAAAGGTAAGCCAGCGTGCTTCTCTCAAGTTCTCTCACCGCCCAGGTCAGCGGCGAGAATAGCACGTTACTGGCTCTACGCATGGTATACGACGTAGCCAAGAGTGTCTGCGAGGCTGAGGCTTTGAAGCGAGATGTTCAACTGTTCGAAAGCACAAATCGGACCGTAAATCCTCTCCAAGCGCTCGCATACCGATTCCTTAAGTGCTTGCATCTCCGGAATCAATGGCGCGGGAAGTGCCCCCATTGAAAGAAAGTGTTCATTGGGCAGAAGCAGCAGCCATCCTTCAACCAGGGCGCCAAGCGACGCCAGCACGCGAAAGTTAGCTGATTCGAATAACGGTACATTCCACGGTTTCGCCGAGAAGCCGGGGCACAGTTGGCATGTACGCATAACTCTACGCCTCTTTTGGGGGTACGGACGAGTTTCAACCTCCAGTCCGCCGACCGTCTGTAGCGAATATATCACGTTCTCGTTGATTCTAGTGCCCGGTGCCCGCAACATCTTCACACAGATTGACCGTGCGCACCGCGAGTTCTCCGACGAGCAAATTCAGAACATTGCTGTTATTAGCCAGCTTCACAAAGGTCGGCGCGAAAAGTTTGTGCACCTTATCGACGGCTACTTCAAATCGGGCATGGAACGACTTATTGAGAACAAGACAAAGGTCGAACCGGTCTCAGCACAACTGCTCGAAGTGCTCGACGACGATGCTGGAAAACAGGCCGTGGCCGAACTCGTGAAGCAATGGGCCAGCCTCAACAAACTTGAGGATCACTATAAGCAATATCGTGAGAAACATGGCGGCGAAAAGGCCGTGGATCACAAGAATAAGGCCCAGCGCCACTTGCGGGAAGCCTTCGATCCATTCTTTGCCGCGCTGCACGAAGGGTTGAAGCAGCTGGACAAGACGGTACGTCAACACGAGAAGCGGCAGGCCGAGCAGGCGCAGGCCGACGGGAAACGCGCGGGGACCGACCGTAAGACTAAGGCCCTCAGGATTGCTTTGGAAAATTTGCATAAGGAAGTGAAAAGCGCGGAGATGTTCTACCAGCACATCCATTGGTTGCAGGAGCGCTTTCCTAACGCCAAATATGAAGACGTAACTGGGCTGTGCAAGCTTGCCAGCCCGGCGGATGTCAAGGAGGAGGAATATTCTCTAAACCCAGGCCGTTACGTCGGCGTTGTGATTGAGGAGGACGGGAAGACCGAGGAAGAATTTGTAGCGGAGCTCTTGGCAATCAACGACGAATTGAATCAGCTGAACACGCGAGCACTCGAAGTGGAAGCGGTTGTTGCCCATAACATTCGCCAGCTAACCGGTGAGGAATAACTGTGAAGCTACGATGGGCTACGCAGCCGCTTGGCGAATTGCGTGCGAAAACCAAGCACGCACTTGTCGGCGGGCCATTTGGTTCAAATCTCGTTTCTCGGGACTACACAGACGAGGGTATTCCTGTCATCCGTGGCTGCAATCTTCCCGACGACGCACCATTTTCCTTTGATGATTTGGTCTTTGTGTCTGAAAGGAAAGCTGACGCACTCCGACCGAACAACGCCTTCCCCGGTGACCTGATTTTCACGCAGCGAGGAACGCTTGGACAGGTTGGGATCATTCCCAAATACTCACCGTATTCGCGATTCATCATTTCTCAAAGCCAGATGAAACTTGCGGTCCATCCCGACAAGGCAGAAGCGCGGGATCTGTATTACTATTTTCGACTACCGAGCACAGTTGAGAGAATTCAAAGCTTGGCGATTTCTTCCGGTGTCCCACACATCAATCTGAATATCCTCCGTAAGTTCCAGGTAATCACTCCTCCAGTTCCTATTCAGAAGCGCATTTCAGCCGTTCTCTCGGCGTACGAAGAACTGATCGAAAACAACAGACGGCGCATAGCGTTACTTGAAAAGCTTGCCGAGGAAGTTCACCGGGAATGGTTCGTCCGCCTTCGCTTTCCAGGCTACGCAAACGTGAAAGTCACCAAGGGAGTTCCCTGTGGTTGGGAAGTGCGAACGCTCGGCAGCTTCGCAGGTGAAATGAAGAGAGGGGTCAAGAAGAAGGATCTGGCCGACGACGAGAAATACATCGGTTTGGAGCACAACTACGCCAACCAAGGATTGAAATGGGCGGCGTAGTGCAGAGGGCAAAGTTGTATATCCACCCGCGCAAGAGAGGAAATACTTCACAAAACCAGCCTGCCATGCCCAAGGCAGCGATAGTCTTTCAGGATAGCCTGTCACAGAGGTACGTGCGCCGAGCGAGCTCTTTCACTCTCCCCAAGCTCCAGAACACAACCAAGAAGCCTTAAAGGCCGCGCACGTGCGGCAAATGGCTTAGGTAGCCGCAAGCGCGGGTTTCCAGATGGGAGACTGTTGGCAAGATTCGCGTCTCTGGGGCCTCCCCGCTGTGCACTAGGGCCCCGAAAAGCAGAATTCCCATTTTTCCGTAAGACATTGTCAAGGCCACTGGTGACGTTGTAGGGTTCGGCGGCCGAGGATTGGACAACGGCCATCCAGATTGCGCGGTACACGCCGAGGTACACAATAGAGACTTCCAAGACGTACTTGCAATGACTTGCGATCCGTCCACCCTGATCCGGCATCTACCTTATCGCCGTTTTCTTGACATTATCGCCCTCTCAGATACGATGAGTAGAGACACGATCCCCTCTTGAGGGTTAAGCCGTGAACATCGAAATCCACGATGCGGCCCCTTGAGGCCAGAATCCAAAAACAGCTTCAGGCTACCGGCTCCAGCGTCGAGGAAGTCTTGCTCTTTTTGCTGGAGACCCAGGAAGAACAGGATCGTTGGCTCTTGGAGAACTGGGAAACAATTAACGCAAAGGTCAGGCGCGGCATCGAGCAACTAGACCGCGGCGAAGGAATCCCGGAAGATCAATTGGATGCTCACCTGGCGAATCTGAAAAGCCAAACCTAAATGAGCGTGTGCTTTGTTCTTGCGCCGCAGGCTGCGCTCGATCTCGTCGAAATCTGGCGTTACATCAAAGAACAGACCAGCCTCACAATTGCGGACCGCGTTGAATCCGCCATCCGCGAGAAAAAGTCTTTCTCGCGGGAACCCCGGTGCCGGCCACAGTCGGAAGGACTTGACCGACGAAGATGTGAAATTTTTCCCCGTCTACTCTTATTTGATCGTCTATCGGCCCCAGACGAAACCATTGCAAGTCGCTGCCATTCTTCACGGACACCGTGATGTGGAACGGATCCTCAAGAGCCGCATATGAGCGATGGCTCCCCTGCTCTCGCCAAGAATCCTCCGGCCGCCTTGCCGGTGCACAGGCAGATTACTCGGGACTGATCAGCGTAGAAAGGGTTCTCCGTGCCATAGGCGGGACGACCCAGGTTGAAACCAGCGCAATTCTACCGGCATGCTATCTCTCTAATCTTCACTCTCGAGCAATCGGGCCATTGATGTAGATCATCGCAGATATGACGGTCTCAAAAATTTCAGGGTCCAACTGGGGTCCAAATCTCTGACGTTTTGCACGGTTTTCCGGGGTCTCATTGCTATAAGGGCAACCGAATCAA